>Ga0194131_10001774_pt1 | contig 36431 bp, 35 predicted proteins | sample TA2KigO120mmetaG_FD_148631 | JGI IMG/M metagenome (GOLD analysis project Ga0194131, IMG submission 148631) | Freshwater microbial communities from Lake Tanganyika, Tanzania - TA2015053 Kigoma Offshore 120m | ecosystem: Environmental > Aquatic > Freshwater > Lake | place: Tanzania: Lake...
CAACGGGTCGGGGCGCTGCGCTCAACATGGGGCTCCGCGCCCCGCCCCGTTGCTTCGCCGAGCCAACAAGGCTCAAATCAACCTGGGGCTCTACTCATCGCTGGATGAAAGTTGGGGCTCAGGTCAGGGGCTCAGGTCACTCGGCTTCATGTCCATCCCCTTCCAGGGTGATGGACTCTACCTATTTTTGGAGGAGTTCTTGGGGCTCAGGTCACGTGGTACATTAAAGTCACGTCCGTCTCCACTGGCGGAGGCTGAATAACAATCAAGGCTAAAGGCGGCGCACGCCCCGGAGCCGGGCGACCCAAAGGCTCAAAAAACATCCCATCATTCCGCGATTTCGTAATCGACGACGAGCGCAAGAAGTTCGTCAACTTCGTGCCTTCGACGTACATGGAAGACGTGAAGCTCACGATATGGGTCACCCTACGAAAAACTTCACGCGCAGCGCCAGGCGGCGTAGCTGATTCCACAAAAGTTGAGGCCCCACAACGGGGGCCTCTTTTCATCATCAGTACATATCTATCAAACACGTTTTCCTGACCCAGTTGAGTTGGTCAGGGCCTCCTATTTTGTCGCGCCGGGGGAGACGTGAACTCTACTCTCGGACCTTGAGTCGTCAGTAGAGTTTTGCCCGGACCCGAAGACGTAGCATAAGCGCTCCATCATCCAACGTTCTCGACATAGGGCGAATAGCTGCCTGTGCAAGGGGGTTGACATGTTGAAACAGTGTTCTCTATCTGTTCCGCATGGCCGTCGAAACTTTGGGCGAGGCATGGAGCTTCGGCTGGCGCGTGACCGTGCGATGCGCCTGGGGCAATCGGGACGGCCTCAAGACCGTCTGGGAATGCGGCTACAGGCGTGAACTCGATATGGACACTTCTCGTCTGCACCAGGGCCGGGATTTCCCCTTGGCGAGCCTGGAAACGCGACTATGGTGCCCCCGCTGCGGCTCCCGCAGGATTGCCGTTGCGTTCAGCGTTCCCGCCTATCCCATGCGGGCGGCAAAGATGGGCTAGGGGACGCGGAGCAAAACAAGGAGCAAAAATTATTGCTCATCTGCTAAATCCCCAGCAACGCCGGGTTAGCTCAGCGGTAGAGCAGCGGTTTTGTAAACCGAAGGTCGCGGGTTCAATCCCTGCACCCGGCACCATTGCTTCCTCCAACGATCCGCCACGCCGCAACATGAATCCGATGCGTACCGATCCGCAACTTGCGGCGCCTGCCGAGATCGCCGCCGGTTGGCGGCCGGCGATCGTGCTCAAGCGCGACGTGTTCTCGACCGTCGAGCGCGGCACCTTCATGACCGCGCGCGGCGAGGTCGACGCCGTGCTGCGGCGGCTCGACACCGTGCCGTGGTGGGCCTGGCCCGTCGCACGCTGGCTGTTCGCGCGCGAGCGCGAGGCGCTGAAGGCCGCCGCGGGCCTCGGGATCGCGCCGCCGCTGCTTTATGCGTCGCGCAGGCTTCTGGTGCGCGGATTCATCGACGGCGTGACGCTGCATCTGGCGCGGCCCGAGGGCGACACCGCCTATTTCCGCTCCGCCAAGCGCGCACTGCGGCTGCTGCACCGCACGGGCATCTGCCACAACGATCTCAACAAGGAGCAGAACTGGATTCGCGGGCGTGACGGCCGTGCTTACCTGACCGACTTCCAGCTGGCGAGCCGCTTCAAACGCCGTGGCAAGCTGTTCCGGATCGCGGCCTACGAGGACCTGCGGCATCTCCTGAAGCACAAGCGGCGCTATGTGCCCGATGCGCTCACGCCCGCCGAGCTTCGCGTGCTGGCGCGCAAGAGCTGGATCGACCGCCTGTGGATGGCGACGGGCAAGAAGCTCTACTACGCCGTCACGCGCGGGCTGTTCCGTTTCGTCGACCGCGAAGGTGGCGGCCTGCGGCTGGTGCGCGATGCGCCGGTCCTGGCAGAACGGCTCAAGGCGCATCCGCAGGTGCGCGACGCAGCCGTCGTGGCCTATCCGGACCGGCGGATCGGGACCGGGCTCTATGCCTTCGTCGAGGCGCCGGGCGTCGAGGAAATCGACCTGCTGATGCATCTCGCGATCGGCGCGGACGCGCCGAAACCGCCGGAGCAGATCCAGATCGTGGACGCTCTTCCGCGCGACGCCCAGGGCGCGTTGCACGGCGAGGTGCTCCAGCTCGTCGCGATGAACCAGATCGACCTGATCGAGCCGCTGATCGCTAACGAGGCCGAACGCTCGACGGTGGCGCGCATCGTTGCCGACCGGCGCAACCTGCGCGACCGCACGGCGTTCTAGTTTCTCACGTCCTTTTCAAAGACCGGGAACAGCGCGGCCGGGAAGTCGGCCGCGTAGCGGCGGCCCTTGCGCTCGTATTCGTGCGGCTCGCGCGGCGGCAGGTCGGCCACCACCGCCTTGCGGTAAAGATGCCAGGTGGCGTGGCCCAGCACCGGAATCGCAACCGCAAGGCCGACGAACAACGGCAGCGAGGCGACCAGCAGCATGCATGCGACGGTCAATCCCCACAGCGCCATGGTCAAGGGATTGCGCAGCACGACCTTGATCGAGGTAGCAGCCGCCGCAGTGGCGCTGATGTTGCGGTCGATCAGCAGCGGAAACGACACGACGCTGACGACAAAGGCTCCGAGCGCGAACAGGAAGCCGACGAGATTGCCGGTCACGATCAGGCCATGACCCGCCTCGGTGGTCAGCACGTCCCGGACGAAGCTCTCCATGGAAGCGGGCTCCGCATAGCCGAAGTAGAACACATAGATCGCGTGCGCCGCTCCGATCCACAGGCCGAACAGCGCCAGCAGGAACAACGCCAGCGCAAGGATGGCGCGGAACGATGCCGCGTGCAGAAGATCGAACGCGTGGCTCCAGTCGAAATCCAGACCCTGCTCGCGTCGGCGGCTCAGTTCGTAAACGCCGATGGCCGCAAGCGGCCCGACCAGGGCAAAGCCGGCCGCGAGCGGATAAATCAACGGCAGGACGTTGTAGCCAAGCGCCGCGCGCGCAATGACGAGGCCCGCGATCGGATAGATCACGCACAGAAACACGGCATGCGTCGGCATCGCCTTGAAGTCGTCGACGCCCTTGGCGAGCGCATCCCAAAGGTCGCGCGGCACGACGCGCCGGACACGCGGCAGACGGTGCGCCGCGACGGCGGCGATGTTGTGGTGGTCGGTCATGGCCGTCCTCCTGAACTTTGGAGTTCAAGCGGGCGCGGCCGCGCGTGAGCGTTCGATTCCGTGGGTCACGTGCAAGCCGTGCCCTCAGCAATAACAATGATACACCCAATCGCGGCGATTGTCCTCGCCCCGCCAGACCCCTTGGAAACAATTCGCCGACCGATCACACTGCGGCCGAGTTCCACTGCAGGAGACCGACATGCGTGCGATCACGCTCGACGAAGCCGTCAAGATCATCAACGCCACCTTCGCCGAGGCCAAGCGCCGCAACGCCTATCCACTGACCGCCGTGCTGCTCGACGCCGGCGGGCGGATGAAATGCGCCATGAAGCAGGACGGCGCGTCGCTGCTGCGCTTCGAGGTCGCCTACGGCAAGGCCTATGCGTCGTTGGCGATGGGCCGCACCTCACAGCTGGTGCTGGAGAAATGGAAGGAAAAGCCTGTGTTCATGCAGGATTTCCTCGCACTCGCGGACGGTCCGATGTTCGCCGAGGCCGGCGGGCAGCTGATCCGCGACAAACACGGCGAAGTCGTCGGCGCGATCGGCACCACGGGCGACGCCGGCGAGGTCGACGATCTCTGTGCGGTGACGGGAATCCACGCCGCCGGCTTCAAGACCGATCAGGATTTCCCAGAATCCGAAATGCGACGACTCAATATCAAACACACGCCGTCGGTAAGGGTCTCCGGCAAACACGAAACGCGTCGGGCTGCCGCCGCGCGCCGGCACTTGCCGAAGAAGTCGAAAGCCGCGCGACGCTGAGGATCAGCGCCGCGCCGCCTTGCGCTTGGGCACACCGGCGGCGTCGATCTGCGCGCGATATTGCGCGCAGATTTCCGATCCGGTCGCCTTCCACACCTTCTTGTGCTTGCAGATGTACCGCAGCGCCTTGTCGAGCGCGCCGATGCGATGCGGCACGCCGATCAGGTACGGATGGAGCGCAATGGCCATGACGCGGCCGGACTTCGCGCCCTCCCTGTAGAGTACGTCGAACTGGTCGCAGATCATCTGCCGGAACTCGTCGGCGGTGTTGTAACGCTTCTCGATCGACGACTTGTCGTTGAGCTGCTGGGTGTAGGGCATCGCGACGATGGACTTGCCGCCGTCCAGGTTCATCACATAGGGCTGGTCGTCGTTGCACCAGTCGGCGACGTATTGGCAGCCGTTGGCGGCAAGATTGTCGAGCGTGTCCCAGGTCTCTTGCAGGCCGGACGACAGCCAGCCGGCGGGCCGCTTGCCGGTGTGCTTTTCGATGGTGGCGAAGGTGTTTCGGATCGCCGTCTTCTCCTCCTCGGGAGACATCTCGTTGAGCCTGCGCGTGTTGCTCTCGTTGTGGCCCATCCATTCCCACTTTCGCTTTTCGCCCTCGCGCACGATCTGTGGGTGCTCGGCGCACAGGTCGCTGTTGAGCGCCACCGTGCCGCGGATGCCATATCGGTCCAGCGTCTCCATGATGCGGAATACGCCCACGCGATTGCCGTAGTCGCGCTCGCACCACATCACGACATCGGGAACCTTGCCCGGCCCGTAGCCACCGGGCCGCTCCAGCAGCGAGAAGTATTCGATGTTGGGGATGATCCAGAGTGCGACATGCGCGCCGTCCGGCCATTCCAGCTTCGGGCGGTCGACAATGGGCGAATAGGGAAACGGATAGGCGCTCGGTTTCATGTCAGCTCGCCTTCTTCACGACGAGGCCGTCGAGATGCGCAATCACCTCGTCGGCGTGCAGCACGTCGGCATATTTGTGGTGCAGGTCGAACAAATTGACCTTGTGCGACAGCGGGCTTCGGTCGAAGCAGCATTCCTCGACGATCACGACATGGAAGCCGTTGGAATAGGCGTCGACCGACGACGCCCGCACGCAGCCGGACGTGCTCTCGCCGCAGACGATCACGGTCTGGATGCCGAGCTGCGTCAGGTGTGCGAGCAGCGGCGTGCCGTAGAAGCCGCTTGCGCGCTGTTTCGGCACCACCACATCGCCCGGCTGCGGCTTGAACTCGGCTTTGATCGCATAGAGCGCGGGATCGCGCGGCACATTGCGCCGCTTGGTCGCGGTCACGCGCGTCGGGACATGGTCGGGCTGGGTGTCCTGCGTGGTGTAGAAGATCGGGATGCCGGCCGCGCGCGCCGCGGCGAACAGCTTCTGGGTTGCCGGGATCGCGGCATAGGCGTGCTCGCCGCAGGACGAGGCGTAGGTCTTGTGCAATTCGGCGACCGGCTTAGGGCCGCCCTGGTAGGCCAGTTCGTAGAGGTCGATGGCGAGCAGCGCCGGCGCGGGTCCAACGAAGGTCTTGCGCTCATAGTGCGTGTAGATGTCGAGGATGTCCGGCGGAACGATATCCTTCCAGCAATGGTTCTCGAAATCGTCCACCATCGTTGCCTCCCGGTCGTTCTGGGCGCTTGCCTCGGCCGTCGGTGCGACCCAATCTCGCGCCAAGCGTAACCGGGAGTGGACCCCGGCACAATTTGCACTACCATCGCGGCAGGTCGCCGGTTCCGGCAACCCGGAGGAAACGATGTCCAAAATCACCAGACGCTCAATCGTGCTCGGCGCCATGGCCACGCCGTTCGCTACACCCGCCATCGTGCGCGCGCAGAGCCTGCCCGGCACCATTCGTATCGTCGTGCCCTACCCGCCTGCGGGGTCGACCGACGCCATGATGCGGATGATTCAGCCTGCGCTGGCGCAGCGGCTTGGCGCCACCATCATCATCGAGAACAAGCCCGGCGCGTCGGGCAGCATCGGCACCGGCCAGGTCGCGAAATCGCCGCCCGACGGAAGCGCCTGGGCGGTTGTGTTCGACAATCATGCCGCGAACCCGTTTGTGCTGCCCAGCATGCCGTTCAATACCGAGAAGGACCTGACGCCGGTGCTCTTGATCGGCACCGCGCCCTATATGGTCACGACCAAACCGGACAAGCCCTATAAGAACCTTGCGGATGTGATCGCAGCGGCCAAGGCCAAGCCGAACACAGTCAACTACGGTTCCGTCGGCGCCGGAAGCATCGGACACCTGGCAATGGCGCTGCTCTCGAACCGCGCCGGCATTAGCCTCGTCCACGTGCCCTATCGCGGCGGCGGCCCGCTGATCAACGACACGGTCGCGGGTCATGTCGAGATGGCGATCGGAAGCACCGCGCTGCAGATTCCGCACGTGAACGGCGGCAAAACCCGGGCACTGTTCCATACTGGCAAGGGCAAGCTGGCGTCGATGCCGGCCGTCGCTGCCGCGAGCGACAGCTTCCCCGGCTTCGAGGCCTACGCCTGGTGGGGCGTGTTCGCGCCTACGGGCACGCCGAAGGCGATGGTCGAGAAGTTCGGCTCGGAGATGGCAGCATGTCTGCGCGACCAGAAGGTCTCCAAGCAGTTGATCGAAACCCAGCAAGTCGACCTGCGGCTCGGCGGGCCCGACGTGCTCGGCAAGTTCCTGGCCGAGCAGATCGCGACCTGGGGCAAGGTGGTGCGCGACAACAACATCAAAGCGGGATGAAACGCATAATGCTCTTTACCCGGCGCGATCTGCTTGCGGGCTCGGCGGCCGCCGTCTCCACGGCGGCCTTGCCCGCCGCGACGGCGGCCCAGCCGGCCGGCCGCCAGACGCCGGGTGTTTACCGCATCAAGCTCGGCAGCTTTGAAGTCACCGCGCTCTACGACGGAACCTGGTTCCGCAAGATCGACGGCAAGTTCGTCCGCAACGCTTCTTCCGCCGACGTCAACCGGGCGCTGGCCGACGCGTTTCTGCCGCCGAATATCGTTCCAACCTCTTTTACCGCGCTGCTGGTCGACACCGGCAAGGGCCGCGTGCTGATCGACGCGGGCACCGGCGGGCAGCTCGGCCCGACCACCGGCTATCTCGGTGGCGCGCTCGCGGCCGCGGGCGTCGATCCGAAAAGGATCGGCACCGTTCTCGTGACGCACTTCCATCCCGATCACATCAACGGAATTCGCGACAAGGACGGCGCCAAGGTATTCCCGAATGCGGAGATTAAGGTCCCGGCACGGGAATGGGACTACTGGATGGACGACGCGCGGCTGAGCGCGGCGACCGACGCCGCGCGGCCGCAGTTTCTCAATGCGCGCCGTATCTTCCGCGACATCGCCGGCGAAGTGATGCGCTTCGAGCCGGGCAAGGAGGCCGCACCCGGGATCGTGCCGCTCGCCGCCTACGGCCACACGCCGGGCCACACGGTCTATTCGATCGCGTCGGGACGGCAGTCGATGCTGGTGCTCGGTGACACCACCAATCATCCGTGGCTGTTCGCGCGCTATCCGGAATGGCAGGGCGCGTTCGACGTCGACGGTTCGATGGCGGTCGCAGCCCGCAAGAAACTCCTCGATCGCGCCGCGGCCGACCGGATGCTGGTGCACGGCTATCACTTCCCCTTCCCCGCCATCGGCCATATCGCCAAGCGCGGGAAAGGCTACGAGGTGGTGCCGACAATGTGGCAGCCGCTGTAGAGCAACTCTTTGAGCATGATCTTGTCCGAAAACCGGCTCCCACTTTTCGGGATCATGCTCCAGCGCTTCTATCGAACTGCAAGAATGAACAGGCGGGGAAACTTCAACAGCACCTTTCCGTCGTAGCGTGAGGAATAGGCGCGTGCGATCTCCTCGGCATAGCGCGCGGTGAACGCCTCGCGCGCGACCGCATCCAACGGCTGAAGGAAAGGCCGAAGCGCCGATCCCTTGAACCACTCCACCACGCCCATCTGGTTCGCCATGACATGCTGGTAGTGCGTGTGCCAGATGTCGAGATGGCGGCACAGCGGCCGCAGCAGATCGTAGTAGTCCTCCGGGCGCGGCAGGTCGTTGCGCAGCGCATTGCCGACGATCGACGCCCACGGGCCCGACGAGGCCACCTTGTCCATCAGCACATGGGCCGGCTCGCGCGTGTTGTCTGGCATCTGCACCGCCAGCACCCCGCCGGGCGGCAGCGCCTGAAGGAGCCGCGCCAAGACATTGGGATGATCCGGCACCCACTGGAACACGGCATTGCCGAACAGGAGCTCGGTGCCCGGCTCCGGCGTCCAGGTCGCGAGATCGCCCTCGGCAAACGTGCAGTGCGGCAGCCGCTCACGCGCCTGGCGCAACATGTCGGGCGACGAGTCGACGCCGGACACCTCGGCATTCGGATAACGTGCAACCAGAAGCTCGGTCGAATTGCCCGGCCCGCAGCCGAGATCGACGACGCGCTTGGGCGCGTCCAGCGGCACCTGCGCAAGCAGGTCGCGCGGCGGGCGGGTGCGCTCGTCCTCGAATTTCAGATATTGGGTTGCGCTCCAGCCGTCGGGATGGCGCGCATTCTGTGCCGCGTTGGACATTGCGAGGGCGACTTTCCGGGCCGGTTCTTGGACTACATCTTCGACAGCTTGGCAACGTCGATGGCCTGCGCGTAGGACATCTTTGCGGCGGCGTTGGCAGAGCCTTCGACCGATACCAGGAACTTGTTGACTATCACCATCCGCACGTTGCCGTCCTGGTCCTGGATCGCGCGCTGGTTTCCGACCCGGATCAGCTTGCCCATGGCGCCGGCAATGGCGGGATTGCTGAGCAGCGTCGCGATCTGCATGACCATCGCGGAGTCGCCGGTGATCTGCACCTCGACATGATCGCCCGCGGCGTTGGTGTACTGCCGGCTCGCGACCGAGGCGCCGAAGCCGACCGCGCCGATCGCCGTGGTCTGCGCCTTCTCCGCCTTCCAGCCCGACAGCGGAGCCGGGAGAAGGGCCGCGAAGCTCTCGGCGTTTTTCTGGCCGATCAGTTGCGAGGCGAGATCGAGCTGCTGCTTGGCGCCGGTGAGGTCGCCCGCACGATAGGATTTGCGCGCCTGTTCGATGGCGTCAGCGATGTCGTCGGCGCTGGCGGGCAGCAGCAGCAGTCCGAGAACGGCGAGCGTTCCCAGGACGCGGATCGGAAGCATTCAGTCCCCCTACGAGGCGGAATCGGTGCTGCAATCTAGCACATTTGCAGCACCGGTTTCCGCCGTCAGGGCGGCAGCGTCGCGCCCAGGCGAGCCATGAACATGCGGCCCGGCTGCGGATAGGCGTTGTAGGTTCCGAACGTCGTCGAACTCGCGACCGCATAGTCGAAGTAGCGCACGTCAAACAGGTTCTGGATTGCGATCGACCAGAACAGGTTCTTGTATTCGCCGCCCAGCCGCAAATCGACCAGCGTGTGGGCGGGGATCAACGGCTGGAAATTGCGCTGATCGTTGTCCATGCGCCGCTCGCCGATGTAGCGCACCACGGCATCGGCAACGAGATACTTGTCCCAGACATTCCAGGACACCGCACCGCCCGCAGTCCATCGCGAGACAAGCGGCACGTCCTTGCCGGCGAACGGCCCCTCACGGAACACCGAACGGGTGTAGGCGAAGCCGCCCTTGAGCGTGACATTGTCGAGCACCTTCCAGGTCGCGCTGGTTTCGGTGCCGTAGCGCCGCGTCGGATCGAGATTGACGTTGGCGAACACATCCGGCCGGAAGTGGATTTCGTCGTTCAGCACCATTTCGTAGCCGCTGGTCTGGACTTCGAACGGCCCCTTCTTCAGCCGGACGCCGCCCTCGATATCCCGCGACGTCTGGGTGCGCAGGCGAAAATCGACCGGGGACGACTGGACCCCGACCCGTTCGTCAACGTTGGGCGTCCGGAAGCTTCGCGCGATGCGGCCGAACACGGTGATGCCGTGCATTAAGCGGTGTTCGATACCGAGATGCAGCGCATGCTGGGCGTCGACGGTGTCGAGCGGCAGCGCGGCGGTCTCGAACGCGCCGCCGGGCGCCGAACCGTCGAACGTATCGCGGGCGGACAGCATGGTCTGCTGGCCGCGCGCGCCGAACGAAATGTCGGTGCCGGACGTCACGCTGAGCGTCTGCTGCCAGTAAACGCCCACCGAAGTCTGGTTGAGGCTGTAGCGGTGTACCGGCCGATCGGTCAGCTTCTGGCTGCGGTTGGAGTTCAGGATCGCGTGGTAGATATCCACGCCGGCGATGGTCTTGTGGGGAACGCCGAACACCGAACCGTTGGCGATAAGGCGCGGCGTGAGCGAATAGGTCGTCAGCACGCGGGCATCCGACGACTCGAATCCGGAGATTTCCGAATAAGCCTGCTGCCGCTTTTCGCGCACGCCCCCGTCGATGATCATTTCGAGGCCGTTGGCGAGCATCCGGGTAAAGCCGAGCGTCCCGCTGATGCCCTGCTTGTTGGCAAATGCGGTGGGTGTGGTCGCACCTTTCGGATCGGTCGCCACCAGGCTCGATGTGAGCGTCACGCGCCGCGCACCCGGCAGGCCGAGCTTCTGGTCGTCGGCAGTGATGTTGGCGTAGACGGTGCCACCGTCGCCGGCATAACGAAGGTCAGCGACGACATTGCGCTGACGGACCGCATTGTTCACTCGATAACCGTCGGAATCGAACACGTTGCCGGCCACGGAGACGGAGTAAGGGCCCTTCGACGCGTTGGCGGCGAGGTTGCCCTCGCGCTGCTGGAAGGTGCCGTAGCCGCCCCCGACCTTCACCGAGGGCGGCAGGCCGACGCCGGTCCTAGTGACGATGTTGACCACCCCGCCCACCGCACCGTCGCCATAGAGCACCGCGCCGCTGTTGCCGCGGGTGATTTCGATGCGTTCGATGCTCTCCTTGGGGATCGCGCTGAAATCCACGCTTGCGAGGTCGATGTCGGTGAGCCTGCGGCCGTTGATCAACACGACGGTGTTGGAGGCCGCGGCGGCGCCGAACCCGCGCAGGTCGATGGTCGTGCCGGCGCCGCTGACGCCGCCGAACGTGCTGCGGGTCTGCACGCCGGGCTGCAGCCCGATGATGTCCTGCAGCGTCGACGCGGGCGACCGCGCAATCTCCTCGCCGGTGATGACGGAGGTCGAAGCACCGACGATGCCGCTGCCGAGGCGGCTCGCAGTCACGAGGATCGACGGCAGCAACAGCGACGACTGCTGCGCCAGCGCGGCAGACCCCAGCAGACTCGATATCGTGCCGGCAAGAACCAGGCTGCCGGCCAAGCCATGACGTGACGCCCCCATAAACGCACTCCTTCGCTCGCGCGCGGCATGCCGCCGCGCGCCTCGGGTGGACCAAGCCCGTTGCGATGGAGTCGTGACCGCAGGACGCAAACGAACGCGCTACACGATCACAAACCCGAAGCCGTGTGGGGGATACACTTAGGACCCGCACGCCTTCGCAACGGACACGATGTCACCGCTGCGAAAGCACGCTCCGTACGGACGCCCCGTCCGCCGGTTGGGTGACCGTGCTGGCAGGTCTCCTGGCTTGCGGGTCGTTGCCTTTGCGTCCGGCCTTCCCAGTTTCCCAGTGGCCGAATTGGACGCGGGCTCGCCGCTCACAGTTGCGGGGGCAGCCACGGATGAGCCGAATCTGGCGAAGTTCCAGGCGCGGCGCCGTGTTCCCTCTTTCCTCCCCGCCCTTCGGCGAGGAACCAGCACGATTGAATGTTCGCCCCGGCGGCAGATTGAGTCAAGTGCCGCGCGCCGTCGCATCGGACCGCGGAAGTCGGCGATGGATCACGGCGAGTTGACCGCTGACTTCATGGCCGCGGGTCTTTGTTCGGCCTATTGGAACGGCTACAAAGACGTCGCGCGCGGCGCGAATTCACGCCGCTGTGCTGGACTTCAGAGGGGTGCATCATGAAAGCGACGAGCGTGAAACTGGCTGCGCTGACGATCGGCGGCGCATTGGCACTGCTTATGGCATCGCCGAATGCGGGCCGCGCCGCGCCGAACGACAATCCCGAACCGCCCAAGCAATCCGCGCCCGCCAAGCCCGGGGTGAAGTCGACCACCAAACCCAAGGCACCGCCGAAAAAGGACGAGAAGAAATCGGAATTCCTGAACGGCTATCGCTCGGCGTTCGCGACGATCTACAAGCGCAAGGACTACGCACGCGGCATCGACAAGCTGAAGGCGCTCGGCCATGACGATCATCCCGACGTCGCCAACCTGATCGGCTTCTCCAGCCGCAAGCTCGGCCGCTACGACGACGCCAAGCACTGGTACGAGCGTGCGCTCAAGGCCGATCCGCGCCACTCCCGCACCTGGTCGTACTACGGCATGTGGCACGCCGAGCAGGGCAACATGCTCAAGGCGCGCGAGCACCTCGCCACGGTCGCCTCGATCTGCGGAACCACGTGCAAGGATTACACCGACCTCAAGGGCGTCATCGAAGGCACGCGCGTCTACTGACGCGGGGCCTGTACGCTTTGAATTTCACGCCCGGCGGCGGCCCCGCCGGGCGCTTGCGTTTTGGGCGGGCTTACGCGCGCCGGATTTCCGGGCGCCGGCCGCCGCCTTGCCCGCGGTTTCCGACATCAGCCAGCGCAGATAGCTCTTCTCCACCCGCTGCAGCGGCCAGACCAGGATCGCGGGCACGCTGTAGGAGTGCAATTCCTTGACCGCCGCCTCGACCTCGCCGACAAGCGAGGCGCGGGTCTTGACGATCATCACCGCTTCTTCGCAGCGCTCGGTCTTTCCCTTCCAACGATAGACCGACACCATCCCCGGCAGGATGTTGACGCAGGCCGCAAGCCGCCGCTCGACCAGGGCCCGGCCCGCCTTCTCCGCCTCGACAGCGGAGGGCCAAGTCGTATAGACGAACACCGCGCGTTCCATGGTCCCTCGCTCCGACGGCCTCACGTTCATGCCCAGCAGCACCCGCAAATTCGAACGGATTGCCTTCGTCGCAAGCCCCGCGCCCGAGGCCCGCAAGGCGCATGCCCGGCTGGTCCGGCGCTACGGCAATGTATCGCCCGCCCGCGCCGACGTGGTGGTGGCGCTCGGCGGCGACGGCCTGATGCTGCGCACCCTGCACCGGCTGATGAAGTCGGGCAAGCCGATCTACGGGATGCATCGCGGCACCATCGGATTCCTGATGAACGAATACGAGGAGCGAAAGCTCCACGAGCGGCTCGAAGCGGCCGACACGGCGCTGATCCACCCGCTGGTCATGCGCGCCCGCGATGTCAAAGGCCGCGTTCGCGTCCACCACGCGATCAACGAAGTGTCGCTGTTCCGGCAGACCTACCAAGTGGCCCGGCTCGCAATCGAGGTCGACGGCAAGAAGCGGATGCCCGAACTGATGGGCGACGGTGTGCTGGTCGCGACGCCCGCCGGCTCGACCGCCTACAATCTCTCGGCGCAAGGTCCGATCATTCCGATCGACGCGCCGCTGCTTGCGCTGACCGCGATCAGCCCGTTCCGCCCGCGGCGTTGGCGCGGCGCACTGCTGCCCGACCGCGCGCGCGTCACCATCCATGTGCTCGACCCGGTGCGGCGCCCGGTCGCCGCGGTCGCCGACCACACCGAGGTCCGCTCGGTGCGCGAGGTGGAGATCGCGATGGATCATCGAATCTCGATCCAGATGCTGTTCGACCCCGGCCACAGTCTCGACGAGCGTATCGTGCGCGAGCAGTTCGGATACTGATGCCTCGCAAGCGAAATGCAGCGCTGGCGCTCGATACGTTCGGCCACCTGTATGCCGGAGGCCGGATCGATCCGTCGGTCGAAGGCTTGCCGACAGTCGGGCAGCTCTACGCGGAATACTGGATCCCGAAGACGCTCCGCTCGCCCTGCCCGATCGTGATGATTCACGGCGGCAGCCAGACCGGCACCAACTTCACCTCGACGCCCGACGGCCGCGAAGGCTGGGCGCAATATTTCCTGCGCCGCGGTCACTCGGTCTATGTGGTGGATCAAGTGGCGCGCGGGCGCGCTGCGCACTTCTCGCAGTCGCAGGGCCCGGTGCAAGCCGCCAACCTCAAACGGACCGAGGACAGATTCGTCGCGCCGAAGCGAGCCATGCTGTGGCCGCAGGCAAAACGGCACGCGCAATGGCCCGGCAGCGGCCGTCCCGGCGATCCTGCGTTCGACGCCTTCTACGCCACGCAATTCCCGTCGCTTGAAAGCTACGCCAGGCAGCAGGAGTTGAACCGCAATGCGCTGATCGCGCTGCTCGACCGGATCGGCCCGTCGGTGCTGCTCGCGCATTCGCAGGGCGGCGCGTTCCTTTGGCCGGTCGCCGATGCGCGGCCGAAGCTGGTCAAGGCAATTGTCGCCGTCGAGCCGAACGGGCCCCCGGTCTACGAGACCGACCTGAAAGGCGCGCCCGAATGGTTCGCCGACATCGGACCTCGCAAGCCCTATGGCCTTGGCATGGTTCCGCTGACCTACCGGCCACCGCTCAAGCCTGGCGAGGAACTGAAATTCGTCCGCCAGGACAAGCCCGACGGACCTGGCCTTGTGCGCGGCTGGTTGCAGGCCGAGCCCGCGCGCAAGCTGCCGAACCTCGCCAAGATTTCGATCCTGATCCTGGTGGCGGAGGCGTCCTATCACGCCACCTACGACCACGTGACCGCGGCCTATCTCGCGCAGGCCGGCGTGCCGAACGACTTCATCCGGCTCGAAGACATCGGTATCCGCGGCAATGGCCACATGATGATGCTGGAGAAGAACTCCGACGTCATCGCGGGCTTGATCGAAACATGGCTGAAGAAGGCGCTGGCAAAGTCCAGGCCTCGCCGGGCGAAACGCTGACGAAGCGTCCCTGTCGAAGCCGCGATCAGGCCGCGCGCTTGCGCCGGACCTTCGCGGTGCGCCGCTTTGGCGCCGCTTTCTTCGCCGCTTGCGGCTTCTTCGCACTCCTTCCCCACAGCACCTTGGTCGCCAGCCGCGCGCCTTCGGCGAGCGCCTCGAGCTTGGCCCACTGAATGGTCGGATGGACGCGTTGATGCGTTGGCTGCTGCGCGAAGCCGCAGTCGCTGCCGGCGATCACGTTCTCGCGGCCGACGAGCTTGGCCAGCCGCACGATCCGTTCGCAAATCAGCTCCGGATGCTCGACCACGTTGCTGACGTGGCTGATGACGCCCGGAATAAGCACCGCGCCCTTCGGCAGCTTCACGTCCTTCCAGACCTGCCATTCGTGCTCGTGGCGCGGATTGGCCATCTCCAGCACGAATGCGCCGGCGCGCACCGTGAGGATCAGATCGACGATGGCACGCATCGGCACGTCGGTGGTGTGCGGGCCGGGCCAGCTTCCCCAGCAGACGTGGTAGCGGATCTTCTCGCGCGGAATGCCCTCGATGGCGCGGTTGGTCACCGCCATCTGCTTGGCGAACCACTTGCGATAGTCCTTCATGGTGGCAGGCGGCACCATCCGGTCGTAGGTGACGGCCGCACGCGCATCGTCGAGCTGCACCAGGAAGCCGTTGTCGACGATCTGCTTGTATTCGTCCTGCATCGCCGCCCCGATGTCGTCCATCAGGTCGTCTTCGTTCTTGTAGTATTCGTTCTTGCGATCGGGAATCACCGAGGCGGGCGCAGCGACCGGCATGAACCCTTCGACCGCCTTCGACTTCTTCAAGGCAGCCTTGAAGTTGTCGATGTCGCGCTGAAGCGCAGCCTGCCCGGTGTACTTGATCCGTCCGACCACCACCGACTCGGTCGTAATCTGCACGTGATCGCGGGCGTCGAGCTCCTTGTAGAACTCGGCGAAACGCGCGCGGTCCGCGCCGCGCGTGAACGGGTTGCCCGAGGCGGTGAACGGCCGCCGCTCGAAGCCGCTCATGCGCTCGATCACGTATTGCGACCAGGAAATGCCCTTTCCAAATTCGCCATCGCTGACCACGTCGACTCCGGCTTCCGCCTGCCGGCGCACCACCTTGGCTACTTCCTCGGTCAGGCAGCGGGCATGGGCCGCGGCGTCGTAGCCTTCGCCCTTCTGCTTGGCCCGCAGGAACTGCCGGATGGAATCCGGCCGGATCAGGCTGCCAACGTGAGTGGTGAGAATGCGGTCGGTGCTGCGATGCATGGCTTTTGCGTTCCTCTTTCCCCGCTGGGCGCGGCCGCGGTCGCGGAATTCGTTACCAGCTAAAGGCAGGCTTGCAAACGCGGCGTGGCCGGCCGCCGATGCGGAATTTCCCCGGTGGGCAATGGGTCGCAGCCTGCGGCTGCGGTGGGCAGGTATGCTAAACTAAACGTTAACGGCGGGCCTTTATGTTCGCCGTACGCCCGGCCATTCGAGGCACTATGGTCCGCATCGACTTCCAGCGGCTGCGTTTTCTCGCGATCGACGACAACGTACACATGCGCAAGATCGTGCGCGCCCTGCTGCAGGGATTCGGCGCGCGCGAAATCTACGAGGTCGAGGACGGCGCCTCCGCGCTCGACACCTTCAACCACTACCTTCCCGACATCGTGGTGACGGACTGGGCCATGCCGGTCTTCGACGGCCTCGAACTGACTCAGATGATCCGGCAGGCCAATACCGCGGCCAATCCCTTTGCGCCGATCATCATGCTGACAGGGCATACCGAAATGGGCCGCGTGACCTCCGCGCGCGACGCCGGCGTCACCGAGTTCCTGGCCAAGCCGATCTCCGCCAAGGCGCTCTATTACCGCGTCGCAAGCGTGGTGCTCAATCCACGGCCGTTCATCAAGACGAAATCCTTCTTCGGCCCGGACCGCCGCCGCAGTTCGTCCACCGGCTACACCGGGGCCGAGCGGCGCAAGGGCGGTCAGGCCGAAGTCATCGGTCAGCCGGCGCTGATCGAACCGCAAAAACTTTCCTCCTGACCGGTCTCCGATCCGAACATGCAGCGATTCAATCCGCCCAAAGCCGACGTTGCCGCCTTTAGCGATCACGAAGTGATCACGCCGGACACCAGCAGGCTGCGGCGTTCGATCCGGATGTCTGGCCGCAACGATGACGATCCGGTCGCCCGCGCCGAGCAGGCCCTCGCGCAGATGGCGGCTGAATTTCCAAGCTGGATGCTCGACGAATGCGGCCGGCTGGACGCCGCGCGGCGCAAAGTCCGGGAAATCGGCCTGACCGCGGAGACGCGGCAGGAATTGTTTCTCGCCGCGCACGATATCAAGGGCGAATCGACGACGTTCGGCTATCCCGAGGTGCGGCCAGCGGCCGACAGCCTGTGCCGGCTTCTGGAGCATGCACCCGACATCGGCAAAATTCCGGTTGCGATCGTCGACCAGCACGTCGATGCGGTGCGCGCCATCGTGCGCGAGCACGCGCGCGGCGACATCGGCGCGATCGCGTCGGCGCTGGCGGGCAAGCTCAAGCAGGTGACGGACGAGTTCCTGATGGCAGAGAACCAGCACCGGCCGGAGGTCCTGAAAACCATCGCCGGGCAATAGCGCACAGGCGCGATTGGAAATCGGTGCGTCAGGCGGCGTCGAGACGCCAGTCGTCTTCGACGAAACCGAAGCGATCCTCCGCCACCAGCTCGTCGCAGAACAACCTCGCCTCTTCGCGGGCCGCTTCCGCCGCATAACGGCGCAGCAAGGTCAGCACCGGCTCGACTTCGCCGATCGCCGCGCCCTCGCAGCGCGTCAGCACCCGCTCGATGATTCGCCGCTTGAGCCGGCTCGCGCCGCCCGGCTCCGCGATGAAGCCCTCCTCGCGCATGGCTTCGAGCGCCTCACGGAACGCAGGCAAGGTCGACGCCGGAAGTCCGGCCTTGTCGTAGAGCGCGCGGAAGCCCGCTCCGCGGCCGTGCACAATCCCCGACACGCGCTGCAGCGGCATGTCGGCGAGTTCGGCCAGCGCCTCCTCGAACATCCCGACGTTGCCGGACAGCAATGCACGCAACAGCAGGCCCGCGTTGAGCTGCCCGCTTGCGCGCAGATGCCGGATCAACGGCCGGACGTCGCCGTCCGGCGAATCGGCGGCCAGCGCGACGGTCGCCTTTTCGCAAGCCTCCTTGGCGATCCGGCGCGCGCGGTCCTCGGCGAGCCATTGCCGCGCCGTGACAAAATCCGCGAGCGTCTGCGACAATTTGACGACCAGCGCCTGCCGTGTCGGCGCCGGCAGATCGTCGCGCTCAAGCAGCGAATCGCGGATCGCGGCGAGGTGGCCGTGGCGATCCACGATCCGGTCGAGCGAAAACGGCACGATCTCGGCGCCGCGATTTTCGAGCAGGACCAGGCAGGCCTCGGCGCAACCGACCTCCGCAATCGCGGCGGACACCGAGCATGGCAGATACGGCCGCATCGCCACCGCCGCTTGCCGCGCCGCCTCTCCGGTCGCGACCTGCTCGACGAGATCGGCGTCGAGCAGCAGCGGCGAACGCGCGAGCACCGGCGCCGCGACCTCCGGCTGATCGCTCGCAAGCGAATGCACCACCGCGGGCGGCGCATTTTCGTTTCCGGCAAAGACTTCGGCGAGCGCGCGCCGCACCAGCGGCGACGGATCGTCGAGCAGCATGATCATGGCGCCGACGGCCGCCGCCTTGTCGTCGCGGGTCAGGTCGGAGTGCAGGTAGGCGCGCGCCAGCGCGCTGGTCGCCTCGGCGCGGTCGCCGGCGGGCGCGGTACGCAGCCATTGCAGAAACTGACGGACGATCATGTGTTGGGCCAACGCAATCCGCTGCGGGTGGCTGCCGTGGGGCCGGCCGACGAAGCCGGCACAAGAAGCCTATCGGCCGCCGATTAAGAAACCGTTCAGCATAAGCGTTCAGAAAGATTGACGAATGCTTAAGGCCGGTCAGACGCGGCCGCGAAACAGCGCACGCGCGTCGGGCAGGCGGTCCTGGAACAGATCGTGCGCGCCGCCGACCGGCGGTGGCGCCGGTTGCGGGGCCGCCGTCGCGCCCTCCGACAGGGGCTGCGGCTTGCGCGATCCCCAGAGTGCGCTCACCACCGGGGCGACGGGCTCCTGCGCGCCGTTGCTCCGGAACAGGCCATGGAACACCGGACCGGCGTCGGCTGGCGCCGCCGGGGGCTGCACCGCGGCGTAGGCAGCCGCGACCTGCGCCGGATCGGACGGAATAGCCTTCGCATCGCGGACTGCGACGGCCACCGCGTTTGGCGCGGACTGCGTTCCGGCACGGGCGGCCTGATAGCGATTGACCAGAAGCCCGTAGACTTCGCCCGCACCGCGCACCCGGCGGTCCCGGTCGTAGAAAATGGTCGGATTGGCGCGCGCGGCACCGGGGAAAGTGTCGGCAGCGCGGGCCTGCGGCACGGCCGCGGCAAGCTCGATGAGCTTGCCCGCGCCGACGGCACCCAGGAAATGCGCGATGTAGAGCTCGCCATCGGTCGGCCGACGCCCGAGACTCGCGGCGAGCTTGGACGCATTGGCACGCGTGAAGGCGCCCGCCATTGCCGCATTGGCCGCGGGATCGGAGCGCAGATCCATCACGGCCTTGTGGTGCCGCGGGTCGATCAGCGCGTATTCGCCCGTCGGCCGGCGCACGATGGCGTCGGCATAGGGGCCATAGCCCAGGCCCGGTCCCTCTTCCTTCAACGTGGCAAGCCAGGTCTGCTCGATGAACTGGAACAGGCCGCGTGCCGACGAGGTCGCGCCCCTCGCCTTGGGATCGAGGTTGGATTCGACCTGGGCGGTGGCGAGCAGGTATTGAAAGTCGGCCCCGGTCATCTGCGCCGCGCGGCGGATGGCGCCGGTCACGTTCGCCAGCGGGCCGTTCGGATTGACGTTCATCGGGACCCCATCCGGGGCGGACGCCGACCCGGCCGGGCCAGTAGTTAACGACTATGGTAAACGGAACCTTAACGACAATCGGGACGAGGACCGAAACGATGGCACAGACGAGCATGGACACCGCGCAACGCCACCCGCGTGGCGGGCTCTATTTCGAGGACTTCGTCGTCGGCTCGCTCACCGAGCACCGCTACCGGCGCACGGTGACGCAGATGGACAACATGCTGTTCTCCAACATGACGCTGAACCCGCAGCCGCTGCACATTGACCGGCACTTCTGCGAGACCGAGACGGAATGGGGCCAGCCGCTGATGAACTCGCTGTTCACGCTCGGCCTGATGATCGGCATGCAGGTCTCCGACATGACGGTCGGCACCACCATCGCCAACCTCGGCATGCAGGAGGTGAAGTTCGGCCATCCGGTGTTCGAAAACGACACCTTGCGCGCGACGACCGAGGTGATCGGCAAGCGCGAGTCGAAGTCGCGTCCGGGCGCGGGGATCGTCGAGTTCCACCACCGCTGCTACAACCAGGACAACAAGCTCGTCGCGGAGTGCAAACGGCAGGCCTTTATCGTGATGCGGCCGAAGAAGTAGCGCCGCAGACGCTTAGGTCCCGCCGGCGGGGGTTTGCATCAACAGTTCGGCGCCCGCGGATTGAGCCGGCACGACGAGTGCGAGTGGCCTGAACGCGCGGGCGGCCGCGTATTCTGGTGCCGCATGAGCGTGCCGAGCCCTTGAAGATTGCGGCTGCGGCCGCCGCCGACGCCGCGGCGTCATAGTTCGGCTGGCTCTGCTGATGCTGGGTCGCGGCGCGCCGCGGACCGGGGATGTAGCAGCTCCATTGCCCGTTTGCGAGTTGCTTGCCGGCGCGAACCCGGCGATCGCCGCCGTTGGCCTGCTGGCAGGACTTGTGCGCATCCGCCATCACCTCAGCGCGCGTCCGGTCGATGACGCAGGACCATTGTTCGTTGCCCTGATACTTCACCGCGCGCGCCCGCTTGTTCTTGTTGGCGACCTGGCAGCGATGGTTGGCGTCCGCGATCACCTGCTCCTGCGTCTGCTCGACGCACTGCGTCTGGTTGGCGTTCCACGCATGGCCCTTCCCGCACAGGCAGCCGTATTCCTTGTAGGTCGAATCCTTCGGCTGGGCATAGGCGGCCTGGCCGAAACTGCTCTTGCACGCCCCGTGCGCCGCGTCGGCGCGCTCGTGCGCGGTCTTCTCCCGCACGCAAACATCGTTCTCCATGCGAAGCGGGTCGGCGCAGTCGCAGGTGTAGCCCGTGACGCTGTCCGGATTCGGCACCGCCATGCCGTGCGTGCCGTATCTCCCCTTGCAGTCGCTCGTCGCTCTGGCATGCGGGGTCACCTCGGGCGTGTAGTGGAGCGACGTCACCCTGACGCGCTGCTCGCCGTCGCGGACGCGCCGCACGAGGTTCGGGCAGCGATCTCGATCCGCGCCGAGCTTCTCGGAAGCCTGTCGGTAGAGCGTGGCCGCATCGGCGGACTTGCCGGCCGCGCGCGCCAGGTCGGCGCGATCGACGTCGCCTGCCACACCGGCCATGCGATCGACGCGCGCGCGAAGCTGCGCGACATGCGGATGCTTGGTCTTCGACAGGAGCCCGGAGAGCTTGCGAAGCTGATTTTCCTCGCAGGTCGCGAGCGCCTTGTCGACCGAGTTGATGACCTGTTCGAGCAATGTGGCCTGGCCCGCACCCTTGCCGATCTGTTCGCGCTGCGCCGCGCAGGCCTTGGGACTGTTCAGCCGCTCGAGCTCGCGCTCGGCGTTGGCAAGCGAGACCCGGTAGGACGTCACCCGGCCTTCGCGATAGTGCTCTTGGCCACGCTTGATCGCGGCCTCAGCGGCGCCGCATGCCTGAGCGGCGGCGCCTGCCGGGGGCTTGGTGTCGGTCTTGGCCAAGCCGTCGTCGACGCCCCGCGCCGGCGGGCCGTAAGGTGGACAGTCCGGATTGGTGGCGCCGGTCCAGGCGGTCGCGCCCTTGTAGGGGACGGGGACGAAGCCGGGAGAGACGTCGGGCTTGGGCGGCGGAACCTTGGTTGGGTCGCACTCGGCGGCAGTTTTGGTCTTGTCCTGCGGCTGGCCGGGCGATGCACCCGGCGACGGGCCGGTGGTCGGAGCGGTCGGCGCAGGCGCGGGTCCCGTTGTCGGCCCGGTGGTCGGTCCGGTCGGTCCGACAGGCCCCGTCGGTCCAGTGGTCGGGCCGGGCAACGGACCTGGCAAAGGCGGTGGTGGCGTGACCGTCACCGGTGGCGGCGTCACGGGAGGGAGCAGAACAATCTCGCCGCCGGGGCTCGGCGGAAGCGGCCCGCGGATGCCACGAGTGCAGGCTTCGATTGCGGCACCAAGAGAGCTTGGACGCCGTTGGGATGCGCCATCTCCGCTGTCAGGCGCTTCGTAGTTTTGGCGCTGAATACAGGCGCCGACCGAAGGATCGGCTTCGGCGAGACACTGACTGGCGCGCGCTTCGGCGGCGACCAACCGAACCAGGATCAAGCCGATCCGATGCTTCTGATTGCTGAGACGATCGGCCTGAGAATCGCGGGTCGCGATCACTTGTTTGCGCACATCTGCAAGCTTTCGCATCAACAGAATGACCGGGTCGTCGCTACACAGGGCGTCGGTCCTATCTCCGTTGGATTTGCAGACGGAAAAATCGATGCGACTGGCGATAGCCTTTACACGCGCCTCGTGGCCGTCCAACCTGGCGGAATAGCGAGCCGTAAGCGAGCGAGTCAGGCCGCCCCCGTCGGCCTCCAAGAGCGCACCAAGTATGGCGCCCTGTGGCCCATACATTCCATCCATGTAAGAGACAGGATCGAATCCACCCCGTCGGAGACGAGACAATTCACTCCTGACGTTGGCACAGAATTCCCGATGACTGTTTATTCGATCTAAGAAGCGATTCCTGATCTCCTCATCGCTCGGTATGCTTTGCATGCTTTGGGCTATGTTGAGACGCCTCTCGAGTCTGCCAGCCGCCGCCTGAGCATCGTCTGCGACTTGACCTGCAAGCACACCGAGATTGCGCACTCTCAGCGCGCCTCCCGTGACGATGCCTAGATCCGGATTGGCGACCCTGGAACTGGCGCAGACCTGATCGGCAGCACCCGTGGCTTGCCCAACGATCCGATCCAGCGTGGCGATCGTAGAAGCAAGAGTATCGAAGAGGGGTTGAACTCCGGTGCTGTCGGGAAGCATGCTTGCTATGGTCTCGTCGACAGATCTTTGGATCGCATCGATGCGCCCCTGAATGCCGAGCACATTGTCCGCCTTCAGCAGATCTGCGGTACGCGTACACACCTCTTGATCTTGGGCGATCCGCTGGTCAAATCTTGCTCTGGCCGCGTCGAGTTCGCCGAATGCGTTGTCGAAGCGGGCGATCAGCGCGGGATCGTTCGCAGGCGTCGCCGCTGACGCGGCAGGCGGCGGGCTGCTCCCGCCGGGAGCCGCGCCGGACGCACTGGCCACCCTGTCAGCCAACTCCTGGACCCGCTGCTTCATCTCGGCGGCTTGCTGGACCGCCTCGCGTTGGGCCTTCGCCGCGTCACTCAGGACTTGATCCCGGATTGATTCGGAATCCGCATCGATCTGGTTCGAGACCAGGCTTGAGATCAGTCGTTTGACCACCGGGGCGGCCGCGAACCGCGCCACACGGCCGCTTCTCGCGCTTTCGAGAGCGCCGATCAGCTGCCCCACGACGCCCTCCCGGGCGGCGGGAAAGCGCTCCTTCGCCCTAGCGAGGATTTCACCGACCTCGTTCTGATCGATGGCAAAGTCCGTCAGACCGCTGATCGCGTTCCGCAGCTTTTGCGCCGGGATGGCAGCCAGACCGTCGGCGGTGCGTACGAAGCGGATATTGTTGTCGGTGGCGGCGTCTTCCAACTGTCTTGGCGTCATGCGCGCCTGGCCGGCCGCCCAATCGGCGGTCTGCACTTGCGTCCGGACCTCGGGTGGAACGCGCGACAACAGTTCGTCGTAGGCCGCCGCCGCCCGCGGATGCACGTTGCGATAGGCCGACATGATGTCCAGCGCATCAGCCAGGCCCTCATACTGGGCCTGTGCGGGCGGGCACGCCGACAACGCCGCAAGCATGATGAACAAACCGCCGAGCAGCCGCCTCACCGGCGTGGCGTCAATGCACAGGCAAGATTTCGCAGACCGGGGTTCGGCGATCGGTCGTGTCATTGCGAAGTCCTCCCTGGCGTCCAAACGCGCTAGTCGAGCTTCTCCAAATTCTGCAATCCGCCGTGGTCCGGCTGCGGAGCCCGCTCGGCCCTGGCCTTCTGCGCAGCCGCCTTGGCCGCGGCCAGCTTGCCCTCGGTCTCCTTTTTCGTCAGCGCCGCGCGCAACTGTCCGACGAGACGCAGCGTCGCCGTGCCGTCCGCCGGCACGCCCTGGCTCTGTTGGAACTTGCGGATAGCGTCAGCGGTCTTGGGTCCGGGCCGCGGGCCGGGATCGAAGCCGAGCGCGGCCAGCAGCTTGTGCACTTCGGCGGGATCGTGCGGCGTGGCCTTGAGCGCCTTCAGCTTTGCGAGCGCATCCGGATTATTGAGCTCCGCGGCCTTGCGATAGTTCTTGATGGCTTCGGCGCGATCTTTTGACAGGCCGCCTTCGCCGCGTTCGTGCATCGTGCCGATGCCCATATAGCCGTTGCTGTGACCGCGCTTGGCCGCCTCCCGGTACCACAGCAGCGCTTCGCGGAAGTCCTGATGCGTCCCGCGGCCTTCGTGATAGGCGCGCGCCAGCGCAGCGAACGCCTCGGGTTGACCGAGTTTCGCCGCACGGCGGAAATACTCCACCGCCAGCCCGGGATTCTTGATCGCGCCGTTCCCCTCATCCAGCGCAAGCGCGAAATTCTGCGTCGCGCCGGGATGGCCCAGCGCCGCCGCCTGCTCGAAGAGCTGCGCGGCCTTGCGCGTATCGCGTTCCGCCCCGCGGCCGCGAACATAGAACAGCCCGAGAGCGAACATCGAATGGGCGTCGCCGGCCGTTGCCGCCCGGCTGTACCACTCGAACGCTTCGCGATCGTTCTGTTCGAAACCTTGGCCCGTCTCGTAGCGCCCGGCGATCGTCCGCATCGCAACCGCGCTGCCGGCATTGGCGGCGCGCTCGAACCACTTTCTGGCTTCCGGGAGATTCTTGCCGACGAGCGAACCGTCGGCATAAAGGCTTCCAAGATTGATCATTCCGAGCGCATCGTTGCGATGCGCTGCGGCCCATTGATCCTCGAAATAGTTGCCAACCGTCATGCTGACAGTCTGCTGCCGGCCGTCGCGCTGCATCGCAAGGGAGACGCTCTGCTTGGGATGCATCGCGCTGATCAAGCGCACCAAATGCGCGTGGTCGACCAGCGGCTCACTGTCGGCGGAAAGAATGACATCGCCGACCTTGAGCCCGCTCGATGCCGCGGGACCGAAGCTGACCAGCGAGATCACCTCCACGCCGCCCGGCCCGGCGAGGCTGAGTTCGCGCGCCCGGTTCTCGTCGATGCCGCGGATTTCCGCGCCGATCCAGCCGCGAACCTGGGCCTGGGGCGCTTTTGGAATGCCGGCCCGCGCCTCGGTTTGCCCCGGCGAACGCGCGGAAGGCGGCGCGCCCGGAGCGTTGGACTGCATTTCGAGCCAAGTCGGCGCGCGAGCCGCGGGTTGCGGATCGGCCTTGCGGTCGCCCGCGGCCTCCCTCAGCTTCTTGAGCCGGATCGTGGCCAGCGGAGCGAATTGCCCCTGCGGGAACGACTTCAGATAGGCCTCAAGCTCGGACGGGTCCTTGCTGTTGCGAACGCTCTCCCAGAACGCGACATCGGCGCGGGCGCGCACCGCATCGTCCGCCGCGCCGGTCGTGGCAACGCCGCCCGAGACCAGGGCCGCGCCAAGCAAGACCCGAAGAGCAACTGCTCTCATCGGCTCCCTCGCTTGGGAGACTTAGGGCAGACCGCGCTGTCGGACTTCAATCAGCCCGACAGCAATGCCGGCTCCCGAACGCGCAATATGTACAATTTAATATATGCCATATTCTGCCCGCGCGCGAGAGCGGCCAGGACCTCGCCGATTCTTCGTTCGCTGCGCGGCTCGCGGTTTTCGTAGCCGCCTTCGGGATGGCGATGCCGAACTTGTGCGGCGGATGGCCGCAGAATTGATATTCCACGCAGCCTGAGGCTGCCGCCTGCTTACGCCGTTTCCGGCTGACCGGGCTCCTCGCCGCCGCCTTCGATGTCCGGCTCGGGGTCCTCGTCGATCGGCAGGTTCTTGCGCAGCGAGCCGCTCGCCAGCGTGATGCGCTGCCGCGCCACGTATTGCGAGGGCGCGGCGGCGGCCGGAGGCTTTTCGCGCGACCGGGCATAAAGCGCCGCGCCGGCCGCACCGCCGCAGTGCACCAGATCGTGCTCGTTGCAGGTCGAAGCGATCGCCAGCCCGATCGACTTGAGATGAGACCGCCGGTAGCAGTAGGTCGCGAGTTGCGCCCGCAGATCGGGGCTGACGGTCGCAATCAGCTCCGGCAGCCCGTCGCGGCTCGAACGATAGAGTGCGCCAAGCAGATCGTCGCTGACGGGGCAAAGATCGCTGTCCGAATCGTTCCGGCTGATTCGCATGGCGGAATCATTGAACGGATTCCCTGCCAATGACAATTGGAACGTGGGATTCGCACACTCAGAATCGCAGCGTCACCAGGAACGTCGCGATCGGCGGATAGACCACGATCAGGAACACAACGAGGCACATGGTGAGGGCGAATGGACCCGCGCCGATAAAGATGTCTTTCAGCGAAATGTCGGGCCGCGCCAGCGTCGAGTGCACGACATAGGCCGCAAGTCCGAACGGCGGCGTCAGCAGCCCGACCTCGGTCGCGATCACCGTCACGACCCCGAACCAAACCAGGTCGATCTGGAACGACTTGATCGCCGCCAGGAACAGCGGGACCATGATCAGCATGATCGAGATCGAATCGACGATGGTACCGAGCACCAGCACGATCGCGACATAGATCGAAAGCAGGCCATAGAATCCGAAGCCGGAGGCCTCAAACATGGCTGCAAGCTCGGATGGCAGGCCGGACAGCCCGAGCATGCGGCTGTACATGCTGGCCGCGACGATCAGGAACAGCAGCGTGGCGGTGACGCTCCCGGTCTCCAGCAGCACGTCCCAGAAGCCGCGCCAGGTGAGCGAGCGCCGCACCAGCGCGAAGATCAAACCAAGGAATGCGCCGGCCGCGCCGGCCTCGACCGGGGTGAACACGCCGCCATAGAGGCCGCCGAGCACGAGGACCACCAGGAGCGTGATCGGGCCGGCCTTGCGCAGCAGCGCGCCCGCGCCGCCCTCCGCGCCGCCTTTGTCCGCGTCGTCTGGCGCCGTCGAATGCGCAGGCGGCACACCGCGCGCGAACACCAGGTTCGGGAACCAGCGCGCCATGATATAGATCTGCCCGCAGAACAGCACGGTGAGCAGGATTCCAGGCCCGATGCCCGCGACAAACATCGCGCCCACCGACTGCTCGGTGATCAGTGCATAGACGATGAACAGCACGCTCGGCGGGATCAGCATGCCGAGCACCGAGGAGCCCGCGACAGTGCCGACCGCAAACCGCGCCGTGTAACCGTGTCGCAGCATCTCCGGAACCGATAGCTTGGAGAATACGCTCGCCGAGGCGACCGACACGCCGGTGATGGCGGCAAAGATCGCGTTCGCCACCACGGTCGCCATGCCGAGCCCGCCAAGCAATCGACGAAGCAAGAATTGCCCGATGTCGTAGGCGTCGCGGCCCATCCCCGCCGCGGCCACCAGGAACCCCATCAGCACGAACGTCGGGATCGAGGCGAACACGTAGCTGTTGACGGTATCGTAGGCCGACACCCACAGCAGATTGAGAGCGATGGTCGTGTTGCCCTTGATCACCCACACGCCGATGAATGAAATCAGCGCCAGCGTGGTCGCGATATGCAGGCCGAGATAGATCAGCACGAGCATCGCGCCGACCGAGACAAGAGCGATTTCGAAGGCCTCCATCAGCCGGCCCCGCCCGCAGCACGTTCGGGCACGCCCGGCCGCCGCAGCAGATCGGCGGCCGTCAGCGCCAGGAATTGCAGACCGGTGAGCGTGCAGCCGATCAGGATGATCAGGTACAATGGCCATTCGGGGAACGTGAAGACCCCGATCACGCCGACGTAGAATCCCTCCCGCCATGCACCGAGAAGCTTCGGCCACGCGCCATAGACGATGGCCGCCGCAAGACACGCCCCCGCGACGTTAAACGTGAAATTCAGCAGCCGGCTGATCGCCGGACTGGCCGTGGCCAAGCGCGTCAGAATTGCGTCGGACCGAGTCATGCGTCCCGAGCGCAGCGTGTAGGACAATTGCAGATACAGGATCGCCACGACGCCGATGGTGACCATCTCATGCGTGCCGTTGATCGGCGAATTGAATAGGTAGCGGCCGGTCACGTCGGCGACCACGCCGATGGTCATGGCGAAGATCAGGAGCGAGCCGATGTTGTTGCTGGTCACGACCAGCGCGCCGAGCGCGCGGTCGAAGGCGGTCCAGGCTCGCATGTCGGTTTCCGCGGTGCGATGCGTCCCGGGCGGCGCGGATCGAGGCGCGCGCCGCCCGGCCGGCGTCAGGCGGTTACTCGCGATCCCACTGACGGGTGATCGGCTGCTTCTTTTCGCGCATGTAGTTCATCCACGCGGTCAGTATCTTGCTGCCAGGAAGGCCCGCCGAATCCGCTCGCTTGGCCCAGGCCTGCGCGACGTTCGGCATCGCCATCGCCCAGGCACGGCGGTCCGCAGCCGACAGATCGGACGTCTTCATGCCGTGTTCCTTCTCGCAGCGCTGGCGGCCGGCCTCCGAGTTCGTCTTGATGCGACGGTCGCTTTCGGTCGACCACACGACCGCAGCCTCGCGGAACGCGGCCTTCACCTCGTCGGGGAACTTGTTCCAGACGTCGGTGTTCACGGTCAGCGCCATCGGCGACACGCTGCCGAAGTCCGTGTTCAAGCGGTATTTGGCAAGCTCGCACAGCCGGAACGCCGTGAAGGCCTGCTGCCAGAGCACGATGCCTTCGAACACGCCGGTCTGCAGCGCGTTGTATTGTGTGGCCAGTTCGGTCGCGACCGGTGTCGCGCCCGCGGCCGAGACCCACGGCTGGTTGGCGCCGACGGCGGCGATCTTCATGCCCTTCAGGTCGGAGAACTTGGTGATCTCACGCTTGGTGAACAGGACGTAGTTGTCGCCGACGCCTGCGATGCGCAGCGGGATCTGCTTGAACTTCTGCATCTGCTGCGACATCTCCGGAACCTTTGCGAGCAGGTCGTTCATCGCCGCGGTCGAGACGTCGAGGTCCTTGGTGGTAAAGGGCGTATGGTAGCCGACCTGGAACAGCGACATCTTGTCGGGATAGAACGGCCCCGGCACGATGCCGACGTCGCCGAGCCCGCTCTCGACGCCTTCAAGCTCGCCGCGCGGCTTGACGATCGAGCCGCTCCAGCCCTGCACCCAGGTGATCCGATATTTGTTTGACTTCGACAACAGCTCGTTGACCTTCGGGATGAAGGCCTCGATCGCGGCGCCGATCGGCGTGAACGCAGGCGCATTGCCCGACACGATGGTGAGCCTGATCGTCTGCTGCGCGGACGCCGGCTCCGTTGCCAATGCGGCGACCGCAAACGCGCTCGCGGCAAATATGGCCTTGGCCACAGTCATGTGTGTCATGATCTTTCCCCCCAAAATATTGGTTAGGTACGTTACGGAAATACTTTCAGTGCTGCCCACCGGTGTCAACGCAGCCCGCCCACATCGTGGGCCAATTTTGAGGCGCTATAACGAGGAACCCGCGGCGAACCGGAGATCGGGCAATGGGGGCTTTTTGCCAAGTCCGCATTTGCGGACCATGATCGCACCGCTCTGCCCGTCCGACTCCGCGAGGACCCGACCCCATGCGTTCGCTGCTCTTCATCCCCGGCGACAGCCCCAAGAAGCTCGACAAGGGCATGGGCAGCGGCGCCGACGCGCTGCTGCTTGACCTGGAGGACTCGATCTCGCCGCAACGCAAGGCCGAAGCGCGCGGGATCACCGCTGCGTTCCTGAAGGAAGCACGGTCTGCCAAGAGCCGCCCCCGCCTATTCGTGCGTATCAACGGGCTGGCGACCGGCCTGACCGACGACGACCTCGATGCGGTGGTCGCGGCGCACCCTGACGGCATCATGTTTCCGAAGGCCGAGGGCGGCGCGGCCGTCTCGCGCTGCGACGCCAAGATCACCGCGCGCGAGGCGATGCATGGTATCCCGGACAGCACGCTCGATATCGTTGCCATTGCGACCGAGACTGCGGCGGCGCTGTTCCTCGCCGGCACCTATGGCGGATCTAGCAAACGCCTGAAGGGCCTCACCTGGGGCGCGGAAGACCTGTCGGCGGAGCTCGGCGCGGAGGCCAACCGCGATGCGCAGGGCAATTTCCTCGCACCCTATCAGCTGGCACGCAGTCTCTGTCTTGCAGGAGCAGCCGCAGCGCAGCTACAGGCAATCGACACCGTCTATGTCGACTTCCGCAATGAAGCGGGCCTGCGTCGCGAATGTGAGGAGGCGCGCCGCGACGGCTTCACCGGCAAGATGGCGATCCACCCTGCGCAAGTCGCCGTCATCAATGCGGTGTTCACGCCAACGGCGGAGGCGATCGCACGCGCCGAGGCCGTGGTGGCGGCGTTTGCCGCCGAGCCGGGCGCGGGCACGATCGGCATCGGCGGCGTGATGTACGACCGCCCGCATCTGGAGCGGGCGAAGCAATTGCTCGCTCGAGTCAGAGGCGTCGCGGCCTAACGCTTGCGGGCGAGGAACGCCGACAGCATCCGCTTCGGCTCGTCGGTCTCGAAAGCCTTCACGAACGCGCCGATGCCGGCTGCAATGGCGCGGTCGGTGGGCAGGTTTTCCCATTCGCGCATGAGCTCCTTTTGCCGCCGCACCGCCTGCGGCCCGGCATTCATCAGCGCCTCGACAATCCTGCCGACCTCTGCGTCGATTGTGGACGACTCGACCACGCGCTCGACCAGGCCCCAGCTCAGCGCAGTCGCAGCGTCGACGGTTTCGCCAAGCAGCAGCAGTTCGCGCGCCCTGCCCCAGCCGATCAGCCGCGGGATCAGCGCCGCCTCCACCACCGATGGAATCCCCACCTTGACCTCGGGCATGCCGAACTTGGCGCGCGACGTCGCCACACGTAGATCGCAGGACACAGCGACCTCCAGTCCCGCGCCGAGCGCGTAGCCGTCGATGCGCGCGATCACGGGCACCGACGAACGCCGCAGGCATCGGCAGGTGCGATGCACGAGCGTGATGTAGTCCTCGGCGCTGGCGGCTTCGAGAGCCGCGAGCTCGGCGATATCGGCGCCGCCGACGAATGCGCGCTCGCCCGCGCCCGTGAGCACGATGGCACGCAGATCGGGCGACCACTCAAGCTCCTCGATCTCGGCGATCAGGTCGCGCATCAGCTTGCGGCTGAGCGTGTTTAGCCTGGCTTCGTTGTGGATCGTGACATGCGCGACGGTGCCGCGCGCCTCGGAGCGAAGCCGGACCTCGATCCGCGATGGCGCGCCGGCTGTCACCGCTCAATCCGGTTTGCGGTAGACGGCGTTCGGATCGAAGGCGCGCTCGGCGTCGCGGAACTCCAGCACGACGGTGCCCGGATAGCCCACCGGCACCGAGCGGTAGAAACAAGACCGCCGCCCGGTGTGGCACGCGCCCGGCCCGAACTGCTCCACCTTGATCCAGACCGCGTCCTGGTCGCAGTCGACGCGCATCTCCTTGACGCGCTGGACGTGACCGGAGCTTTCGCCCTTCTTCCACAGCGCCTGCCGCGAGCGCGAATAGTACCAGGCCTCCCCGGTCTCGATGGTGCGGCGGAGCGCGTCGGCGTTCATGTGCGCGACCATCAGCACATCGCCGGTCCACACGTCGGTCGCGACGCACGTAATCAGGCCGTCGGCGTCGAACTTCGGCGCCAGACTGCGGCCTTCCTCAAGGTCGGCTTTGGAAATCGTGTCGCTCAAATCGGACTCCACCCTGTCGCCGTCCCCTCGGCGCGATTCAAGCGAGCCTCGAAGTGTGACGATCTAGCGCTGGTTGCCCCGCACCATGGAAATGAACCGAAGCTGCTCGTTCGGATCGTCGCGGAAGCTGCCCCGAAACTGGGTCGTGACGGTGAGCGCGCCCGGCTTCTCGACGCCGCGCAGCGACATGCAGGTATGCTCGGCCTCGATCATCACCGCGACGCCGCGCGGCTTCAGGATCTCTTCGATGGCGTTGGCGATCTGCGAATTCAGATGCTCCTGCGTCTGCAGCCGACGGGCATAGACGTCGACCAGCCGCGCCAGCTTCGACAACCCGACAACCCGACCGACCGGCTTGTAGGCGACATGCGCCACACCGGTGAACGGCATCATGTGGTGCTCGCAATGCGAGTTGAACGCGATGTCGCGCACCAGCACCAGATCGTCGTAGTCGCCGGTTTCCGAGAACGTGCGGTCGAGGGTCTCGCTGGGACTTTCGCGATAGCCGCGGTAAAGCTCCTCGTAAGCGCCGACCACGCGCTTGGGCGTGTCCAGCACGCCTTCGCGATTCGGATCGTCGCCGATGTAGGCAATGAGGGTGCGCACGGCGGCTTCCGCCTCGTCCCGAGAGGGTCTTGCGGCGGAAGGCTGTGCGGATTCCGGCTGTGCCGGATTCGTGCCCTTGGGCCAGGGCTTAACGATGGCGTCCATCGGTCTCTCCGTTCGACCGGCTCCGCGGCGTTAGCCGGGTGCCGGGGGTGTCACCGGGTGGCCGCGCCACTCGCGGGCCTCGTGATTGACTAGCACGAGGCGCCTGGACGCCGCATTCCCCATCTGCATGGCTCCCCCCAGGGGGAGCGGTCGTACCGGACGGCAAGAAGCCCTTTTCGTACCGGCCGGTACGGCCATATATAGTCCCACAAAACCTGAAAACAAACCACTCCGCCCCACGGCGGGGGAAAAACCGCCGCGATGCTCAACGACGTTTACAACCGCCGCATCCTGGAGCTGGCGGCCGGGATTCCAAGGCTCGGCCGCCTTCCCGCACCCGACGCGACCGCCACCGCTCATTCCAAGCTGTGCGGCTCGACCGTCACAGTCGATCTCAAGATGGACGGCGACACGGTCACGGACTTCGCCCACGAGGTGAAGGCATGCGCGCTGGGCCAGGCCTCGTCCTCGATCATGGCGCGTCACGTCGTCGGCTCGAAGGCCGACGAGCTTCGCCGGATTCGCGACGGTGTCCGGCGAATGTTGAAGGAGAACGGCGCGCCGCCCAAGGACGAAAAATGGGCCGACCTCGCCGTGCTCGAACCGGTGCGCGACTACAAGGCGCGCCACGCCTCGACCATGCTCACCTTCGACGCCGTAGTGGACGCGATCGGCCAGATTGAAAACAAGCGCCGCGCCGGCGAAGCGCAGGGCCGCGCGTGAAGCCGGCTGCCGCACTGCTTCTCGCCGGCCTGGCGCTGGTGCCCGCCGCTCCCGCCGTGGCGCAGACCGGCGAATGCGCGCGCGAGGCCGCGTCGATCCGGCGGGCCGAGAGCCAGTTGCCCCGGATTGATGTCGCGCCGCCCGGCGACAAGCAGATCGTCTGCATTACGCTCGAAACCAACATGCTGTTCGCCCGGCGCCTTGCCGCCCATCTGGCGCAATGCCCGCGCTCGCCACATGCACGCAACGGCGAGGCGTGGCGCCAAGCAGGCGCGCGCTACGCCTCGCAATTCCGCGAGCGCAACTGCAGGCCTACGATCCGGGACTATCGAGGCTGAGCGGGCTCAGCCGCCGGGACGGGTCTCGTTCCGCACACTTTTCTGCGGGCGGGAATCCGCCGCGCACGAGGCGAGCAGGCGCGGCATTATCAGCGACACGCCCGCGTTGCCAATCCGGATCGACGTGCTCAAGTTGCCGCTCGTGGTTTCGATCATAAGCGAGCGCCCGCCGGGATCGGCAAACGCCTTGAACAGTTCGAGCGGCATCGTTCCGCTGGCGACCGAATGCACTTCGCTCGGCCGTCCGGTCTGGCGCGAGGCCGCGACCTTGAGCGGCACCGACCGGCCGGCCAACGACAGTTCGACCTCGGTCAGGGCCTTGGGCGCAGGCCCCCGCTCCGCACCGCCGCGGTGCTCGACGTATGTTGCTACCACGTCGCGCCCCGCCTCGCCGCAGGTGAAGTGCAGTTCGAAGGTGCCGATTTCATCGCCCTCCACCGTCAACGGATGGCTCCGCGATATCGCCGGGCGGCCCACCTGGCCGGCCATGACCCAGGTTCGCCCGTTGTTCGGCGTGCGCAGTCCGCTGGCGAGAGCCAGCGTCGGCGAAGAACTGCCGGAACTCAGTTCGTGCGCGTCGCCGACCGTCACGATCTTCATGCCGCGAAGCTCTTCGCGCGTGAGCAGCCGCATCGGCTCCCACGGCGGAATCCTGAGCGCGATTTCGAGCAGATCGATCGATCCGCCCATCTCCACCGTGTAGCGGGCGAGCCGCCCGATGTCGCGCTGGACCACCACCAGATCCTCGGCGGAATAGTTCGCCGCCGTCGGATCGTCGCGGCGGTCGCCGAGCCAGATTTGATGCACCATCACGCGCGCCTCGGCGGGCACCCGGCGCTCGACGCCGGCCAGCAGAACGAAGGCACACATCGACTCGCATTGGGCGCGCGAGACGAGCCGCCCGCGCCGCTTGGCGCGGTCGGACGCCGACGACGTCACCGTCTTGCCGACCGTCGTGGTCATGCCCAGACGCCGGATGGCGCGGCCGAGATCGAGCGCACCGAGCACCGACCCGCCGTCCGAGTCGAGTGCGATGGTCGCACCCTCGATCCGATTGAGCCGGGAAAACGCGTCGAAGTCGCGCGGCGTCTCAGGCGCGATCGCACCGGACGCGGCGACCCACGTGCGGCATGGCCCCGCGCAAGGCTGCGCTTCGGTCCAGAGCTCGAACTGCATCGGCAGCGTGCGCTGATCGCGCGCCGCCGTCGGCGAATGTCCAAGTGCGATTGCAGCGACGCATGCAGCCGCGACCGCGGCGACAGCGATTGGCTTCATTGCAAGTATCCCCCTGCGCCGGGCACCATGCCCGGGCAAAGTTCCCCTCACGTTTCTTGCAGTCGCGAGAGTATTCCTCGCGTTATGCAAACGGCGGACGGCGACTCACGCGCCGTCAATCTGATACGGCCCCGGATTCCGGTCTAGTGCATTTTTGCAACGCCGGATCGCCGTCGGCGGGCGCACTCATGACGAACAATGATGACGCAATCAAGGACGCGACCGCGACCGCTTCAGCCTGCCGAAATGAGATAAGGTTCCGTTTGCGTCACATGCCGATGGAACTGCGGCATGCGCGCGGAACCCAGAGCCCATCTGTGGAACCGGCTTCGAATCGATGACGGCGACGATGCGAATATGGTCGGCTGCGATGCGCGTTCCGCGTCAGGCCGGGCGCGCCTTGATCAAGCTCTATCGCTACACGTTCTCGGCGCTGGTCGGGTTCCATTGCCGGCATCTTCCGACCTGCTCGGAATATGCCGATCTGGCGCTGGCCCGCCACGGGCTCTGGGCTGGCGGCTGGATGACGCTGGCGCGCCTGTTGCGCTGCCATCCCTGGGGCACCTCGGGCCTCGACTTCGTGCCCGAAGCGCCGCCCCAGCGCGCGCGCTGGTACCTGCCCTGGCGCTACGGCCGATGGGCCTGGAAGGCTGGCAAGGACGCGGCGTGACGCGCGCCGATCACCGGCGTCAGCTATCGAACTTCAGGTTCCGCTCGCGAATGACGGTCGTATAGACGCGCATGTCGTGTTCGATCTGCCTGGCGAGGCCGGCCGCGGTGCCCTCGCCGGGCTTGAAACCCATCGCGTTGAAGGCCTTGACCGACGCCTCCTGCTTGAGCGTCGCTTCCAGCGCCTGACTGAGTTTCGAAACCGCGGCGGCGGGCGTGCCCTTCGGCGCCATCAGTCCGTTCCAGCCGCTGAACACCAGGTCCTTGTAGCCAAGCGACGCCAGCGTCGGCAGTCCCGGCAGATTGAACCACGGCTCGCCGGTCGAGACGGCGAGGCCCGCGATCTGTCCGCTGTCGATCAGCGGCTTGGCCGTGACCAGGAACATCACGTCGATGCGGCCCGCGAGCAGGTCCGGGATCGCCGGCGCCTCTCCGCGATACGGCACGTGGGTCAGATCGATGCCGAGCACAGCCTTCAGCGCTTCCGCGATCAGATGGTGCGCCGAGCCGATGCCGACGCTGCCGACCTTCATTTCGCCGGGCCTGGCCTTGGCGCGCCCAATCAGATCGGCGACCGATTTGATGCCCGAGCCCTTGCTGGCGCACAGCGCATAGACGCTGTTGCCGGTAACGCCGATTGGAACGAAATCGCGCAGCAGATCGATCGGACTGTTCGGCCTCACCGCAAGGTTGGCGGTGAACGGACTCGCCGCCTGCAGCAGCGTGTAGCCGTCGGGTTCGGCCTGCTTGACGCGCTGCGCGCCGATGATGCCCGCGGCGCCGGTGATGTTCTCGACGATCAAGGACTGGCCAAGCGCCTTGTCGAGACCCGGCTGTACGATCCGCACCGCGTTGTCGGCCGGCCCACCCGCGGGGTACGGCACGATCGCGCGGATCGGCTTAGACGGGTAGAGGCGGCGCAGCTTCTTGTGGTTCATGACGAGGCCCTCGCGGGTTAGAAGGATATGGAGACGGCGGTAACCGAAGCGGCGGCGTTGTGCGGCAAGCTCGCGTAGCCGCA
>Ga0194131_10001775_pt1 | contig 36425 bp, 28 predicted proteins | sample TA2KigO120mmetaG_FD_148631 | JGI IMG/M metagenome (GOLD analysis project Ga0194131, IMG submission 148631) | Freshwater microbial communities from Lake Tanganyika, Tanzania - TA2015053 Kigoma Offshore 120m | ecosystem: Environmental > Aquatic > Freshwater > Lake | place: Tanzania: Lake...
AACTTGAGGCGTGCCAACGCCGGGGGCGCGGGTTTTTTCCCCGACTTCAAATCATTGACGCGATAGAGTGCGCCATGAGCGATCTCTGCGGCCGAGCGTGCGAAAAGATAATCGTCGAGCTCGCGCGGCGCGGGGCGGGTGAGCGCGACCGCTGCGGTTTTGCAGCGCGTGCGCAAAAGCGCACCCACCGCTGTATGCAGCGCTTTGCGCAAGGCCTTGCGATTGACTTCGGCGCGGCCTTGGCCCACCAGCAGAATCCGCTCGGCTTTCATGCGCGGGAAAGCGGGCAGCAGCAGGGTTTCGCCCAAGTGGCCGGTGAAATCGCCGGATTGCAAAAACCGCGTGAGTTTACCGGCACACTGCCGGTCGAGTGCCGCGGCAAGCGGTGACAGTGTGCCGCCTTCGTGAACGCCGATAACGACGCAATCGGCCTGAACCTGGGCCGTGGTACCCGTGAAAATCTCGAACTGCATGCGAACCTCCGCGAGGATACGGCCCGCGGGTAGAAGGGTGCTTCCCTGCACCACGGGCCGTGCCAGTTGACGTAACATTCTATCGTTTTCCGGACCCCTTCAGGGGTCGCGACCCTCGGTAGCGAAGTTCGTGGCGCAAATCCTTTCCCGATACATTCTGCGCGAAACCCTGGGCACTTGGCTCGGGGTGACGACCGTGCTGCTCGTGATCCTGCTCACCAACCAGGTTGCGACCGTATTGGCACGCGCCGGGGAGCAGGGTTTTCCACGGGACGTTGTCCTCGAGCTCGTTTGGTTTGGGGCGATCAGCAATCTCTTCGTGCTGCTTCCGGTCGGGCTGCTGCTCGGCATCATGCTGGCCTTGGGTCGCCTGTATCACGACAGCGAAATGACGGCAGTGCTTGCATGCGGCGTCGATCGCTGGCGCATTCACGCTCCGGTCACCCTGCTTGCGCTCGTGGTGGCAGCCCTCGTTGCCTGGCTCACGTTGTTGACGGCGCCCGCGGCGGCGGCGCGAGTCGAGGAGCTGCGCGCGAGCGCACTGCGCGCCGGTGAATTTGCGCCGATCGCCCCTGGCAAGTTTCGCAGTTTTGGGGGTGGCTCCGCTGTGTTCTACGCGCAGTCGGCGGCTGCGGACGGCACGCTCGAAGGCATCTTCGTCAAGCGGGTGCGCGCTGATCGCTATGAAATTGCAGTAGCCAAGCGCGCGCGTCACCAAGTCTCGGCCGATGGCAGTCTGCACACCCTCACGCTTCTTGATGGCGAGCGCTACGAAGGCACGCCTGGCTCGCGCGAATTTCGCATCGTGCACTTTGCCAGCAATGTCATTCCGGTACGCGTACCGCCCATGGCCAGCAAGGTCGGTGAGCTCGACGCCATGCCGACCGCAAAACTTTGGTCTACCGACGATCCCGAACTGCGTGCCGAATTTCATTGGCGCTTGGCAGCGCCGATCATGGTATTCGTGCTGGCCGTGCTCGCCGTACCGCTGTCGCGACTGCGGCCGCGCCAAGGTCGCTATGCGCGCATCTGGCTCGCCATCGTCGTTTACTTTGTGTATTTCAGTCTCGCCTCGGCCGCCAAAGTGTGGCTTGCCAAAGGCGTAGTGCCCGCCGCTCTCGGGCTTTGGTGGGTGCATCTGCTGGTCGCCTTGCTGACGCTGGGAGTCATTGCGCTGCCCGATCTGCGCGCGCGGCTGCGCCATCGAGATACCTCGGCACTCGCGTCACCCGTGGTCGGAGCAGCTACATGACTTGGCTCGGCGTGCTCGAGCGTCATGTCATACGCGCCGTGCTCGGCGGTGTGTTGATGGTCGTCGTGGTGCTGCTCTCGCTCGGGGCGCTGTCTCTTTTCATGGGGCAGCAAGATGACATCGGCGTCGGCAACTATTCCACGGTCGACGCGCTGCTGTTCGTGCTGCTCAACTTGCCGCAGCAGGGTTGGGAGTTGCTGCCGATCAGCGCGTTGATTGGCGCACTGATGGGTCTTGGCAATTTGGCGCGCGGCAGCGAACTGATTGTCATGCGTACTTCCGGTTTGTCGGTATGGCAGATCGCGAGGCCGGTCGCGATCGCCGGCGTGTTGCTCGCAGTCATCGGGTCGCTGCTCGGCGAGGCGTTAGGGCCGCCGCTGCAGCAGTTGGCGCGTCAACAAAAAGTCTTTGCCAAAGTTGCCAACGTCAGTTTTTCGGGGTCCGGTGATGCGTGGGTACGCGACGGCAATCTACTCGTCAACGTCGAGCGACAGACCGGCGAGGCGCATTTCGGCGGCATGACGGTATATGAAATCGGGGTCGATGGTCGACTCGCGGCGATCGGTCGCGCAGTCAGTGCGAGTGCAGCGGACAGCGGCTCCTGGGCGCTCGAGCAATACGCCGAGACGCGTTTCGCCGCAGATCGCGTCACCAGTCAAAAAATACCGCGGCGTGTCCTCGAATCGAATGTCACCGCCGAGTTCCTCGGCATTGCGGCAACGGTTCCTGCGCAGTTGCCCACCGCTGTTCTGTGGCGAGTGGTGCGCCATTTAGATGCCAACGGACTCGATAACCGCGAGGCCGCTTTTGCCTTGTGGTCGCGGATTGCCCGTACGCTGGCACCGCTGTTTGCCGTGCTGTTGGCCCTGCCGTTCATGTTCGGCTCGTTACGCTCGAGTGGGGCAGGGGTGCGTATCGGCTTGGGGCTGGTACTCGGCATGGTTTTCTTTCTTGTTCAACAGATGCTGGAAAGCGGTACCGTCGTGTTCAACGGCAATCCCGCACTGTTCGCCTGGCTGCCAACCCTGCTGATGGCGACGGCCGCACTGACGCTGCTGTCGCGCACGCGATGAGCGGAGCGCACCATGAACGCTGAAGTCGACGCAATCTTTCCGCCGCTCGTCAAACGCACCACCTTGATCGTGCGCTCGATCGAGCGCTCGGTGGCGTTTTATCGCGACGTGCTCGGACTCGCGGTGTGGTACGACGATGAAGTCGTGCTCTCTGGCGTCGGGCTCGCGGCCGGTGCGAAGGGCGATCGTACCCATCTCGTGATTTTGAAAGCGGAAAATCCCGTCATCGGCATGATCGGTCTGCTCGAGTTCACGAGTCCCCGATTACCGGAGCGCGCAACGCGCTCGCGTCTCGGGGTCGGCGACATCGTTTTCGTGATGCAAGGCCGCGATGTCGAGGCGGTGCATCGACGTGCCGTAGCCTTCGGCGCGCGTATCCATGCAGCGCCGCATCATTTCGCGATCCGCGGCGCCGCGGGCAACATGATTTCCATGACCTCGCTCAGTCTCTGGGATCCCGATGACTTCTTCATCGAGTACAACGAACGTCACGAGCGAACGCCATGAGCGGCGGCACCGACAACGCTGCTGCCGGTTCGAGTCGCGAGGTCCTCGTGTGGGATCCGTGGGTACGACTCACGCACTGGAGTCTGGCAATGTGCGTCGCCGGCGCCTGGCTCACGCGTGAACTCGAGGGTGACTGGTTTGTTTGGCACACGCGCTTCGGTTACGCCGTACTGGTGCTTGTCGTGACACGAATTCTTTGGGGATTCGTCGGTAGCAAGCACGCGCGCTTCGCGGATTTCATCCGCGGGCCTCGCGCCATCATTGCTTATCTCAAGGTCGCCGCGGGCGAGCGCCCGCTCGGTCATAATCCGCTAGGCGCGCTGATGATCAGCGCTTTGCTTGCGTTGTTGCTCGTGCAAGCGCTGACGGGTCTCTTCGCCAACGATCAGGTCTTCGAAACCGGGCCACTATTCGGCTATGTCGCCATCGAGACCAGTGATCGCCTCACGACCCTCCACAAGCAAACCTTCGACTGGATCACGGCGGCCATCGGCGTACATGTGGCTGCAGCGCTCTTTTATCTTTGGGTGAAGCGCGACAATCTGATTTTGCCGATGATCACGGGTCGCAAGCGCATCGAGGGAGCTTCGGCGGCAGATGGCATTACCAACCTGCCGCCGTCGGCATCGACCGCCATGGGTAGCTGGTGGCTCGCAGTGTTGATCGCCGCGCTCGTGGCGGGCGCGCTGGCGTGGGTCGTGATGACAGCCCCGGAGGCGGGGCTATACACCTTTTAACCGGACCCGCCGCTCAAGTGCCGCTGAGTTCGCGCAGCAAGTCCTGCGCCCCGTAAACCTTGTCCAGCGCCTCGCGCATGATCGCCGGATGCACGGCAATCGCGCGATTCTTTTCGGAATCGAACCAATACGCGCCGGAAATCGAGTGGATGTTGCCGTCGAACATGAGGCCGACGACGTCACCACGGGCATCGAGCAGGGGACTGCCGGAATTTCCACCCACGATGTCGCTGGTCGTCGACAGATTCACCGGAATCTGCATGTTCAGCTTGTCGCGCACGCGTTGCCAGCTGTCCGGAATACGGAACGGTGGTTGACCGGTCGCTCGCGCGAAAGCAGTTTCGAGACGCGTGAACGGCTCGACAGGACGACCCTTTTCGACCCAGCCCTGAACGCTGCCGTAGTTCAGGCGCAGCGTGAAGGTGGCGTCCGGATAGACCGCCGTGCCATAAAGCTTGAAGCGCGCACGGGCGATCTTTTCCTCGGCAGCGCTGATCGGCGCTTCCACCTCGTCCTCGTAACGCTTGCGTATTACCCGCGCCTCGGCATCGATGCTGCGCGCCAACTGAATGAAGGGGTCGTCCGCGGCCGCCACCGCCGTCGCCCCACCACTCCACAGCGCAAGGCGCACCGCCGGATCGTTGAGCTTGGTCTTCGCGACCAAAGATTCGGCCAAAGTATCCGGTGAATCTTTAGAGAGCAGTTGCCGGACGGTCGGGTGATCCGGGCCCAGCCACTCCCGCATGCGCTCGAAGCCGAACGACAGCGTCAGTCTCTCGAGCTCGGGGTAAATCGGCGTCGGTGCTGCAAGCTGTTGACGAATGCGCGGCAGGGCGGCGTCCGTGTATTCGCGCAGGCGATCGGTATTCGCCTTTTCGCGCTCCGTGGTGCCGCGCAGCAGGGTGCGCGCGTAGCGGAAGTATCGACTGTTGAAGCCGGCGCCGCCTTCGAGATAACCAAGCTCGAGATCGAGGTTGCGCGCGAGCGCATTGGCTTTCTCGATCTCGGCCCAGGGATCGCCCATCTTGGTGAGTTCTTTGTCGGCGCGCACCCGCGCACGCAACTCGGTCTCTTCGCGACGCTTCTGCGCCATCATGTTTTCGTCGAGCAGCGCATCGAGCTGCTTGCGGCGAACTTTGATGCCGTTTTCGAGGCCTGTGAGCGGATCGTCGACGATGCGGCGTGCCGCATCGCTGATTTTGGCAAATTGAATATAGCGTCCGCGTAACTCATTGCTGCGCAGCAGGGCGGGCGGCAGATCGCTCTCGCGCAGCTGCTGCAGCTGCGCCGCGGTCAGCAGGCGATCGGTCGAACCCGGGTGTCCGGAAACGAGTACGAATTCACCGGCCTGCGGACCGGCAAAGTTCATCTTCAAATGTTGTGCCGGCGGTACTGGCTTACCGTTTTCGTAGGCGCGCAACAGTCCCATGTCGAGACACCAGCGCGGGAACTGGAAATTGTCCGGATCGCCGCCGAACGCGGCAATGCCGGCCTCCGGCGCAAACACCAGTCGAATATCGGTATAGCGCTTGTACTGGTATAAAAAATATTGCCCGCCGTTGTAGAGCGCGACGCTCTGACACTTGTTGCTCGTGGTTTTTTCACAGTTTTGTTCGAGCTCGGTGAGAGTCTTCTTGCGTGCCTCATTGGCCGCGCGATCATCGAGACCGCGGGTTGCCGCTTCGACCTTCGGCGTGATGTTGTCCATGGCCAACAGAATGTCGGCGACTTGTGTAGGGCATTTGATTTCGGCGTCGCGACCGCGGGCCACGAATCCGTCATCGAGCAGGCTTTTTTCTTTGGTGGAATTTTCGGCGAGACAGGCTGCGATACAGTGGTGGTTGGTGAGGATCAATCCCTCGCCAGAGACGAACGAGGCGGTGCAGCCGGCGAGGCGGACCGTCGATTGACGAACCCGGTCCAACCACGCCCCGTCGATTCGCACGCTGTATTTCTTTTCGACCGCTGCGCTCGGGAAGTTGTCGTAGGTCCACATGCCCTCGTCGGCTAGTGCGGAGGAGGTGGCAAGCAACGCGGCAAGCGCAACCGCAAGACGGCTTTTCATCTAGGCAACTCCAATTTGGGCGATTGATGCGGAGTTAAAGTATAGCCGCTGCATTTATGCATGCGCACCGGCTTTCGAGCGAGGTGGCGCATCTCTCACGCGCTTGCCGATTTCACGAGCGGACGCCAAGCGGGTCGCCGGGTTCGAATTGCCCGCGCCAACAGTCCGTCGGCGATCCCTTCGGAGATTTCATCATGAGGCAGCACAAATCACTCCGGCGCCAAGTGGCCGGGCAGGGAATGACCGAGTACATCATCGTCGTCGCGCTCATCGCGGTCGCCGCTATCGGCGTCTACACCGCATTTGGCGACGTCGTTCGCGCGCGGACTGCTGCCGCTGTTCGGCGGCGATTACGCAGCGGGCGCGGAGCCGGCTAAGGGTCTCGAGCAGTGGCAACTCGCGCTGGGCGAGGCCAGCTTGCCGAATCGACTGCAGATCAGCATCAAAGATAAACTGCTGCAGACCGCGGATATCGAGGTCGGACTGCTCGAGGCGACTTATTGCAGCGAGCTGTTCTTCGTTCCTGCCAATATACTGATTCCGGAGCTGATGTCGCTGTGGACGACCGACCCCTTCGAGTTGGCTTGCCTTGCGGATAGTCGGGTGCCGATTGCCGCAGCGGCGCCGATGAGTCGCTCAAAATTTCCTTGATGACGCGCTGCGATGTAGGTTACCGACCAGGCGGTCGAGCTGCGCAAGATCCTCGGGTGTATCGACATCGCAAGTCGCGCTGGCCATGGGTACCCGAGTCAGGCCCTCGACACCGCGCAGCAGTGACTTCGCACCACGATCGCCAATCAAGTGCATCGCAGAGCCAAAGAAAGTTCGCGGCAGAATGCACGGAGCGCCGATATCACCCGCGTACTCGGCGGCCGCGGGTTTGGCCGGATTGGCAAGCCAGGCGTCGGCAAGATTTCGCAAATCTTCATTAGTGATGGCGGGCTGATCGACGAGCATGACGAGCGTGGCGCTCGCGCTGGCAGGCAGTGAGCGCAAGCCATGCTTCAGGCTTTCGGCAAGACCCAAGGTCCAGCTGTCGTGAGTCGCCAGCTGCCGAGGTGCGAGATCGACCACGGCGATGATCGAGGCGGCATGCGCACCGAGAACGACGAGGTAGCGATCCTCGACCAGCGATGAGGCGCGCGCGATTGCGATGTCGAGCAGTCGCTGGTCGCCGAGCTTGGCGAGTGCTTTTGGTGAGCCATAGCGTCGGGCAGCTCCTGCGGCGAGGATCAGGGCGTACAGCGACCACGTGCTCATCGACTTGGGTTCATCGCGCGTCGACTCACTTGCCACGGGATTTGAAATACACAACCAGCGCAAATACGGCGAGCACGCCGTCGGCCGCGCCCACCAGCAGGTATGGTGCCGACGGCTTCCAAGCATCGAACAGGATGCCGCCGACGAAACTCGCCATCAGGATGCCAGCAGCACCGAACATGCTGAACACGCCAATGATGGCGCCGCGACCGCGGTCACCCGCCACCTTACCAATCAGTGACTGTGAGGCGAGGATGGCGCTCATTTCGCCGATGCCCATGAAGGCTGCCGCGAAGTACATGCCGCTGCCGAGTGGATCGTCGATCGAGCCGATGATGAGATACGACGCCGAAGCGAGCACCATGGCGAGCGTCAGGGCGAGCGTTCGGTCGAGCTTGTCGATGAATGCGATGACGACGAGCGCCCAGAGCGTTGCCATGATTTGCGCCAGGCCAAAGAATTTGGTGCCGGCGGCTTGCGCCTCGGCAGGGCTCAGGCCCTGACCGATGCCGTAGGTAGTGATCCACAGCAAGAAAAAGGTCGAGAGCACGGCAAGATCCCCGCGCGAAACCATGGCGGAAAAGTAGGCGAGCAGGATGCTCGGCTCGCGTGCGGCCTCGAGACCGATACGCAGGGTGGTGAGCAGCGGATCTTTTTTTTCGATACGCGCGGGTGCGCCGGCTTGCAGGCCGAAGGCGACGATCAGAAAAGGCAGAAAACAGAGCGCAGCCACCGTCCAGTAAGCGCAACGAGCGGCCATGACGGGTTCGGCCCCCATCGCCTCGATGATTTTAGGCAGGCGACCACCGAAAACGACCAAGGTGGCGACCCCGATGCCATTCAGAAAAAAGCAGATGCCGACGAGGCGCCCGCGCGAGGATTCCATCGCGTAGTCGGCGATGATCGCGGCCAGCATCGAGGACACGCAGGCGGCACCGAGGGCAAAAATGCCGCGGAACAAAAACAGCTGCGACGCTTCGGTGGCGAGCGGGTAGAGGACATAAGCCGTCGCCATGATCACGAAACCAAGCGCGTAGATGGGTCTGCGACCCACCTTGTCGGATGCTGCGCCGATGAAGCTGGCCGCCACCAGAAACAGGATTTCATTGAACGAGGCGAGACTGCCGCTGAGTTTGCCTTGCTCGCCGATCGGTACGGTGAGCACCGCATTGAAGAGATAGGGCTGAAGATTGCCGACCAGAGTCATCAGCCCAATCGTGAAGAAAGACGCGCCTAGCAAAGCGTTGAAGTGGGCACGCTTCACCCCCGGCACCAGCTCCCAAGGGCCGATCTTGAGCGGCGGCGGCAGGGAGGTTGATCCGGCGCTGGTCGTGGCGGTGATACTCATGCGGTCAGCGTCTCAGAGTTGCTTGAGCTCTGACAAGCAAAAAGGAAAAGGGCAGCAGGTGTTATCCACCTGATGCCCTTTTGAGCAATCACCCTGCGGGCTTCTGGGCCTTGGAGTGGTGCCTCTGAAAGACCGTCGCGGGGTTGTGCTTAGCCGCCGCCTGCCGCCTGCAGCGTCGCTTGGGCAGTAGCTGCGCGTGCCGGCATGCGCGGCGCTTCGTCCAACACCCAGGCGTTCGCTTCGCGACGCGCGGGGCAGGGGATCGCGAACACCACATCGGCCTTTTCGCGGGCTTGTTTGATGCTCTGCATATCGAGCTTCCAGCCGCGTGCCTCGAACTCGTCGAGTTTGTCCCGGTACTGCAGGATGACTTTGTCGGCGGGCATCATCAATTCTTTGGCGCGTGTCGGCGGCGTGAGCGTCGGTCGCACGTTGTTCATGACCTTGATGTCTTGCGAGGCGATGAACATGTTACGTTCGTTGATTTTTTTGTCGAGCCAGGCGTTGATGCGCGGTTTGATCAGCTTGCCGATCGCGCCCATCTTGCTGCCCTTGAAAAAGACGATGTTGCGCTGATTGAGCAGGAACACGCGGGTGCGGTTCTCGTCGATCGGTGCCTCGAACATGTACTGATGCATTACCGTCTTGGGCGAGAAATTGATGTAGGTCCACATGTGGTTGGGACCATAGGTACCCGAGCCCGCTTCCATCTTGCCGCCTTCCTTGCGGAACTGACGCATGATGGGATTTTTGAGCGGCGGCGCATCGAAGGTGGAGAGAAAGCCGTAGCCCCAGGGGTTGTTCTGGTGCGGGCGCAGTTCAGTCATCAGGTAAGTGTCTTCGCGCTCGCCCTGATATCCGTGGGTCGTGTGCACGTATTCGTTGTGCGCGGGATCGAGACCGTTTTCGATCGAGCGCTCGTAGTGATAGTTGACGTCAAAAGTGATGAGGGTCGAGCGCCACTCGTCGGTGCCGTGCTCGTCGACCGGCATGATGGGCGGGCGTTGTTCTGCGGGCAGATCGCCCAGGAACGCGAACACGATGCCGTACTTTTCTTCGACCGGGTAGGCGTCGACACGCGCGCGCGGCGGCGGTTTGACGGTTTTACCGATCGAGGGAATGCGCGTGCAGACGCCTTCGCGATTGAAGCGCCAGCCATGGTAGGGGCACTGCACCGTGCCGTCGTCCTTGCACTTGCCTGACGAGAGGGCGGCGCCGCGGTGGATGCAGGTGTCGGCGAGCACCGCCGGCTTGCCCTGGTCATCGCGAAACACCACGAAGTCGTGCGCCAGGATGCGCACCTTTTGCGGTGTTTGGCCCAAGTCCTCGGCCCTGATCACCGGATACCAAAAGTTCATGTACATAAAGGTTTGACCTCCTTGCCAACCGGCGCCCGAGTTGCGGCGCGACCGACCCGATAAAACGGGCGCCTTGTACCACTCTCGCGCCCGAGCCTAGCGCGCTGGGACGGGCGCGTCCACCGCTTGGACGCCCGGCTCGCGCGCGTTGGCGAACGCGCGGCAAGGCGGCAGTGTGCTGCCCCGGGTGGGGGTGCGTCGCGCCGACGCAGAGGATAATGTTGGGGTGACACCCGCGCCATGCGCATAAACCGAAGGAGTCCACCATGCAAACAAATCCTATTTCGGCCGCCAACAGTGGCTTCGAGGGCAGGGAAGAGATGCTCGGGCAGGCCGTGGGGCTCGCGATCCGCACGCTCAAGGATTCGATGCCGTACCAGCATGAGATGAACGATGCACTGGTCAAAATGCATCTGAACTCGGTGCAGTTCGCCAAAAATAAGGGCTTGCTCAAGGAATACGTCGTGCATGACGTGAAGGCCATGGAGCCGATGCTCAAGCGCATGCGCGCCGAAATCGAGCGCACCGGTGATCGCGAGATCGCGCTCACGGGGATGTTCGAGCGCATGGCCTGTTTCTATCAGCTCTGTCTCGATCTGGCGGTGACCCCAGGGCGGCGCACGTTCAGCTTTCCGTTCAGTCACGTGCTCGATATTTCACGGCGTATCGGTCAGTTCGATCTCACTAACGAAGAAATGCATGAGCATTGGCTGAAGGCACGTCTATTGGGCTACGCGGCGGTGCTGGGGGTCGAGATCGAGGTGTCCGATATCGGCCCCGACAACAAGGTGACCGTGTCGTTGCGCTAAGTCGCATTGAGATCGGACCTCGCCTGTCCACTAGTCGGACGAGCGGGCCGTCGTGCTCGGGTCGAGCCTTCGTGCAGTGATAGAAATTCCCCTGAAGCAGCGGGCACATGCTGCGTAAGTCCGGGCATCTGTTGTTGCCTATGGGCAACAACGATGATTGGGTTGGTCATCTGATTGGGGGTCTACATGTCTAAATTTGCCAAAGGGCTTCATGGTCTTTGGGTGGCGCCGCTGACCGTTTGTCTGGGCATGCCCGCGTACGGGCAGGCACCGGATGAGGGCGCAGTACTCGATGAAATCGTGGTGACCGCGCGCAAGCGCGAGGAAAACCTGCAGGACGTGCCCATCGCGGTCACGGCCATCAGCGCCGAAACCTTGCAGCGCGAAGGCATCAAAGATGTGCAGGACATCGCTGCGGGCGATCCGAGTTTGGGTTTCGACAAAGGCATCGCGGCCTACGACACGCGGATCGTGATTCGTGGTCTCTCGCCGACGCGCGGCCGCCCTAATGTCGCAACGCTGGTCGACGGCATCGACGTGTCGAGCGAGTCGATCGGTGTGGCCGGCGGTTCGCTGCTCATCAATCCGCGGCTCGTCGACATTGCACGAGTCGAGGTGGTGAAAGGTCCGCAAAGTGCGCTCTATGGTCGCAGTGCGTTTGCGGGGGCGATCTCCTACATCACGGCGGACCCTGATGACGAAGTCTCGGGTAACGTGTCGGCCGAGTACGGCCAGTACAGTCAGTACGACATCAAGGCGAGCCTGTCGCTGCCGATGAGCGACACCTTCGGCATGCGCCTCAACGGCTATTCTTTTGACGAGCGCGGCTATTACAAGAACGTCGCTGGCGGCGAGTACGTTGGTGGCGGCGACGGCATGGGCGGTTCGCTCACCCTGAAGTGGGCGCCGACCGAGAACTACTCCGTCAAGCTGCGGCAGGAGTACGCCGACGATCACTTTGATCAGGCCGCGCAGGCGACCGTCGCGTTCAATACTTTGGGCATTGTGCCGGCGACGGCATCGAGCTGCCGCACCTATTCGGTGGCGAATCCGGCGGGGGGGGCGAATCTCGTAGCGCCGGGTCCCGTGCTCGACGCCTCCTGCACCCTGATGGATGCGAACCCTGCAATCCCGGCAAATACGGTCAATCTGGTGCGCATATTCGAGACCGCGACCGGCAGCAAGGGTTATTACAACGATATGGCGGTGCCGGCGTTCCGCGGACAGATGGTCCGCGCAGGCGCGCTGGCGGTCCGCTACAACAAAGATTTCACCAAGTCGCTGGATAATGGCCTGACGGCGCCCGCGTTCCCGGGCACCAACCGACAAGTGTCGCGGCTATCGGTCGTGCAGGAATATCAGTCTGATTACGGCACGTTCTCGTTGCTCTCGGGCTACACCAAAGCGAATGTCTCGACGGACGTCGATTTCGACAAGGCCGACTTGCTGACGGCCATGCAGACCATCAAGACTGATAGCGAGACCTCGCAGTACAGCCAGGAACTGCGCTTCACGTCGGACTTCGAGGGTCCGGTGCAGTTCATCACCGGTCTGCAGTACTGGAAAGAAGAGGTTGCGCAGATCGACAACAACAACACGGTATTCGGTGCGGGTGTAGCCTGTCCGCTGGCCAGCGGCCCGCCGTTCACGGCACCGCCGTTGCCGCCGACCTTTGCGCCGAGCTATGCCTGTGTGGGTAATTCAAACATCGTCCCGGCTTTTGCGCGCTATACCTACACCGAGACCAGCGTCGTGCCCTACATGGATGATGTGGGTCGTGCACGCGTGCCAACGCTCGTCGAGCGTAATGTCAAACACAAGTCGGCCTATCTCGAGTTCGAATGGGATATCACCGAGCAACTGCGCGTGATCGGCGAAGCTCGCTATATCGACGAAGACAACTCGGTCGCGGCGCCGACGACGGCAGGTAGCCAGGGTCCGGGCACCGTGATTCTTTGTGGTGCGACCGGTGACTGTCGGGCGGCTGCGAGCATTCCGTATGCCGCAGCACCCGGCGTGCCGGCCTCGTTCGCGGGCCTCGGTGCACCGATCACGCGCTTGACCTACAAGCGCAATGACTCGTACGTGTCGCCGAAAGCGACGGTGCAGTGGAAGGCGTCCGAGGATCTGAACACCTACGCGTCGTACTCCGTCGGTAAGAAGCCCGGTGGGTTCTCAACGATCACAATCGGTGCGTTTGGTCTGCCCTCGCAGGCGGATGTGGAGTTCGAGCCTGAACAGGTCAAGGTTTATGAACTCGGTGCCAAGTGGACTTCGCCCTCGCGCACTCTGCAGATCAACGGTGCGGCCTTCTTGCAGGACTTCACTGACAAGCAGGTGAGCACGCAGGTGATCATCGGCAACACGCTTGGCAACCGTATCACTAATGCCGAAGGCGGCGAGCTCAAGGGCATCGAACTCGCAGCAACTTGGCGTGCCACCGAGAACATCACCATCGGTGCGGGACTCACGCATTTCTTTGCCTATGAATTTACCAACTACCGCACGCTCTCGGGTGGCGCCGCAGAAATTGCTCGCGTCGGCAACTGTACGCCGGTGACTACGGTGGTGGTGGAGTCGGGCGTCAACAAGGCGCGGGCCACGTGCTCGGTCGATCGCACAGGCAACAAGTTCGAAGACGTACCAGAAACCGCCGCAGCCCTCAACGTCAGCTATCGTAAGCCCTTAGGTACCGACTCGTTCTGGTTCGTTGACGTCGACACCAGCTATGCCGGTGAGCGCTTCATTGAAGACGACAACACGGTTTGGCTTGAGGCTTACACCAACGTCGACCTGCGCTTCGGCGTGGGTAACGAGAACTGGGAAGCTGTGCTGTTCGTCAACAACGCGACCGATGACGACAAGGTCCGTTCTGCGGGAACGGGCCCGGCCAACGCGCTGGCGACGGTTCGTCTCAACCAGACGATCGGTGCGGTGGGTGCGCGGGTGCCGGCTAATATGCGCAGCCCGTTCGGGGGTTCGCCCTTGGGTCTGAGAATTCCGACGCAGGTGTTCGCCAACATGCCGGATCCGCGCGTAGTCGGTCTGCGCGTGAACTACCGCTTCTGATCAATCTTTGAGTTGACGACCTTCGCGTTATCGCGTCGCTCCTGGCTCAGTAATTCACTGGTGCTTGGAGTAGGACTCGGAGCAGGGGCCCTGATGCCCCTGCCCGAGGCCGATGCGGCCTCGCGAGGTGCACTGCCCGATTTCTCTGACCCCGCTGCGAACCTGCGCCAGATCGTGCGTATGCAGGGTAGCTTGCGTGAGCAAGACGTGCCTTGGTGGTTCACCGGTGTCATCTTTGCCGTGCGCGGCGACAACGAAACGCCGCGACCTCTCGTGCGTTTCGAGGGCATGGAGATTTATTGGTTCAAGCACACGCCCTCGGGCTATCAGCTCGGTGGCAATACCGTGACGTTCTTCCGCGACTTCGAGACCAATGAATTTCTGTCCGAGTTCCGCAATCCCTGGACGGGCAAGACCGATGTCGTGAAGCCTGCAGTGCAGGGCGGAAATCTCGGTTTCAGTTATGGCGTGGAGGGCATCTGGCCGGTGCGCCTCGATGGCACGGCAATCGGTGAGCCCAAGCGAGTGCCGTTGCGTTTGCAGTGGCACAGCATGGGCGATCACGTTTGGCTACAGCATCAAACCGTGTATCCGCCCGGCATGCCCGCGATGCACGGCCAGCGACAGACGATGTTCGCGCGTGCCAGCGATGTGCGCGAAGGCAAGCTCGATGCGCTACCGGCGACTTTTTCGTCGACGGTGTTCATGGGTTGGCTGAAATGGATGGACATGCAGGGCGAGCCCGGTCACGTTGTCTGGCACGCCGCAGGAGCCAAATTACGCAGTATCGACGAGTTGCCGCGTGAATATCGAGAGCGCACAGCGCGCGAGTATCCGGAGCGCATGAGCGCCCAGCCGAAGTCGAATTGATTTACAGATCGATAGTAAAGATTGATCACAGGAAGTCACCAGCAATGAAAAAAAAACCATCTTGCAAAGCAGCGTCTTGCTGCGGCAATGGCGGGCGCCATGGCAACCGTCATGGCCATGCCAGTGCTTGCAGATAACGAAGCAGGCCTCGAAGAGGTGGTCGTCACCGCGCGCAAGCGCGAGGAAAATCTGCAGGACGTGTCGATGTCGATTACTGCGATCCCCGCGGCCGAGATCGAGCGCTTGGGGATACAGGACGTCGATGACGTCGCTCGGCTCGATGCCTCGCTCATTTACGACAAGGGCTATTCGGCGACCGACAATCGAATCTCCATTCGTGGACTCTCGCCCACTCGTGGTCGCGTCAACGTGGCTATTCTCGTCGATGGCATCGACACCTCCAGCGAGAGTATTTCTTTTGGTGGTGGATCGTTGCTGGCCACCAATCGTCTGCTCGACTTGCAAGCCGTCGAAATCGTCAAAGGTCCGCAGTCGGCGCTCTACGGACGCAGCGCGTTCGCCGGTGCCGTGCAATACGTGACCAAAGATCCTGCAAAGATTTCCGAGGGCAATATTCGCGGCTCGTACGGCGATTACGGTCGCTACGACCTTTCGGGTAGCTGGAGCAGGCCGTTGAACGACAGCTTCGGACTGCGGGTAAACGCCGTGTATTGGAATCAGGATGGTATTCACGCCAACATCGTTACCGGCAGCAAAGTGGGTGACGGTGACGGTTGGGGGCTTGCGCTCACCGGCAAATGGGAGCCGACCGAAAACATGAGTGCCAAGCTGCGTGTCGAATACGCAGATGATCATTACGGTCAGTTTCCCACTGTGCAGATGCCCATCAATTTGGTGAGTGCTCGTCCGACAGCGGGTTCGCAGTGTCTGGTCGTAGGCAGCGGCGCTGCCGTGGCGGCGGTCAGCAGCCGTTGTCCGACGGGCAGCCAGCGCGTGTACTCGGGTACGACGGTGCTGCCACCGGGTTTCGTGCTGCCGCCAGGATCAGGTAACCCGGCATATCCCGGCACATTCTTTGGAAGCAACCACGTTTACTCGTCGGTGGGACGCGTACCCGCGGCGAGCAAACTTGCGGTCAAACTCGATCGTAATCCGTACACGGGTGGCGACTACGAAGGCAGCAACCGCGAGGTGTTGCGTGCATCGGCCGTCCTGAACTGGACAGCGGAGCACGGTACCTTCACCTCGCTCACCGGCTACACCGACGCCTACTTCAATTTTGATGAAGACGGCGACTTCGACTCGGGGGTGGTCAACGGCGTCGATCTCGCCTCGCGTGCGGCGCGCTTCGACAACGAAAACGACACCAAACAATTCAGCCAGGAATTGCGTTACCGCTCGGACTTCGAAGGTCCCCTCAACGTGATGGCGGGCGTACTCTACTGGCAAGAGAAAGCCGCGCAGACCACACGCTCGATCAACATTTTCTGTCTATCGCCCGTGCCGTCGAACACCTTCTTCCCGGGTCAACCGCCGATTCCTGCGAGCTGCACGCAGGGTGGGCGGGTGCTCACGGCCAACCAGGCGATGGCGCAGATGACGCCGATTCCGCGTCTCAACTCTCGCGATATCGAACACACCTCGATGTTCGGCATGCTCGAGTACGAGTTCGCCGACAGCTTCAAGATCTCGCTCGAAGGCCGCTACGCCGACGAAACCGAGACGGTGGTGGGCGTGAACTGCTCGGCGAGCTTGACGACGCCGGGTGCGGGACCGCCGGGCACACCGCCGGTCGTGTGCCAGGATCCCTCATTCCCGGGCTTCCAGGTGTTCTGGCCGTCCATCAACTATCTCTATCCCTTCTTCAATCCGTTCGCGCCCACGGCACCGGGCTCGGGCGTGCGTCAGGCGCCGGGTACGCCGGTCGAACTCGAAAGCACGCACAGCTACTTTGCGCCCCGTGCGACGTTCGAGTATCGCGCCAACGACAACGCGCTCTACTACCTGACCTAGGCGAAGGGCGTGAAGCCGGGCGGTATCTCCACCGTCACCGCGGGCTCATGGCAAGACGCCGATTACGATGGGCTCTACGAAGAGTTCAAGTTCAAGGACGAGAAGATCCAGGAGTACGAGCTCGGGGCAAAGCTGCAGACAGAAGATGGCCGACTGCGCTTCAACCCTGCGGTTTTCCTGATCAAGTACGAAGACAAGCAGACAGGCGCACAGCTGATCACGCCTTCGGGAATCGCCGTGGGTCGACTGCTCAACGCCGGCAAGGCCGAAGTCGAGGGTCTCGAGCTTGATGCGCAGTGGGCACCGAGCGCCAACTGGCTGTTCGGGGTCAACTACTCCTTCTTGCGCACTGAGTTCACGGACTTCCCATTCACCTCGGCCTCGGCCACTGACGCGGTGCGCGTCAACGATTGCGGACGGCAGTTCGACACCGCTGCCAACGCTCGGCTGTGCTTCTTCAACCTGAGGGGCAAAGAGCTCGAGCGTGCGCCGAAGCACTCGGTGGTCGGGCTCGCCCGCTGGTCGATGCCGATGGGCGATTTCTTCGGGGGTTCGGGCGCAAGGTTCTTCATCGAAGGTGACATGCAGTACCAGTCGACGCGCTTCGTCGACTTCTTCAATCGCGTGAAGCTTGACAGCTACACGATTGGTAACCTGCGTATCGGCGTGACCTCCGATCGTTGGGATGTGCTCGTCTATGCGAACAACATCACTGATGACGACACCTTCCAGGGTGGATCAGCCAACCCCGGCGATGTGGCGCAATCGCTCGCCGACCCGTCGAACTTTTCGCCCGCCAACACTACTGGGCTGACGATGCCGGATCCGCGTATCATCGGCATCCGCTTCGGCTATCGGTTCGGGGGCAATTGAACGAATCGATCGCGGACCAAATCAAGGTAGGGGTAACAACTACCGACTCGAAGGGCTGCGACCACACGTGGGTCGCAGCCCTTTTTCTTTCTGCGCGCAGCGTCGCGCCGACCTAATATCTTTTGGTCGGCCCGCGCGCCGACCGGTATTGAGTGTCGATGAGTATGGAGGGGGCCATGCCGAGCAGATCCAAGTTGTTGCCTGTGCTGGCAGCCGCGCTGCCGCTGTGGGCTGCCGTGCCGCCTGCCGCGGCGCCTGCAGCGCCGATCCGCTTCAAGGATGAGGCCGCTGCGCGCGGCGTGCAGGATCTTGCGGTCAATGCGACGGGTCCTACTTTTGGCGACTACGACGGTGACGGCGATCTCGACGTGTTCGTGCCGGTCGAAGATTTAGGTCCGGGGCTGCATGATCGCTTGTTCGAGAATGACGGCCAAGGCGTCTTCCGTGATGTGGCTGCCGAGCGCGGCGTGCAAAACCCCGGCAGTTTCAGTCGTGGCGCCGTGTTCTGCGATTTCGATAACGACGGCGATCTCGATCTGCTATCGGCCAACATGCCGCCGGGGCAGCGACAACGGCACGTGCCGACTACGCTCTATCGCAATGACTTGCGCGAGAGTGGCAAGGCGAGTTTCATCGATGTCACGCGTGCGGCGGGCTTGATGCGCGCAGGCAATGAAAACGACCAAAAAATTGGTGGCATCGGTGATACGGCAGGCGGCGTCGGCTGTGCCGATTATGATCGTGACGGCGATCTCGACATCTACTGGAAGAACACCGACGGCGAGATCGATAACGCGCTCTTTCGCAACGAGGGGGCCTGGCGGTTTACCGATGTCACGACGGCGGCGGGCGCTGCCGTCCAAGCGAAGCTCAAAGATTCGAATGCGCAGGGTTCGCCCAACTGGGTCGATTTCGATCAGGACGGCTGGCCAGATCTGCTGGTCACCAACGAGCGGGATAGCAAACTCCTGCTGCGCAATCGGGGCGACGGCAGTTTCGTCGATATCACCCGCGAACGCCGGCCGCCCAATGCCTCGCCGCTGATCAACCCGGGGTACGCGCAGGGTGCCTGCATCGCCGACTTCGACCATGACGGTGATATGGATATCTTTTTACCGATGGCCGATCAGGCCGGTCGGATGCTGCTGAATCGCCTTAAAGAAAAAGGTGCACTGGGTTTCGAGGATGTAACGGCCAAGAGCGGCGCCGGGGTGATCCGTGGTGCTCGCGGCTGTGTCGCCGCCGATTTCGACAACGACGGCCATGTCGATCTTTATTTAAATAACGGCGGCCCGTCGAACGTGCTCATCAACGATGTCATTGCCGATTTTCCGCCGTTCGTGCAGTTCTATATTGCCTGGGAGCAGGCCGAGAACACCTTGCTGCGTAACCGCGGTGACGGCAGTTTCGTCGAGGTGACGCGCGGTTCGGGGGCCGAGGGGCTCGGTATCGGTTCAGGAGTCGGGGCAGCGGATATCAACGATGACGGCTTCGTCGATCTCTTCGTCACCAATCGCACTTACTATGCGATGGGCAAGCAGGTGAGTCCGGTGGCGGGTCAAAACCGCTTGTTCATCAATGCGGGCAATCGCAACGGCTGGATCAAAATTGCGCTGCAGGGGACGCGCAGCAATCGCAATGCCTATGGCGCACGGGTACGCGTGGTCGCGAGTGACTTGGTGCAATACCACGAGTTGCAAAGTGCGCATGGGTACAACTCGACCAACGACCCTGTGCTGACGTTCGGTCTCGGTACACGCCAGGCGGTCGATCGCGTCGAGGTCGTCTGGCCCTCGGGTGCGGTGCAGGTCGTCGAGGCGCCGGCGATTCGCCGCAAACATCTCCTCATCGAGCCTGCCCAATGATGTTGATCGATGGTGAACTTACCGCCGGCGAGGGCGGTGCAGCGGGTCAGTGGATCGAATCGCACGACCCGGCGACACTTGCACCCGTGGGGCGCGTGCCTGCGGCGACAGCGGGCGATGTGGACCGCGCGGTGCAGGCCGCGGCACGGGCGCAGATCGCCTGGAAAGGGCGGTCGGTATGGGAGCGTGCAGCGCTGCTGCGCGCGCTGGCAGCGGCGATCCAAACTCGCGGTAAAGAAATCCTCGAACTCGAGGCGCGCGACACGGGCAATACGCTCGCCAAACTGCAGGCCGACATCCAGATCGCGGCTGGATATCTCGAATATTTTGCAGGGTTAGGCTCCGAGCTCAAGGGCGAGACGATCCCGGCGACTGCACAAGGCTTGCACCTGACACTACGCGAGCCTTACGGCGTGGTGGCGCGCATCGTGCCCTTCAATCATCCCTTCATGTTTGCCGCGGCGCATCTTGCGGCCCCGCTGATGGCGGGTAATGCCGTAGTCGTCAAAACACCCGAAACGAGCCCGCTGACCGGCGTGATCTTGGGCGAATTGTGCCGTGAGGTGTTACCGCGGGGTCTCGTCAACATCATCCACGGCCATGGAAATCCCGCGGGTGATGCGCTCGTGCGTCACCCGCTGGTTCGCCGGATCGGTTTCACGGGCTCGGTTGCTACAGGGCTTGCGATTCAGCGGGCGGCGGCTGAATCTTCCGTCAAGCACGTCACGCTCGAACTCGGCGGCAAGAATCCGTTCATCGTATTCCCCGATGCCGATCTCGATCGCGTCGTCGACATGGCCGTCGCCGGCATGAATTTTTCTTGGGCGGGGCAGTCATGCGGATCGACAAGTCGCGTGCTGCTGCACGAGTCGATACACGACGAGATCGTCGAGCGCGTCGCCGCCAAATTGTCGGCGCTGGGCATCGGCAATCCGCTGTCGCTCGATTCTGAAATGGGGCCGGTCAACTCGGCGCGTCAGCATGAACGTGTGCTGGGCTTTATTGCCTCGGCAAAGGCTGACGGGGCGCGACTCGTGAGCGGCGGCGGGCGGCCGCCGGGCGAGTCGTTCGCAAAAGGATATTGGATACAGCCGACGTTGTTTGCCGAGGTGCAACCAACGATGCGTATCGCACGTGAGGAAATTTTTGGTCCGGTGATGTGTGCACTACGCTTCGCGACCGAAGAGCAGGCGATCGCGCTGGCCAACGACAGTGACTATGGGCTCACTGCAGCGGTGTGGACGCGCGATCTGCCACGGGCGTTGCGGGTGATGCGCACGCTCGATGCCGGCACGGTCTGGATCAATACCGCCGGCCAGCACTATGTGGGTTCGCCGTTTGGTGGCTGGAAGGATAGTGGCCTCGGCGGTGAGGAGTGCCTCGAGGAACTCTTCAGCTATTCACAGACAAAGGCCGTGCACGCGTTTGCCTGAACGCCTGCCAAAGAAACCAGGCTGCTAGCGGATTGGCGAGCAGTGAGGTCAGCGACATCGATAGCCCGATTTTTTGTTCATCGGCGAACAGGAAGTCAGTCATGAAACCGACCATGAAAGGGCCGAGCGTGGCGCCGACCAGCACCAGCGACAACTGGTACGCAGCGCCAAACTGCGCGCGCATGGGTTCGGGGCTGCTCGATTGCACATAGGCGCCTGCGGGGCCGGTGGCTGCAGAGCCAAAGAAAAACATGAAGAAAATCACGGCGGCGTGGGCGTGCATGCTCGGCATGAAGGGCGCCACGATGCCCGGGAGCAAAAGACCGAGACCGCAGCCGCAAAGCACACGCAGTTTGGCGTGGGTATCGCCGCGCGATTCGAGTCGATCAGAGAGCCACCCACCCGCGAAAGCGCCGAGCAAGCCGCCGAGCAAGGCCACGGTGCCGAGGACGGTCGCGGCTTCGGGGATACTTGCGCCGTACTGTCGCTGATAGAGTGCCGGGGTCCAGGTCATCACGGCAAACGCCGTGATCGAGGTCGTGCCGTAGCCCGCAAACACATAGCCGTAGCGCGGCAGGTGTTTGCGGAAATAGCTCCAGACTTCGCTGCTCGAAGCGCGCGCGAAGCCAGCGGCGCGCGGGGGTTCGCGAACCAGCAGCATCAGCAGTCCGACCGGCAGACCCAAGAGGCCAATCAACACCATCACCAATCGCCAGCCGGCAAACTCGCCAAGGACGGGCACGACAACCTCACCCTGCGCGAATACCCAACCGATGACTGCACCGCCGAGCAGATAGGCGATGCCGGTGCCGGCGGTGACCCCTGCGCTGAAGAGTCCGATCGCGAGCGCCAATCGACGCTGCGGAAAGTAACCCGCGAGCATGGAGTACGCCGAGGGCGATAGCGTGGCTTCACCGACACCGACACCGATGCGGAACAGAAAGAGCTGCGCGTAGGAGCGTGCTGTGCCCGACAGGGCCGTCATCGCGCACCAGAGGGTGACACCTGAGGTGATGATCCATTTACGGCTGTAGCGGTCGGCCCAACGCGCAATGATCAGACCCATGCCGCAGTAAAAGATCGCGAAGGCGGCACCGGCGAGCAGGCTGAAGGCGGTGTCGGAGATACCGAGTTCGGCTTTGATCGGCTGCACGAGCAGTGAGAGGATCAGGCGGTCTATGAAAGACACGCAGTTGGCGAGGGCCAGCACCGCAACGACGAACCAGGCATACGCTGCCTTGAAGCCACCCGTGGCGGGATCGCTCGGCGGCGTGCCAGGGGAACTTGCGGCGGCTTTCGCTGCGACGGTCGCGGTGGAAGTGGTCACGGGGTTCACGACCTGTTTGATTGGCTGACCCGCCGGAGTATATCTCTCCGTTACGGGGAGGCCTGTCCATGCCTGGGATCAAGAGAATTCTTCGGGCGCTGTTGTGGTTGATCGCGACTGTCGCCGTGCTGCTGCTGCTGGGCGCCGTGATCTATCGCGACGTGCCGGCCAGCGAAGTCGAGGCCAAGTGGGCGACGCCGCCCTCGAAGTTCGTGGTGATCGACGGGGTGCGGCTGCATTACCGGGACGAGGGCAGTGGTCCCGCCGTCGTGTTGCTGCATGCTAATTACTCGAGCCTTTTCATGTGGGAGCCTTGGGTAGCGAAACTGCGTGATCACTATCGAGTCATCCGCATCGATCTGCCCGCGCATGGGTTGACCGGCCCCGAGCCGAGCGGCAACTACACCCTCGAGCGTATCCAAGCGCTGTTCGAACGCTTTGTCGATGAGCGCGGGCTACAAAGATTTACGGTCGTGGGCACCTCCATCGGGGGCACGGTCGCCATGCGTTACACGGCGGCGCATCCCGAGCGTATCGAGCGATTGGTGTTGATCAGTCCGGGGTCACTCGAGGCCCGTGTTCGCGGGCGGACAACGCCTGCCAACGTGCCGCGCGTCGCTGACATACTCGGGTATGTCACCCCGAAAGCCTTCACGCGATTTTTGCTGACCAATGATTACGGCGATCCGGCGCGACTGACCGATGCGGTGACGGACGAGTGGTATGAGATGTGGACGCGTGAAGGCAATCGTCTCGCCATGATCAACTTGCTGCGGCAGTACGTCTCTGGCGGCGTCGAGGACAAGATCCGCGCGGTCAAGGTACCGGTGCTGCTGATCTGGGGCGAAAAAAACCAGCGTGTGCCGCTGGCGCTCGCCTACGAGACGCAAAAGCTGCTGGAAAATTCACCCGAAGTGAAGCTCGAAGTTTTGCCGGGCATCGGCCACATGCTGGTGCAGGAGGCCCCCGCGGCGAGTGCGCAGCTGATTCGTCGCTATCTCGATGAGCGTCAGCCGGTCAAAACCGTGGCCGACGCTTCTCCATGAACGCGCGCGCGCCTTCGAGAAATTCGGGCGAGGAGAAACTCTCGTCGTAATAGCGGCGTGACTCCGCGGTTTCGGCCAGTACCCCGGCGTTGATCATGTTGACCACGGCTTTGGCGGCGCGTAACGAGTTGCCGGCGTTGCCGGCGATCTCGCGGGCGAGGGTAACGGCGCGCTCGTCGAGCGCTTCGGCTGCTACGATTTCGTTGACGAGCCCGAGTGAGAGCGCTTCTTCGGCCAAGATTCGGCGACCGGTGTACAGTATTTCTTTGGTGCGCGAGGGCCCGACGAGGTCGTGCAGGCGTTTGGTATCGGCCAGACTGTAGGCGAGGCCGAGTTTGGCCGGTGGTATGGCAAAGAACGCGTCCGGTGTCGCCAGGCGCAGATCGCAGGCGAGCGCGAGTCCGCAGCCACCGCCCGTGCAAGCGCCACGGATGACCGCGAGCGTGGGTATGGGCAGGCGTTCCCAGGCCACTTGCGCATCGAGTACCGCCTGCTGCATCACCTTCATGCGTGGCGGGTCGGCAAGGCCCTGCTGCATTTCGAGGATGTCGGCGCCGGCGCTGAACGCGGCATCACCCGCGCCGGTGATGACGACGATCTTGATCGTCGGATCATCATGGAGCCGTCCGACAATGGCCGCGAGCTCTTGCCACATGGCACTCGAGATGGCGTTGCGTCGATCGGGTCGGTTGATGGTGACCCGCGCGATCGGCGGGTGGATGTCCGTGACAAGGTCGCTCATGCGATCATGTTAGCAGCCGTCCGGCAGGATGCGCTCCACAGCCACATCACAGGAGGACTGAGTACACCATGGCTATGTATGCGGATTTGGCGGGCAAGGTCGCCATCGTGACGGGATCGGGTCGTCCCAAAGGCCTCGGCGAGGCCATGGTCAAGCGACTCGCCGCCGAAGGTTGCAAGGTGGTAGTGAGTGATCTTGGCGCCCCGCAAGGCGAGGCGATGCCAGCCTCGGCCATTGGTTCGACCGCCGAGATGCAACAAATCGTCGCCGAGATTCGGGCGAGTGGCGGCGAGGCCATTGGCCTCGCCTGCAATGTGCTCGAAGAATCGGCGGTCGCAGCGCTGGTGGCGCGCACCGTCGAGTACTATGGTCGGCTCGACATCATGGTGAACAACTCGGGCATCGGCTATCTCATGAAGCCGATCGTCGAAATGAGTCACGCTGAATGGGACACCGTGCTTGGGGTCAATTTGCGCGGTGCATTCTTTGGCATCAAGCATGCGGGCCTGCAGATGCTCAAGCAGAAGCAGGGTGGGCGCATCATCAATATCGGCAGCCAGGCTTCCAAATCGGGCTTCCCGTTTGCCGCGGCTTACACCGCTTCGAAACATGGCATGGTGGGGCTTACGCGCAGCGCAGCGATCGAGTTCGGTCCTCATGGCATTACCGTCAACGCGATTTGTCCCAACCACGTGACCACCAGGCTTGGCGCCTGGCAGAACCAGTTCTTCAGCGCGGCGACCGGCCGCAGCGAAGAAAAATATCTCGCCGACATGCGGGCGCGCATCCCGCTCGGTCGCCCGGGCTTGCAAGATGACATCGCCAAGGCCTGCGCTTTTTTGGCCTCGAACGAAGCTGCGTATATCACCGGCGAGGCGATGAATGTCTCGGGCGGCGAGGAGTATCACTGATGGGCTATTCATGGCCGGGCGGCGCACGCCTCGCGTTGTCGATCGTCGTCAATGTCGAGGAAGGCGCGGAGTTCAATATTCAGGATGGGGATCGATGCCCGGAGCCTGTCGATGAACTTGGCATCACCCTCAAAAAGCGGGTACGCAATTTCGGTAACGAGAGCAATTACGCCTACGGTATCCACGAAGGCGCGCCGCGGGTCTTGGGCTTGCTCGCGCGGCACGGCGTGCCTGCGACGTTCACGGCCGCGGCAGTGGCGCTCGAGCGTGCGCCGCAGGTCGCGCAGGGCATCATGTCGGGTGGGCATGAAGTCTGCGCGCATGGTTATCGCTGGGCGCATCAGCTCGGCATGAGTGAAGACGCGGAGCGCGACTTCATTCGCAAGGCGACGGCGAGTATCGAGCACAAGACGGGCGCGCGGCCTGTCGGTTGGTTGTCGCGTTATCTGCACACGGCCGAGACTCGACGCTTGCTGCTCGAGGAGGGCTATCTCTATCACATGGACGACTACAGTCGTGACGAACCGTTCATGGATCGCACGCTGGCGAAGCCCATGGTGGTGCTGCCCTACGCGCTCGACTCCAACGACATGAAAATGTGGAATGCGCCGTCGCTGACACCGCGCGATTGGTTGGCCTATGCCATCGACAGTTTCGATTGGCTGCTCGCCGAGTCCGAATCACGCCCGCGCATGATGTCGCTCGGCGTGCATTTGCGAATCATCGGCAGGCCCGGGCGTATCGGTGCGCTCGAAAAATTCCTGCAGCATGTGCGCGCCCAGGGCAAGCAGCAGGTGTGGGCGGCGCGGCGCCGGGATATCGCCGAGTATTACGCAGGTCTCGTACGCGGCGGTCTCGACTAACGCGCGCTGTTCTCGAAGGCTGTAGCGAGTCTGCAGGCTAAAGAATCCTCGCCCGAAGGCGTGACGATCTGCAAGCCGACGGGCAAGTCATCGCCGCTCGGCAAGGGTACTGAGGCGGCGGGCAGGCCGGCAGCGGTGGCAATCGCCGTGAGATCCGCGTTATCGAGCGGCGTGGGTCCCTCGAAATCACAGGCCTGTCCCGGTGAGGTCGGCATTACGAGCGCTTGCAGGGTCTGCATTCGCGCCTGCAGCTGTTGTGTGAAATCTTTGATTCGGGTCGCGAAGGTGGCAAGCTTGCTGTCGTCCAAGGAACCGCCATAGCGCAGCATAGCCGTGAGTGCTGGCGAATACTTTTGGGGTTCGCGCTGCAATGATTGCCGATGCTGCAGCCATATGGCGTGCTCGCAGAGCGCAAAGATGGCGCGCCGCACTTTACCGGGATCGAGTGGAGCGATAGTCACCGGTTCGAGTTGTGCGCCTAGCGCACGCAGCTGCTGCAAGCCGCACTTATAGTGATGAAGTACCGCGCTCGTGGCACCGAGCGCGGCCGCATCGCTCACGAAACCTATTCGCAAGCCTCGCCAAGGCTCGCTGAGGGAAGCTGGGTTGCCGGGGCTGTCGTCCGCCAGCACGCGCCATAAGGTTTCGAGTTGCTGGGCGCGCGCTGTTATCGGGCCGACATGATCGAAACGCTCGTGCACAGGCAGTACGCCAGCCAAGCTGATCCGACTCGCCGAGGGTTTGAGGCTGCTGACTCCACAGTAGGCTGCCGGAATACGCACTGAGCCGATAGTGTCGGTGCCGAGTGCAAAATCGACATGACCCGCGGCCACGACCGCGGCAGAGCCGCCGCTCGAGCCACCAGCCGAGTGTGTGGGACGCCGCGGATTGCGGATCGGTCCGTCGGTCGAGCGACCCTCGGCACCGAGTGCGCCGGCATCCATGCACGTCTGCCCGAGCAGGATCGCCCCAGCGGCGCGCAATCGAGTAATGACCGCCGCGTCTTCGTCGGCAAAGATTCCGCGTCGCACGGGCAGACCGCCGTCATACGGCCAGCCACGAACCGCGATATTGGCCTTGATGGCGATGAGTTCGCCTTCGAGTGCGCGCGGCGCGTGACCAGCCGCGAGCCAAGCCATCGATTCTTTGGCCGCCGCGAGTGCACCCTCACGATCGAGGTGTGACCAGGCGTTCAACTGCCGATCGCGTTCGATGTGTTCGAGGGCTGCGCTGACCGCAGCGCTGCGGTCGCTCACGATTTGTCTCACGATTTGGCCTTGTGGCGCTCTTCGAGCAGGCGTACAGGTTTTTGACGGCTGTCGATTTGCGTGAGGGCGGCGGTACCGCCTGAGGCCACGAGTTCGGTTTTGAGATCGACGCCCACGCGGCGAGTGAGCAGTTCGGCGAACGCTTGCTGTAACTCGGGTGTACGGGTGCTCGCTGCACCGCGAGTTTCGATGATCACGGTAATCTCATCGCGTCCCGAGGCATCGCGTGTTGCGCGGCAGATATATTCGCCGGCGAACTCAGGCCGATCGTTCAGGATGGCGGCGAGCGCCAGCGGATAAACGTTGATACCCCGCAACTTGACCATGTTGTCGCTGCGGCCGAGCACGCCGACTGTACGCCGCAGGGTGTAGTTGAGCGCCGAACAGCCGAACTTCCACGCCGAAAGATCATGCGTATTGAAGCGGATGAGGGGATAGACGTCATCGCGGTAAAGCGAGGTGACGACCATATCGCCCGGTTGTTTATCCTCGATGAGACGACCGGTGTCTTCGTCGACGAGTTCGAGATATTGCGCATCTTCCATGACGTACATGCCGTCGCGGTCCGGGCCTTCGGCGGCGATGGGGCCGGTGTCGGCAACGCCGTACCAGTCGTAGACTTCGGCGCCGCCCCAGGCGCGCGAGAGCGCCGCCCGCGACTCGCGACCGACGTGCCCGAGGATCGCGCGCACCGGCAGATCGCGCCCCGGTTCGAGGCCGAGTTCGCGCGCGGTCTCGGCGAGCTGTCGAATGTAATCGACGAAGCCGACCAGCACGGTCACGCGCAGGTCACGCATCAATTCGATTTGCGTGATCGAGCGGGTTTCTTTGCCGGTGCCGGCCGACAGAAACAGACAGTTGGTGTAATGCAGAGCCGCTTCACGCACGAAATGCCCGCCGTTGATCATGCCGTGACCATAGACCGAATGGATGATATCGCTCGGCTGCAGGCCCTGCATGCGCCAGATGCGCGCGACGAGTAGCGCCTGCACTTCGCGTGACTTGGGACTGAAGAGCACCACCTGCGGTCGGCCGGTCGTGCCGCTCGTCGTATGCACGACGGTGATCGGTCGATTCTCGATGGGCCATTTGTCCCAGCCGTGGTAGTCGCCGTAGGGCGGATGCTCGGCGAGGCTCTGCATGAGATCGCTTTTGCCGAAGATCGGCAGGCGGTTGATGTCATCGAGACTGCGGATATCGCCCGCCTCGACGCCGTGGTTTTTCCAGAGTCGCTGATAGAAGGGGATTTCGGCGGCGCGCGCGACGCAGCGCAGGAAAAGTCGATTTTGATGTTCGCGAATCTGCTCGCGGGAGGCGCGCGCGAAGCCCGCGGTGAAGGGCTCGCCGACCGGAAAGTCGCGCAGCATCTGCGCGTAATCGAAGGACTCAAAATAATGTGGGAAGCTCATGGGGTATCCGGGTCGAAAACGAGGGCATCTACGAGTCGACGCAGTTCGTCGAGCTGCTCGAGATCATCGACGAGGTGCTGCAGATGATCCATCGCGCGCGCACTCATCGGCCGCAGACCGGAGGTCGCAGCACGGTGAAATTTGGCGAGATGTCGTTCGCGGCCGAGTGGTCTGCCGGGTGCACCGAGCACTGCAGGCAGATCGAGTGCCAGCTCGCGACCATCCAACAAAGAAATCGCGACCCGCTGTGGCGCCAGCGCGTTGAGCGAGGGGTTTTGATCGCGCGCTACGCGGATCCGCGTTGCGAGCGCCTGACGACGCGCATCGGCTAATGCGGCAGGCTCGAAGTCATCGACACCGACGCTGCCGGTCAGCAACGCGGTCGCCGCCACATAAGGCAGACAGAGTCGCGCATACGAGGGCGCCATGTCGGGCGAGGGCGCACGATCGACCAGCTGTATGACGAGCGGTGGCGCGTGCACCCTGATCTCGCCGATGTGCTCGAGCACAAAGCCGTGTTGCTCGCGCAGTGTGAGGACGCCATCGACACCGCCATGAGTGGCGCGCCCGCTGGGGAAGGGCTTGTGCGACAACTCGGTGATGGCCTCGCGAGTTTCGAGTGCTGCGAACTCCGCGGGCTCCCACTCCGGATCCATCAGCGTGAAATAGCCGAACGGGCCCTCAAGGAAATCGACGGGACCGCGAACGCCGCGGCGCGCGAGGCACACGGCGTCGAAGGCGACGCGGGTATTGAAGCCGATCTGCATCGGCAGCACGGGCGAGCCTTCGATGTGGGCCTGCATGGTCCCGGAGAGTTGGCTGTAAGCGAGGCCGAGCGCACTACGCGTGGTGGCGGCATCGAGACCCTCGATATTCGCGAGGCCAGCCGTCGCCCCGAGAGCACCGCACATGGCCGGCCGGAAAAAGCGCAGCTTGTTGCGCGCGGCACGGCCGATGCCGGTCGCGACGTCGACGGCAACACTGCAGCCCGTGATCAATTGGCGCGTTGACGCCACCCTGCGCCTCGCACCACGCGAGCAGCGTCGAGAGCACGACTGCCATCGGGTGGACGACGGCGGGCTCGTGTACACAATCCCACTCCTGATTATGGATTTGATAGCCATTGATGAATGCGGCGGTTGCGGCGGGAACGCGACGACCGGTGCCCCAGATGCGTGCTGCTTTGCCGCTGCCCCATTCGGCAGCGACGGCCTCGAGTTCGCGCACCATGGGGACTCGGGTGCCCGAGAGCGCGACCCCAAGTGAATCCAGGATGAAGGTTTTCGTCGATTCGACCGCTGCCTTGGATAACCGCTCGTAACGCTGCTGCGTCACATGTTCCACGAGGCGGTGGGTGATGTTGCTGGGCGGGGCTTTTGAACTGCTCATGAGAAGCACGATGCTACAATTTTGGCCATGACACGCGCCACACGGCTCGACGCTGCGCCGCCTTGGTCCGAGGTGGGTGAGCACGCGATGTCGCCCACGGCGACGCACGATGAGATCGCGCGTTTCAACTTCCTCGCCAACTTCAACAAGTACATGTCGAATGTCGTGGTGGCGGGGAATGCCGTCGCCTATGAGCGACGCGTGGCACCGCATTGGCGGGCGCAGCACGGCGTCGACCCGGCTAACCGGCGCGAGATCCGCGCAGCGATGAGCGCCGACGCGTACTACCAGTTGTGGAGTGCGCTGCGTCGCAGTGGCATGGAGATGCGTCAGCAGGCGGGCCGTTCACTGGTATTGCGCCAGATGCAAGCGCTGAGGGATCGCGCCCGCGAGCTCAATGCCGCCTGTGCAGCGACCCTGCGTCTCGATAATTCGATCGCGATTCCACCTTATCAAAGCGAGCTCGACAATCACTGCATGCCAGGCAGCTATTACGCCGAATACATTGATGACGATGTGTCGGCGGCGGCGAACTACGACGCGGGGATGTTTGCCACCACGACCGGACTCTTCGGTCGCTATCTCGATGGCGCGGGGCGCGGTACGGCGCAATGGCTGAGCCGCTCTCGTCCGGGCTGGCAGCCGCGGCGTATTCTCGATCTCGGCTGCGGACTCGGCCACAACCTCTTGCCGCTCGCCCGCGCTTACCCTGAGGCCGAGGTGGTTGGTGTCGATGTCGCGGCGCCGATGCTGCGCTACGGTCATTCGCGCGCCGTCGGCATGGGACTAGGTCGAGTGATTTTTCAGCAGGCGAATGCCGAGCGGCTGCCATTCGAAGACGCCTCCTTCGACTTCATTTACAGCACCATGTTTTTGCACGAGACCTCGCATGCGGCACTGCGCAATATTTTCGGCGAGGTACGTCGCCTGCTAGCCCCGGGCGGTGTGCAGCTGCACCTCGAGCAACCGCCGTATCGTGGCATGAGCGATTTCGAGCAGTTTTTGCGCGACTGGGATTGTCACTACAACAACGAGCCGTTCTGGAGCGCGCTGCACGAAACGCATCTGCCCACGTTGCTCGCCGAAAAAGGTTTCGCCCAGGCGGATATCTTCGAGACCGAGATCCACGCCATCGTCGAGGACGAAATGCCCAAAGTGGCGACGGCGGTCGAAGATTTCGGGCGCGGTGGCCTGTGGTATGCCTGCGGCGCTGCGGCATGAACGAGCTCGATCTGCAAAAGTTGATTAATGCGGCAGCGAGCGGCAAGCGACCACATTTCTTTGGCGATCATGACGTCGATCGGCTACTCAGCATTGTTTGGGCGATGGCGGCAGAGCTGGCCGTGACGCGCGAGCGACTCGATACGGTCGAGCGGCTGCTCGCCGAGCGTGCGCTGCTCGATCGGGCGGCCATCGATGCCTATCGACCCGATGGGGCAGCCGCCGCGGAGCGTGGACAGTGGCAGATCGAATACCTCTCGCGCTTGCTGCGCGTGCTGCAGCAAGAGGTCGACGCGCTACGCCGCGAAGAGCGTTGATTACCGTCGCTAGTCCGCGTCAAAGACTCCAGGTCCAAAATTTCCAGTCGAGTACGCGCGTCTCTTGCTCGGCTTGGCCGCGTGCGGCGTAGCAATCAGCCTCGAGGCGCAGCAGAGCGCCGCCGCCCTCGGCGGTGCTGAGCGGTACGATGTCGGTAACGGTGAATTCGCTACGCAGGCGATCGCCCTCGATGACGGGTGCGAGGTGATCACAGCTCTCCCAGGCCAGCATCGACAGCAGGTTCGGCAGGGCGCGGGTGATTTGCGCAAAACCCATGAAAATGGTGTGACCTCCATAAACGAGTCGCTCGCCGAGATGAGAGAGCTTCGAGTCGGTATGCGCCATCGCCATGTTGAGCGACAGCCGTACGAGTTCGGGTGCTGCGGTGATTGTATCGCGTGCTTCGATCCGAAATCTTTGGCCGACCACGAGATCGGCTGCGCGTCGTCCGCTCCAAGCAGCGGTTGGCTCCAGCGTCCAGCCGCGTGGCACGGCTTGGCAGATCACAGTGGCGTCAACGGCTCTACCGATCGCATCGAGCTCATCGGCGTGGCCGGTGCGCGCTTCGGGATCGCGGCAAGGAAGCATCGGGCAGCGCCAGAAATGCAGTACGGTCGCGCCGCACTGGTTGGTCGTGGTCATCTCGAGGGCGACGATGCCTGTGGCAGCCCGACCCGCTTGCGGGCCGTTCTGGCGCAGGCCCACCACGCGGGTCCTCGTGTGCAGGGTGTCGCCCGTGAAGACGGGTTGTTGCAGCGCGAGACCACGGTAGAAGAGATTGCCCTTGACGCGCTGCGAGGCCCAAGTCGACTGCCCGATCGCGATATTGATGGCGAGCAGCGGATGGCAGAGCGGCTGTTCGGCGCCGGTTACGCGCGCGGCAGTGGCCGCATCGAGCGGCAGGCGCAGGCGATCGCCAAACAGCGCTTGATGCAGGGCGCCATGACCGGCGTTCAAAGTGATCGCCGGCGCGTCGAACTCGAGCCCCGGGTAGAGATCCTCGAACCATGGGCCGCTGATATCGATCAGCTCGGTCGGGTTCATGCGAAGGTCCTGAAGAGCATGCGTAGGGCTACCAAAGAAAGAAAGCCACCGAATATTTTGGATAGCGTGCGCTTATCTAGCGAGTGCGCGAGGCGCGCGCCAGTGGGGGCGCTGAGCATCGAGAGGGGTGCGACCAGCACCAGCACTAGCAGGCTGACGAGGCCCACGGTAGCTCCCGGCAGCGCGACGCCCGGACTCGCCAGCAGGTAGCCCAGAGTGCCGGGAACCGACAGCAGCAGGCCAAAGAAAGCGGCGGTTCCTACAGCCTGGTGGATGGCGCCACCCGTCAGGGTCATGGCGGGCACCGAGAGCGTGCCACCGCCTATCCCCATCATCGAGGACACGCCACCAATCACGGTGGCGATGAGCTTGCCAGCGAGGCCTTTTGGCACGCGCTCGGCGAGGCGCAGATGATCGAGTAGCAAAAACATTTTCAAGGAAATCAGCGCGGCGACCGCGCCGAAGACGCCCGTCAGCACATCGTCGCTGGCCCGCGAGGCCAGCAGGCTGCCGGCCAGGCCGCCGAGGATGATCCCGGGGGCCCAGGCGCGGGCGATATCCCAATCGATTCCGCCGCGCCGGTGGTGGGCACGCGCGGAGGATATCGAGGTCGGCACAATGGCCGCGAGCGAGGTGGCCACCGCCACGTGCATGCACCACTCGCGCGGGAAACCGGCGTAGGGCAGGGCGAGTTCGAGGACCGGGACCATGACGATACCGCCGCCCACGCCGAGCAAGCCGGCGAGCAGCCCCGCACACAGGCCCGTTGCCATGAGCAACAGGGCCAGCAGCCAGAGCGTGGAGGGGTCGGAGGCCAAAGCCATGCGGATATCGAGTGTAGGGGAAGTTTCGTCCGCGCGTGGCAACACGTAGAGTGCAAGCCATGCAGCGGCAGAACGGCACCGATCGTCGTCAGTTCATGATTCGCGCGGCCGGCGCGGCGAGCGGCGCGTGGCTCGCCTTGGAACTGCCGGTGGCGGAGGCCATCGAACGGCAGGATGCGGGGCTGCCTTTGCCGCCGACGGCTTGGCGCAGTTCCGCGTGGCTCACGATGCAGCCCGACGGCTTGATCCTCGTCACCGTCCACAAAGCCGAGATGGGGCAGGGCGTACTGACTGCGTTACCGATGCTGATTGCCGAGGAGTTGGCGCTGCCGATGTCCCGGGTCGCGGCCGTGCTCGCGCCTGCCGCCGATGAATTTCGTGACGAACGGGGTAATCAATCGACGGGTTACTCGAGCAGCATTCGCACCAGCTATCTGCCGTTCAGAACTTTGGGCGCCACGGCTCGCGAACTTTTGCTTGTGGCGGCTGCGCACGAATGGCAAGCCGACCCGACGCGGCTGCGGGTGCAGGATGGCTACGTGGTCGACCCGGCGAACAGCGCTCGACGGGTGCCATTTTCGGCGTTGCTCGAGACCGCGCGTACGCTAGCCGTACCCGTCAAGCCGACGCTCAAAGATTCCTTGCAGTTTCGGTTGCTCGGCACGCGTCCGACCCGACTCGATACGCCGTCAAAGATTGATGGCAGTGCCGTGTTCGGCATCGATTTTAAACTACCCGGGATGAAGGTAGCGGTACTTGAGCGCACGCCGACGTTCGACGGCGTCTTGAGCGATGTGGACGATGCTGCAGCGCTCGCCATTCCCGGGGTGGTGTCGGTGCGGGTGCTGCCGGTAGGCGTTGCGGTGATTGCCGATTCTTTCTGGGCAGCACAGCGTGGGCGAGCCGCGCTCAAAATTGATTGGGATCCGGGGGCCAACGAGGCGCAAAACTCGGCGCAGCACGAACGCGAGCTGACAGGACCCATGCCCGATCAAGGTCATCCGGCGCGCGTGCGCGGTGATGTCGATCGTTTGCGTCGCGATCCTGAAAACCGTTGGCTCGTCGCCGATTATTTTGCCCCGTTCCTCGCCCATGCCGCGCTCGAGCCGATCGCCACCACGGTCTGGTTTCATGATGGTCTGTGTGAAATCTGGGTGGGTACCCAAGCCCCCTTGCGAGCGCAGGATGCGGCGATGAAAGTCACTGGCTTGCCGCGTGAGCGGGTCAAGGTGAACTGCCTGCAGATCGGCGGCTCCTTCGGTCGTCGCGGCGAGCGCGATTACATCACCGAGGCGGTGACAGTCGCCCGTAGCATGCCGGCGACGCCGATCAAGCTCATGTGGAGTCGCGAGGACGACATGCGCGCAGACTTCTACCGTCCGGCGAGCGCGCATCGGGTGGCGGGCTGTGTCAATCCGCAGGGTGAGCTCGTTGGTCTCGCTCATCGCGTGGTCGCGCCGTCGGTCGCGCGCCGTCGCGCACCCGAGATGCTGACCACTGCCCATGATTTTTTGCTGACGCAGGGCAGCGATGACTCGCTCTACGACATCCCGCACCTCCGCGTCGATTACCACGAACTCGATCTTGGCGTGCCGGTCGGTTTCTGGCGCTCGGTCGGTCACTCGTACAACGTCTTCGTGATCGAAAGTTTCATCGACGAGGTGGCGGCCTTGGCCAAGCGCGATCCTGTGGACTTGCGGCTCGAATTACTGCGTAACGATCCACGCATGCTGCGCGTGTTGCGGGCCGCTGCCGCAGCAGCGGGTTGGGGGCGCAAGCTCGGCGCGGGAATGGGTCTCGGCATTGCCTGCTCGAAAAGCTATGAAACGCGGGTCGCCGTGGTCGCCGAGATCAACGTCGAGGGTGCGAGTTGGCGCGCGACTCGCCTCTGGTGCGCGGTTGATTGCGGCAGCGTGGTCCACCCGGGTCAGGTTGAGCAGCAGATTCAGGGTGGTCTCGTATTCGGGCTCACGGCAGCGATGTACGGCGAGATCACCTTCGACAAGGGCGCCGTCAAGCAGGCCAACTTCGATGCTTACCCTTTGCTCGCGATGTCGGCGATGCCGCGCATCGCGGTGCAGTTGATGGCGAGTGATGAGTCGCCGACCGGCGTTGGCGAGCCGGCGACGCCGGTCATCGCGCCCGCCGTGGCCAACGCGTTGTTTGCCACCTCCGGTCAGCGTCTGCGGCGCATGCCGCTCAAGCTCAAAGAACCGCCGAGAGAGACTGCAAAATCGCCGTCAACCTTGCGTCGTCCGGTCACCGACCGATAGAGTTCGAAGGTTTTAGTCAGCGCAGGTCGACATTGCATGCCGCTTTCTCCGTGGGTCGTTCACAAGTTCGGTGGTTCCAGCGTTGCCGACGCCGCCTGTTTCGAGCGGGTGGCCGCCATTCTGGACACGCAAGCTGCCGGCCGGCTCGGCGTGGTGCTTTCGGCGTGCAAGGGCGTTACCGATGCCTTGCTTGCGCTGGTCGCTCAGGCGGAGCGCCAGGATCCGAGCTACAAGGCCGGGCTTGATGCGCTGCGCGAACGGCACGCCAAAATCGCCGCGGCGCTGCTCTTGGCCGAAACCGCGCAGCACTACATGGCGGGGTTCGATAATGACCGGCAGGACATCGACGGCATCTTGCAAGCCGTCCGGCTGACGCGGTCGGCCGGCCGGCATCTCACCGATCTCATCGCGGGTTTTGGCGAGATCTGGTCGACGCGGCTGTTTCGCGAGTTCTATGCCGCCCGTGCGCAGACCGTCAAAGCGCGCGCGGGTGCCGTACGTTGGCTCGATGCGCGCGAGGTCGTGGTCATCGAGTGGGGCCCCCTCGGGCCGGCTGTGCAGTGGGAAGAGTCGCGTCGTCGCCTGCAGTCGACGGTAAACGCAGACTTCGCCGGCACGCTGATCATCACGGGGTTCATTGCCGTCGATCAGCGCGGCGTGCAGACTACGCTCGGACGCAACGGCAGCGATTTCTCCGGTTCGATTTTCGGCTCGTTGCTCGATGCCGCCGAGATCCATATCTGGACCGACGTCGACGGCGTGCTCTCGGCCGATCCGCGTCGCGTACCCGACGCTCAGGTCATCGATTCTTTGTCGTACAACGA
>Ga0194131_10001777_pt1 | contig 36349 bp, 28 predicted proteins | sample TA2KigO120mmetaG_FD_148631 | JGI IMG/M metagenome (GOLD analysis project Ga0194131, IMG submission 148631) | Freshwater microbial communities from Lake Tanganyika, Tanzania - TA2015053 Kigoma Offshore 120m | ecosystem: Environmental > Aquatic > Freshwater > Lake | place: Tanzania: Lake...
AGAACGGCGGGGGGCTCGCGCACTACGTGGGGCAGGAGAAGCTGGCCCCGATGGAGTCATGGTCCGCCCTCGCCTTTGCGAAGGACTGGCATGCTCCGTCGCGACTCCAGAATGCGCCGAGCTGGCACTACGTGCACTCCGATCAATGGCGCTACGAGAAGGGGTTCCGCGACTATCACGTGGTCCCGCCCGAGCAACCCGAAGGCAGCCTCGCGAACGGCCACACGATCGACGTCAATGTGCGTGCGGTACGCAACGGCTGGCTTCCGTTCTACCCGCAATTCGACCGCAACCCGATCGACCTCGCGCGGGAAGCGTTCACGGCCGGCGCAGCGGACGAAAAGGGGGTTTCCGAATACGTAGCACGCGAGCTCGTGGCGCGGCGGCTGAAATTCGCCATCGAGAAACCGGATGCGCCCGAGAGCTGGCCGCGACTGTGGTTCATCTGGCGCGGCAACGCGCTGATGAGCTCGGCGAAGGGGCACGAGTACTTCCTCGATCACTATCTGGGAACACACCACAACAACGTCGCCACCCAGATCGCGGGTGACTCGGTGCGCGACGTCGAGTGGGTGCCGAACGCTCCGAGCGGGAAGATCGATCTCGTCGTCGATCTCAACTTCCGGATGGACACGTCGGCGCTCTACTCCGACATCGTGCTGCCCGCGGCGACCTGGTACGAGAAGTCCGATCTCAATTCGACCGACATGCACAGCTTCATCCATCCGCTGGCGCAAGCGGTGCCGCCGTGCTGGGAGTCGAAGAGTGACTGGGACATCTTCAAGGCGCTCTCCAAGAAATTCTCGGAGCTCGCCTCGCGACACCTGCCCGGGAAGACCGCGGACGTCGTTGCATTGCCGCTCGCGCACGACACCGCGGCCGAGATCGCGCAGCCCCGCATCGCGGACTGGATCGACGGATCGGCGCCCGCAATACCGGGCGTGACGATGCCTGCGTTCAAGCTCGTCCAACGCGAATACGCAAGAACCTACGAACAGTTCATTTCGCTCGGGCGGGGCATCCGGGAGCGCGGGCTCGGTGCCCACGGAACGAGCTACGACGTCAAGGACTTCTACGACGAGATGCTCGCCACCGGGCGCGTCGAGCGCTGGGACGGGACGAGCTATCCGTCGGTGAAGGACGCCAAGGACGCGGCGAATGCCGTGCTGCGGCTCGCGACCGTCACGAACGGCGAGCTGGCCTGGCGCAGCTACAAGAACATGGAGAAGAAGGTCGGGCTGCCCTTGGCCGACCTCGCGGAGAAATCGCGCTCCGTGCGCATCGGTTACGAAGACCTCCAGGCTCAACCGCGGCGACTCCTGAACAGTCCGATGTGGTCGGGGCTGCTCGAGGACGGTCGCAGCTACTCACCCTTCACCTACAACGTCGAGCGGAACGTGCCCTGGCGCACGCTGACCGGCCGGCAGCACCTGTACCTCGACCACGAGGGCTATCTGCAGTTCGGCGAGCACCTGCCGACCTACAAGCCCAAGCCGAAACCTGAGCAGTACGCGGACTTGCGCTGCAGTCCGAGCGACGCGGGAACGCTGATGCTGAACTTGCTGACGCCCCACGGCAAGTGGCACATCCACTCGACGTACGGCGACAACCAGCGCATGACGACGCTCTCGCGCGGCTGTGAGCCGCTGTGGATCAGCCCGCGCGACGCCACGAGGATCGGGGTCGTGGACAACGACTGGGTCGAGGTCCACAACGACCACGGTGTCGTCGTGACGCGCGCGGCAGTGAGCGCGCGCATTCCGAGCGGCATCTGCATCCAGTACCACTCGCCCGAGCGCACGTACGGAGTTCCGAAGTCGCCTCTGCGCGGGAATCGACGAGCCGGCGGTCACAACAGCCTCGTGCGCGCCAGGCTCAAGCCGAATCTGATGGTCGGCGGGTACGGACAGTTCACGTACCACTTCAACTACTGGGGGCCGATCGGCTGCAACCGCGACACGCACATTTTCGTGCGCAAGCTCCCGAACCTCACCTGGTGACAGCGGAAAGCCCCAACCCAATGGACGTTCGCTCGCAGATCGCGTTGGTCTTCCACCTGGACAAGTGCATCGGCTGTCACACGTGCAGCATTGCCTGCAAGAACGTGTGGACCGACCGCGCCGGAACCGAGTACATGTGGTGGAACAACGTCGAGACCAAGCCCGGCACCGGGTATCCGACGCGTTGGGAAGACCAGGAGAGCTATCGCGGAGGCTGGCGTGTCGAAGACGGCGTGATCGAGCTGCGCTCGACGGGCAAGGCGCGCATCGTCCCCAACATCTTCCACAACCCGTCCATGCCGAGCATGGACGACTACTACGAGCCCTGGACCTACAAGTACGACGATCTGTTCAATGCGCCCGAGGGCGACGATCAGCCGACCGCGCGACCGATTTCGATGGTCACGGGCGAGCCGATCAACGTCGAGGCGGGTCCGAACTGGGACGACGATCTCGGCGGTTCCGAGGTGTACGCCAAGAACGATCCCAATCTCGAGGATCTCTCACCGGAACAGCGCGCGCAGCTTTCCTCGGTCGAGCGCCTGGTCTTCTTCTACCTGCCGCGCATCTGCAATCACTGTCTGAACCCCGCCTGCGTCGCGGCCTGTCCATCGGGCGCGCTGTACAAGCGTGGTGAGGACGGCATCGTGCTGCTCAATCAGTCTCGCTGCCGCGGCTGGCGCGCCTGCATACCGGCCTGCCCGTACAAGAAGACCTACTACAACTGGTCGACCGGAAAGTCTGAGAAGTGCATCCTGTGCTTCCCGCGTTTGGAATCTGGCCAGGCTCCGGCTTGCTTCCACAGTTGCGTCGGTCGCATACGGTACCTCGGCAACGTTCTTTACGACGCTGATCGCATCAGCTCGGCTGCACTGCGGCCGGATCACGAGCTCGTCGACGCGCAGCGCGAGCTGATCCTGGATCCGAACGATCCGGCGGTGATCGCGGCGGCCCGCGAGAGTGGCGTCCCCGACGCCGTCGTCGAAAGCGCGCAGCGCTCGCCGGCATGGAAGTTCGTCAAGGAATGGAAGCTCGCGCTGCCCCTGCACGTCGAGCATCGCACGTTCCCGATGCTCTTCTACGTTCCGCCGCTCCTGCCGGTCATGTCGATCGCGGACGGCAATCTCGTCCGCAGCGATGTCTCGCAGCTCTTCGGGGAAGTGGAGAAGGTGCGCGCGCCGATCGCGTACTTGGGCAAGCTCTTCGCGGCCGGCAACGACGGCAAGGTCCGCTACGCGCTGAAGAAGCAACTCGCCGTGAGGCTGTGGCGCCGCCACGTGACGGTGGGGGACATCTCTGCGGAGGCGGCACGCGACGCGCTGGCCCAGGCGGACTGCACCAGCGAAGAGGCCGACGCCATCTACCGCCTGACGGCACTGGCGACGTTCGACGATCGCTTCGTGATCCCGCCTTTCCAGCGCGAGATGGCGCTCGAGATGCTGGACGATCCGCACGTCCATCGCGCCGAGGCCGGATTCGGATTCCGCACCGCTCCGGAGAGGGCCTGAGCCATGGTCGCCAGCACCGCAGTGTGGGACGCCTTCGCGGGTCTGCTCAGCTATCCAGGCAACAACGTCGAACGCTTGCGCGGCGAATGGTGCGAGCACGTCGTCGCGCGCTTTCCGACGCTCCGCGATCAGCTCACTCCGCTGGTCGAACTCGCGCGTGAACGCGGCGAGGGGGAGTGCGAAGAACTGTACACGCGCACCTTCGACGGCAACGCCGAGCGCGCACTCGAGCTCGGTTGGCACCTTCACGGCGAGAATTACGCACGCGGGGTGCTGCTGGTGCGTTTGCGGACGCTGCTGCGCGACGCGCAGCTCGACGAGGGTGGGGAGCTGCCGGACCACGTCTCGAACGTGCTCCGGCTGCTGGGGCGCGTCGACGAGACCATGGCGGGCGCGCTCGCCGAGCACGTGCTCGTTCCAGGCCTCGACAAGCTCGTCGAGCGCTTCACCGATACCGGAAATCCCTACCGAGCGGCGCTCGTGGCCTTGCGCAGCGCCCTCGCCACGGACCGTGAAACGAGGGCCAAGTCGTGATCAACGATCTGCTGCTCTACGGCGCATTGCCTTATGCGGCGACGGTTGTGTTCCTGATCGTCACGATCCAGCGCTACCGCCAGCGCTCGTTCACGTACTCGAGTCTCTCGTCGCAATTCCTCGAGAACCAGCACCACTTCTGGGGATCCGTGCCGTTCCACTATGGGCTGCTGGTGGTCCTCGCAGGTCACCTGCTCGCGCTGCTGCTGCCGCGGGCCGTGCTGTGGTGGAACGCGGAACCGCTGCGGCTCTACGCACTCGAAATCACCGGCTTGGCGTTTGCGCTGCTCGCGCTCGTCGGACTCGTGAACATCGTGGTTCGGCGAGCCAGCGTTCCGAAGGCGCGTGTCGTGACGACTACGGGCGATTGGGTGCTCAATGTACTGCTGGGCACGCAGATCCTGAGCGGCATCGGCGTGGCGATCGTGCACGGCTGGGGTTCCTCGTGGTTCTCGAGCAGCGTGAGTCCCTGGCTTTGGTCGCTTGCCCGCCTGGATCCGGAAGTCGCGTGGGTGGCCCCGCTTCCCTGGCTCGTGAAGGTGCACATCGTCAATGCCTGGCTGCTGATCGGAGTCTTCCCGTTCACCCGCCTGGTGCACGTGCTCGTCGTGCCGAATCCCTACCTATGGCGCAAGACCCAGGTCGTGCTGTGGAACCGCCCGCGCACGAGGTCCAGTTGAATCCGAGGATCCAGCCGTGACGAAACGCAAGTTGCCGGAACTCTTGGACTTCTCCGCCGAGCGGATCCGCAATCTCCATTGCACCTGGATTGCGTTCTTCATCTCCTTCTACATCTGGTTCAACATGGCGCCGCTCGCGACCACCATGTTGCGGGAGGAGGGCGGTGAAGGAGGGTGGTTGACACCCGAGCACCTCAAGTTGCTCGCGATTTGCAATGTCGCGCTGACGATACCGGCGCGAATCGTGGTAGGGGCACTGATCGATCGCTTCGGGCCGCGTCGCTGCTTCGCCGGCCTGTTGATGTTCACGGCGATTCCCGCCTTGATGTTCGCGTTCGGGACCTCGTTCATGCAGCTCCTGGTTGCGCGACTCCTGATCAGCACGACGGGCGCGAGCTTCGTGATCGGCATTCGCATGGTGGCGCAGTGGTTCCCGCCGCGAACGATCGGACGGGCAGAAGGGTTCTACGCCGGCTGGGGGAATTTCGGCTCTGCCTGGGCTGCGATGACATTGCCCTGGATCGCGCTGTCCTGGTTCGGCGGCGGCCACAACGGTTGGCGCTATGCGCTTGCCGTCAACGCAGCCGTGGCCTTCGTGTACGGGATCGCCTACCTGTTCCTCGTGCGGGACGTCCCCGATGGCAAGCAGTTCGTCGGGTTGAAGAAGACGCAGCCCATGTTGGTGAACAGCCGCTGGGATCTCGTCCAGCTCCTGATCTGGTCGTTCCCGCTGGTCGGCGCCCTGGGATTCCTGGCCTGGCGCGCCTCGAAGATCACGCTCGGTGGGGGATCGAGCGACCACGTGATGTCGCAGGAAATGCTGTGGGCGGTCTATGCCGTCTTGGCGCTCGTGCTCCTCGCGCACGCGCTCAAGACGATCCAAGTGAACCTGCCTCACATCCGCGCGGGCGTCCCGGACGACCTGCGCGTGCATTTCCCGAGCGTGGCCGCCTTGAACACCACCTACTTCGCCAACTTCGGCGCCGAGCTGGCCGTGGTGTCGATGCTGCCGGCCTTTTTCGAGGGAACGTTCGACATTTCCCCGACGACGGCGGGGTTGGTCGCTTCGTCGTTCGCGTTCGTCAATCTGTTCGCGCGGCCGCTCGGAGGCCTGCTTTCCGACAGCTTGAGGAGCCGCAAGTGGACCATGGCCGCTTACATGGCTGGGATCGCGGCCGGCTTCTTCGGAATGGCATTCATCACCGGGATGTGGCCGCTCTGGCTGGCCGTTGCCTTGACCATCGCGTGCTCGATGTTCGTTCAAGGCGCCGAGGGCGCGACCTTCGCGATCATCCCGATGATCAACAAGCGGCAGACGGGCCAGATCGCCGGCATGGCTGGTGCCTACGGCAACGTCGGGGCCGTCGTGTACCTCGTGCTGTTCACGATGGTGAGCGCCAAGGTGTTCTTCCTGCTGCTGGCCGCGGGCGCGGCGCTGAGCGTGCTGACGTGCTTGCTGTGGCTGCGAGAGCCGGAGGGTTCGTTCGCTGACGAGGATCCCGCCCGCGATCCGTCGCAGGACCGCGAACCGCATCCGGTTGCTGCTCCCGCGGGAACGGCTGCGAAGAACGGATTCGCTCGGTCCGGGAGGTCGCAATGAGCGTCGTCACCGGGACGGAGCCGAAACGGCACGGCAAGACCTGGCTCGAGCGATGGACGCCCGAGGACGAAACGTTCTGGCGCGACAAGGGCAGCGCGATTGCGTGGCGCACACTGACGCTGACGACGTTCACGCTCGTGCTCTCGTTTGCGTCCTGGTTCGCGATGTCGGCGGCCGTCGTGCGCTTGCCCGGCATCGGGTTCAAGTTCACGTCGAGCCAGCTCTTCTGGCTCACCGCGATGCCTGGTCTCGCCGGTGGAACGCTGCGCATCGTGCACACGTTCCTGATCCCGATCTTCGGGACTCGCCTGGTCGTGTCGATCGCTACCCTGCTGAAACTCATTCCGTGCGTGGGGCTCGCCCTGGCGATCACGAACCCGGAGACACCCTACTGGATGTTCCTCCTGCTCGCGTTCCTGGCGGGCATGGGGGGCGGTGACTTCTCCTCCTACATGCCGAGCACGAGCCTGTTCTTCCCCAAGCGCCTGCAGGGCACGGCGCTCGGCATCCAGGCAGGCATCGGGAACTTCGGAGTGTCGTTGGCGCAGTTCTTGACGCCCTGGATCATCGGGTTCGCGGCGTTCGGTGCGGTCGGTGGCGCAGCGCAGACGTTCACGAAGGGAGCGGTCTCCAAGCCGATGTGGCTGCAGAACGCCTTCTGGGTGTACGTGCCGTTCCTGGTCCTGCTCGGCATCGCTTGCGCCCTCTGGCTGCGCAGCGTTCCCGTGCGCGTTTCGTTCCGGGACCAGCTCGACATCTTCAAGTCGAAGCACACATGGTTCTGCACCATCACCTACCTGATGACCTTCGGGTCGTTCGCTGGGCTGTCGGCCGTGTTTCCGCTGATGATCGCGAAGATCTACGGAAAATTCCCGGATGCTCCGGATCCCCTGGCCTTCGCTTTCTACGGCCCGCTGATCGGTTCGGTGAGCCGCGTGATCTTCGGATTCGTGGCCGACAAGACCGGCGGAGCGGTGCTGACACAGCTGTGCGGAGTGGCCCTGATCGGACTGTGCACGGCATTGGTCGCGACCAATGTGCTCACTCCCGAGTCCCGCGAGTCCTTTCCGATGTTCGTCGGGTTGATGCTCGCGATCTTCTTCTTTACCGGGATCGGGAACGCCGCGACGTTCCGGCAATACCCGCTGATCTTCAAGCACTCTCCGCGTCAGGGCGCCGGCGTACTCGGGTGGACCGCCGCGATCGCGGCCTACGGGCCGTTCTTCGTGTCCCTGCTGATGAATTCGTCCTTCGAGAGCAGCGGCAGCCCTGCGGCCTTCTTCGTCGGCGCCATCGTGTTCTACGCGATCGCGACCGGCATCAACTGGTGGTACTACGCGCGCAAGGGCGCGGAGGTCCCCTGCTAGGAGCAGCACATGGCGCTTCAGCGATGGATCTTCGGCCTGTCGACCTTCGCGATCGGCGCCGCCGCGATCGCGCTCGATGGAGACGTGCGCGGCGAAGGCGATCACAGCGGCTACGCGCCGGTCCAGCCGATCGCCTTCTCGCACCGACTGCACGCAGGCGAGCTCCAGATCGCGTGCCAGTACTGCCACTACGGCGCAGAGACGAGTCGTCACGCCGGCATTCCGGCGTCATCGATCTGCATGAATTGCCACCAGGTCGTGAGGGCCGGAATGGACGCGGTGCTGGCCGAGAAGGCGGCCGCCGAGCTGGAGCAGCGACAAGTGCGCCCCGTCGAATCGGTCGAACTGCGCAAGCTCTACGACTTCCTCGCACTGGATTCCGAACTCAAGCCCCTTCCCGGGCGGGCCCCGCTGGCTGTCCCGTGGCAACGAGTCCACGCGCTTCCTGATTTCGTGTACTTCGACCACCGCGCCCACGTTTCGCGGGGTGTTGCCTGCGAGACCTGCCACGGTCAGGTCCAAGCCATGGAACGGATGCGACAAGAATCGACTCTCTCCATGGGCTGGTGCGTCGCGTGCCACCGCGCGAGTTCACCCGCGTTGGGAACGGCAGCCGGCGCGCCGGACGGTCCGCGTCTCGAGGAGCACGTTTCGACCGACTGCGTCGCGTGCCACTACTAAACGTGAATCACCCGACTTCCCACGACGAGTTACTGTTCCCCGGCGACGATCCGTCGCCTTCGAGGCGCGCTTTCCTGCGCCTGGCCGGCTTCGGCATCGCCGCAGGATCGCTGGCAGGTTGTTCGCGCCGCGCGCCCACGAGCGCGCTTTCCTGGACCCAGGCGCCCGAAGACGTGGTCGCCGGACGCGCGTGGTGGATCGCCACGACCTGCGGCGGCTGTCCGAGCGCGTGCGGCGCGCTTGCGCGGTGCCGCGATGGTCGGCCGGTCAAGCTCGAGGGCAATGAGCTCGATGTCGACAGCCGGGGCGGGTTGTGCGCCGCCGGGCAGGCTGCGTTGCTCGGCGTGTACGACTCCCAGCGAGTGCCGGGCCCCCGCTGGCAGGGTCGGAGCACGACCTGGGCCGAGCTCGACTCCCAGGTCGGGCTCGAGCTCGATGCGCTGCGCAAGCGCGGCAAGGTGCGCGTGCTGACGAGCACGATCCACTCGCCCAGCACGCGGCGCGCGATCCAGGACTTCGTGGGGCACTTCGCCGATGCGCGGCACGTCGCGTACGACGTTCCATCCGCCGCCGCGCTGCTCGACGCGCACATGCACACGCACGGCGTGCGGGTGCTGCCGGACATGCGCTTCGAGCGCGCGCGGGTCGTGGCGGCCTTCGAGGCCGACTTCCTCGGCACTTGGATCGCGCCGGTGCACTTCGCCGCGCGCCATGCCGAGCGCCGCGTGCCCGGCGGCGATCGCTCGATGCACGTGCAGTTCGAGTCGCGCCTGTCGCTGACCGGCTCACGCGCCGACCGACGAACGCGCATCGCGCCGCACGAGTTGCGCGCGGCGCTCGAGCGGCTGCGGGACGAAATCGCAGTTCGCGCCGGCGCCGCCGCGCCGGCCCGCTCGTCGCTGCGAGAGGAGCTCGGCGCCGCAATCGAACGGATCGCGGAGGAACTGTGGGGCGCCCGCGGCGCCAGCCTCGTCGTGTGCGGGACGAACGACCTCGCAGGCCAGCTGCTCGTCAACGAGGCCAATGCGCTCTTGGAGAACTATGGCAGGACGCTGGACCTCGCCAGGCCCTCGCTGCAGCGCAGCGGGGACGACAGGGCACTGGAGCAGTTGGCGGGCGAACTCGAGCGCGGCGAGATCGACATGCTGGTCTGTGCAGGGTGCAACCCTGCCTACGAGCTTCCTTCCGCCTTCGCGCGTGCCCTCGGGCGGGTCAAGACGCTCGTCACGTGCTCGCCCGAACACGACGAGACGGCGCGCATCGCCCACTGCGTGGCGCCGGAGCCGCACTTCCTGGAGTGCTGGAACGACGCCGAACCCTTCGCCGGGAGCCTGCGCCTCACGCAGCCCACGGTCCCGCCGCTGCGCGATGCCCGCACGCTGCGGAGCACACTGCGCGCGTGGCTCGGCGACACGGGCAGCGACCGCGAGCACATCGAGGAGCACTGGCGCGAGGCGATCTGGCCGAGAGCGCGCGGCTCCGAATCGTTCGAAGCCTTCTTCCGGCGCGCGCTGCACGACGGCGTCGTCGAGCTGCCGCGCGAGAACGTTGCAACACCGGCCTTCCGCGGCCGTGTCGCGCTCGAACCATCGACCCCGGGTCCTGCAGGCGCGACCCTCGTTCTCTACGCGAAGGTCACGATGCCCAGCGGCGCCCACGCGCACAACCCGTGGCTGCAAGAGCTGCCGGACCCGATCTCGAAGGCGACCTGGGGCAATTACGCGTGCATCGCGCCTGGCCGCGCCGCGAGCGAGGGTCTCTCGGACGGCGATGTTGTGCGCGTCGAGGCAGGTGGCGCAGTGCTCGAGTTGCCCGTGTACGTGCAGCGCGGCCAGCACGAGGACGTCGTGGCGGTCGCGCTCGGCTACGGGCGCGTCGGTACCGATCGCTTCATGCGCGTCGGGCCGCAATGGATCGGAGCGAGCCCGACGGTCGACTCTGGCGACGCGGTGGGGGTGAACGCCGCGCCGATGCTCGCATTCGAGGGCGGCTACCTGCGGAGCGACGTGCACCCGCTGCGACTCGTGCGCACGGGAAGGCGTGCCGAACTCGCTCGCACGCAAGAACACGACACACTACAGCTGCCTGAGGACCTTGCGCCCCACGGCCATGCGGAGCGTGACCTCCTGCACGCGCGCGACGGACACGGCGGGCACGGGAATCCGGGTCTGTGGCCGGACGACCACGCCAACGACGGCCCGCGTTGGGGCATGACGATCGACCTCGAACGCTGCACCGGCTGTTCGGCCTGTGTCGTGGCGTGTCAGGCCGAGAACAACGTGCCCGTGGTCGGTCGCGACGAGGTCGCGCGCCATCGCGAAATGAGCTGGCTGCGCATCGACCGCTATTTCGCCGGGGAAGGCGACGAGGTGCGCGCGGACTTCCAGCCGATGCTCTGCCAGCATTGCGCCAACGCACCGTGCGAGGCGGTATGTCCTGTGCTCGCGACCGTGCACTCGGCGGAGGGGCTCAACCAGCAGGTCTACAACCGCTGCGTCGGCACGCGCTATTGCGCCAATACGTGCCCCTACAAGGTGCGGCGCTTCAACTGGTTCGACTACGCGCGCGAGGACGAACTCGCCAACCACTCGCTGAATCCCGACGTCACGGTGCGCTCGCGCGGCGTGATGGAGAAGTGCTCGTTCTGCGTGCAGCGCATCCAAGAGGCGAAGTTCGAGGCGCGGCGCACGGGTCGACCGCTCGCGGACGGCGACGTGCGCCCGGCCTGCGCGCAATCGTGTCCGGCGCGGGCCATCACCTTCGGGGACCTGGCCGACGCGAAGAGCGCGGTAGCGCGTGCCACGGCGGATCCGCGGGCCTTTGCGCTGCTGGAGGAACTCAACGTGCAGCCGTCGATTCGCTATCTCGGCCGCGAGCGACGCGCCGGCCGGAAGGAGGATCCGCATGGCCACTAGGATCAGAGCCACGACCCTGCAGGTCGCGCCCGCGCCGACCCTCGTCGCCCCGGGCACGCGGTCGAGCGACGTCACGCGCGACGTGTGCTCGCCGCTCGAGCGCAGGCCCGGGCGAATGTGGTGGATTGGGCTCCTGATCGCCGGGAGCGCGCTGCTCGTGGGCGTGGCGTGCGTGGCTTATCAGATCAAGGTCGGCATCGGCACGTGGGGACTCGACCGGACGGTCGGCTGGGGCTTCGACATCACGAATTTCGTCTTCTGGGTCGGCATCGGACACGCGGGCACGCTGATCTCCGCCGTGCTGCTGCTGTTCCGCCAGAAGTGGCGCACTTCGATCAATCGTTCGGCGGAAGCGATGACGATCTTCGCCGTGATCTGTGCCGGATTGTTCCCGGTGATCCACATGGGGCGCCCCTGGCTCGCGTACTGGGTCTTTCCCTATCCGAACGGCCGCGGGCCGCTGTGGGTGAACTTCCGCTCGGCGCTCCTGTGGGACGTCTTCGCGATCGGCACGTACTTCACGATTTCGCTGCTGTTCTGGTACATCGGCCTGATTCCGGATCTGGCGACCGTGCGTGATCGCGCGCGCGGCTGGCGGCGCAAGTTGTACGGCTGGCTGAGCCTGGGGTGGACGGGATCGGCGCGTTCTTGGTCGCGCTACGAGGTGGCCTGCGCGCTGCTCGCGGCGCTCGCGACGCCGCTCGTCGTCTCGGTGCACAGCGTCGTCTCGAGCGACTTCGCGACCTCGGTCATACCCGGCTGGCACGCCAACGTGTTCCCGCCGTACTTCGTGATCGGAGCGGTCTTCTCGGGATTCGGCATGGTGCTGACTCTGATGCTCGTCGCGCGCAAGGTGATGGGCTACGAACGCTACATCACGCAACGTCACATCCTCGCGATGTGCAAGGTGCTGGTGTTCACCGGGAGCATCGTGGGGCTCGCCTATGCGACCGAGTTGTTCGTCGCATGGTATTCGGGGTCGGCTTACGAGCAGTTCACCTTCGCGAACCGGATGCGCGGGCCCCTGGGCTGGGGCTACGGGATCATGGTCGGCTGCAATGTCGTCGTGCCGCAACTCCTTTGGTTGTCACGCGTGCGCAATTCGTTGCTCGCGGTATTCGTGATTTCGCTGCTCGTGAACGTCGGGATGTGGTTCGAGCGCTACGTGATCATCGTCGGGTCGCTGGAGCGCGACTTCCTGCCCTCGAGTTGGTCGAGCTACGTGCCGACGCCGATCGAGTTCGGGACGCTGCTCGGCAGCTTCGGCCTGTTCTTCACGCTGTTCCTGCTGTTCTGCCGTTTCCTGCCGATGATCTCGATGTTCGAGGTGAAGACGGTTCTCGCGCCGGAGCACGGCGCCGAGCACTCGCGGGAGGGGCGCGCATGACACGCCGGCAACTGGTCGGGTATTTCGAGGAGGACTCGCAAGTCGTGCACGCGCTGCGCATCTGTCGCGAGCGCGGGCTGGAGACGCTGGACGTCGTGTCCCCGTTCCCCCTGCACGGAATCGACGAGGCGCTCGGCCTCCGACGCACCCGCCTGCCCTGGTTGACCCTGATCGGCGGAAGCGTCGGCCTGGCGCTGGGAATGGCATTGCAGTACTGGAGTTCGGCGAGCGACTGGCCGCTCAACGTCGGAGGCAAGCCGTTCAATTCTTTCCCGGCCTTCGTGCCGGTCGCATTCGAGCTCACGATCCTCGGCGCGGGCCTGTGCACCGTGTTCGGACTGCTCGCCAGGACGGGACTCCACCCGTGGCGGCGAGTCGGACCCGAGCGGCTGCGCACGAGCGACGACCGTATCGCGCTCGTCGTCGCTCGGCGGGACGCGAGCCACGACCCGCGCGAGCTGCGCCAGGTGCTGTTCGAATGCGGGGCCGTCGAGGTCGTCGAGGAGGAGTTGCCGTGAGAAGCGACTTGCGCGGGTTGATCCCGACCGTGTTGCTGGTGACGGCGGCATGGTATGGCCTGCACTTGCTGCTGCGCCCGCAGGCGGAGAAGCCAGGCTGGGAGTTCTTCCCGGACATGGCGCGCTCCGTTGCGGCCGAGTCCTTCGCCTCCGACGAGTTGCTCCCGGGAGGCATGGTTCTGCAGCCGCCGGTCGCGGGCGTCGTGCTGCGCGAGACGGAGGCATTCGACTTCGGGCCAGGCCCCGAGGAACAGAAGCGCGCGGGTCTGGAGCTGCGGAGTCCGCTCGCCCCCGGCGATCCGGCCGCTAGCGCGCGCGGTGAGCAGATCTACCGCAGATTCTGCATCGTCTGCCACGCCGCGCGAGGCGATGGTCAGGGCTCGGTCGTGGCTCGCGGAATGCTCCCGCCGCCCTCGCTCCTGGGTGCCCGAGCGCTGGGGCTGTCGGACGGCGAGATGTTCCACATCCTCACTCGCGGGCAGGGCAACATGGCTTCTCACGCCGCGCAGATCACCCGCCACGATCGCTGGGCCGTGATCGCCTACGTGCGCAATCTGCAAGGGGGAGGCGTGAAGTGATGACGTTCCCATGGCAGGCACCGCAGAGGCTGCTCTCGTTCCTGCGGGGCATCGCACTCGCCGGCGCCGCGTTGTTCGTTACCGGCCTCTACTACGATCCCGAGCACGTCTGGATCGGGTTCCTCGTCGGATTCACGCTGTTCACGGGGCTTGCGGTCACGGGCCCGTTCTTCCTGTCCTTGCTGGCGCTATCGGGAGCGCGCTGGCCGGGTCCGATGCGACGAATCCCGGAGGCGATGGTCTCGGCGCTGCCGCTGGGCTTGCCGCTCGGCATCGTGCTCATGTCCGGGCTGCGAGCTCTGTACGACTGGTCGGACGCCGCGGCGGTCGCCAACGACGAGTTGCTCGCGCACAAGAGCGCGTACCTGAATCCGGTCGGATTCGGCGTGCGCATGGCCGTGTACTTCGCGCTGTGGACGTGGCTCGGACACAGGCTCGTCGCCGCGCTGCGCGCGCAGGACTCGGATCCGAGCGTGCCGGCGTCGCGCCGGTCCATTCGCGCCGCCGCGGCGTTCCTGAGCGTGTTCGCGATCACGTTCTCGCTCGCGAGCGTCGACTGGCTGCAATCCCTGGAGCCGCACTGGTTCAGCACCATCTACGCGCTGGTGGTGCTTTCGACGGTCTCGCTTGCCGGGCTTTCCGTCTGCACGATCGTCGGATTGGCGTTCGCGCGGAAGCCGGGCTGCGAAGGCTTGGCCAGTGCCGATCGAGTCGAGGATCTCGGGCGCCTGTTCATCGGCCTGTCGCTGTTCTGGGCGTACATCGGTTTCTGTCAGTACATGCTGATCTGGTACACGAACATGCCGGAGGAGACGTCGTGGTACGTCACGCGCTCACGGGGCGAGTGGCCGATCGTGGCGCGTGCGTGCACCGTGCTCTGTTGGCTCGTGCCCTTCCTCGCGCTCATGCCGAAGCGCCTGCGCCGCGATCCGAAGATCGTCGCACGGGTTGCGGTGGCCGTGCTGGGTGGAGCGATCCTGCACCTCTACTACCTCGTGGCGCCCGCGCACAGCAGGGTCGGCGCGGGGGGCGGACTGCTGGAGGTCTGCTTGCCCTTGGCGGCCCTGGCCGGGTTCTTGTGGATGCTGCTGCGAGCGCTTGCCAAGGGTCCGCGCGAGCCCGTAGCGGGTCACTGAGTTCGCCCGGATTCGGAGGGCTCGCACGGATTCGGAGGCGCCTCGACAGCTGAGGGATTCCGAATCGCGCGCGGCAGGCGCTACTTGTCGGGGCCGGCGTGCTAGCCTCACTCGACCCATGGCCGAAGCCGCCGCCTCGCCGTCGCGTCCGCAGGACCGCCCGCCGCCGCGGCGCTCGTTCCTCGAGCAGCTCACCGGTGCACTGAAGGCGCTCGCGCTCGTGCTCGTCGCCGGCGTTGCCGCGTACTGGACGTTCTGGGCGCGCGCGCAATTCGCCGAGCAGCGGCGCGAGATCGAGCTGCGCGAGCAGCGCATCGCCGCGCTGGCGATCGACCTCGCCGCACGCGACGCGCGCATCCGCGAGCTCGAGGCCGCGCTGCGCCTGCTCAAGGTCGATCACCGCGTCGCGCGGCTCGAGGTGCTCGGCCAGGTGCCCGCGGCGAACGACACCGTCGAGACCCGGCTGCGCTTCACCGAGTTGCGCGCCGATGGCGCGCCGCTCGCACCGTCGCTCGAGTTCAGCGTGCGCGGCAAGCGCGTGTACGTCGAAGCGCTGGTGATCCGCTTCGACGACACCTTCGTGGAACGCGGCGAGGCCCTGCGCGGCACGTCGATCTGTCTGTTCCAGCGCGCGTTCGGAGACCAGCAAGAGCCGGCGCAGGGTCCGAGCCTCGATGCGAGCGGGCAGCTGCCTCGCGCGTACGCCGATGAGGAGGGACCCGATCCGTTCTACGCGGACCTGTGGAGGCACTTCTGGACCTACGCGCACGATCCGCGCGCGGCCGAGGCCAAGGGGGTCCGCGCATTGCAGGCCGAGGCACCGTCGGTCGAGGCGCAGGTCGGGCGCAGCTACCGGATCGAGCTGCGGGCCTCCGGCGGCCTGCTGCTCAAAGTCGAATAGCGCTGCTCGTCGCAAGCCCTAAGCGCTGGATCAGCCGCCCTTTGGGTGATTTTTGCGCGGATGAAACACGATTTGCCCGCCTGTTTCGCCATTGGGTGACAACATTGAATTGCTGGCAGGCGCTCGATCCAGGGTTCGTTCGCCATGGATCCCGTAAACCTCCAGCCGAGTGCGTTCGCGCGCGCCCGCAGTCTGGTTCCGGAGGGAAATCCATGAACTGGCCACTGATCTTGTCTGTCTCCCTGATGGTGCTGATGTTGGCTGCCCTGGTGGCAGGAGTCGCCACGACCGGGAAGGAGCGCCCGGTGCCGAAGCGCACATCTCGCGCCACAGCGACCGCGCGTCCGCGCGTCGGTCACTGAGCTCGCGTCCGGCGCACCGAGCGGGCGCCGCGATCTCGCCGGACGCGAGCCGGAACACTGGTTCGTATGCTCTGCGCGTGATGCGCCAGCTGCTGCTCTCGACCTCGACCGTCCACGGCACGAACTACCTCGACTACGCCGAAACGCACGTGCGCGCGTTCTTCGGCTCGAGCGTGAAGCGCGTCTTGTTCGTGCCGTTCGCGCTCCACGATCGCGACGCCTACGCCGCCAAGGCGCGCGAACGCTTCGAGCGCCTCGGCTACGGCTGCGACGCGCTGCATACGGCGGCGGCCGCTGGAGCGGCGACGGCACAGCAGGCAGTGGCCTCGGCCGAAGCCGTGTTCGTCGGCGGCGGCAACACCTTTCGCCTGCTCGACACGCTGCAGCGCCTCGAACTGATCGAGCCGCTGCGCCGGCGCGTGCAGGGCGGGATGCCCTACATGGGCGCGTCGGCGGGCTCGAACCTGGCCTGCCCGACGATCATGACGACCAACGACATGCCGATCGTGCAGCCGCGCTCCTTCGACGCGCTCGGTTTGGTGCCGTTCCAGATCAATCCGCACTACCTCGATCCGGAGCCCAACTCCAAGCACATGGGGGAGACCCGCGAGCAGCGCATCCGCGAGTACCACGAGCAGAACCAGCGCAGCGTGGTCGGCCTGCGCGAGGGCGGAATCCTGCTGCGCGAGGGCGACCGGCTGCAACTCATCGGTCAATCCGGGGCGCGCGTGTTCCGCCGCGGCGGCGAGCCGGTCGAGTTCCGACCGGGTGACGACTTGTCGGGCTTGCTCGGTTCGCAGAGCTGCTGAGCGAGCTCGCGGGCCAGGGCCGCGTCCAGCGCGACGACGCGGATCTCGCGCGGACCGCAGCGCGAGTCGCGCGCACACCAGTCGCGAATGGAGGTCGCGATCACGCGCACGGCCTCGCGCGGCGGGTAGCCGTAGATTCCTGCGCTCAGCACCGGCAATGCGATGCTCGCGCAGGCGAGCTCGCGCGCGAGGTCGAGCGCGCTCAGGACGGCCGAGCCGAGCAGCTCCGGCTCGCGCTCGCCGCCGCCGTTCCAGATCGGGCCGACGGCGTGGATCACCCAGCGCGCGGACAGGCGGCCCGCGCCGGTCGCGCACGCGCGGCCGGTCGCGAGCGGGCCGTGCGCGTCGACCCACGCATCGCTGAGCGCCTGCAGCTCCGGCCCCGCGGCCCGCGCCAAGGCTCCCGCGACGCCGCCGCCGTGGGCGAGGTCGCCGTTGGCCGCGTTGACCAGCGCGTCGGCCGCTTCGCGGGTGAGGTCGCCTTCAACAGCGACGAGTTCGTGGCCGCTCTGGAGCACGACGCGCGCGTGCTCGATCCGCATCAGCAGCTCCCGCTCCGCACGTCGAAACCCCGCTGGCGCAGCACGGCACCGGGCAGCGCGAGCACGCGATTCGGGGCGTCGCGGATGCAGGGCCGCAGCCGTTCGACCGCATCGCGGATGCGCGGCAGCTCGTTGCGCGGTTCCAGCATCGGGCGCCGAGAGTAGCAGGCCGCGTTGACAACTCGTTGACCTGGGCGGGAAGAGCAGGGCGTAGGCTGCTCTCATGCAAAGTGCGCTCCAGCGCTCGCGAGCGAGGGAATGGGCCGTGCCGATCGCGGCCCTGTGCGCGGCCGCGGGGCTCGTCGCGGCGGCCTTCCTGCCGTCCAACGACCCCGAACTCGCCGCGCGCGCGGCCTTCGACCGGTTGTGCGAGCAGGTCGAGAGCGGCGTCGAGGCGGCCTGGCGTGCGCACCTGCGCCGCCCGGATCCGCCGCTCAGCGGGAGTGGAATCCAGATCGCGGCGGCGCCTCCGATCGCCGCGCGGTCCGGCCCCGCCGAGTCGGAACCCGAAGCGCCGGGCGCTGCGCTGGTCGAGCTGTTCCTCGACGAGGTCGAGCAAGGCCTGCTGCGAGGCGCGCCCGGCTCCGAGCTTGCAGCAGCCAGCGGAGCCGCGCTGTCGAAGGCCGTGGAGCCGGCGCAACGCGCCCAGGCCCTGCGCGCGGCGGCGAGCCTCGCATTGCGCAACGACGATGCGGAGCGCGCGCGCACCCACCTCGACCAGCTGTTCGCGGAGGTGAGCGACGAGCCGTCGCGTTCGGGAAACTCGCAGTGGCTGCTCGCGTGGCTGGAGTGGGGGAGCAGCGGTCGCGAAGCCGCGCCGGCCTGGAACGAGCGCATCCTCGCCGCGGCGGCGGAGGGCACGCTCGCGCTGCCGCTCGGCGAGCTCGCATTGCTCGCATCCGACGAGCCGGCTCCCGAGCCTGCGCGCCTGGCCTGGTCGGGGCGTGGGAGCATCACGGCCCTGATCGGCGCGCTGCGCGCCGCCAAGGGCGGTGCGCCGCTCGCCGAGGCCGTCGAACGGGCGCTCGCCGCACGGCAGCACGAGGTCTTTCGCGCTTGGGCCGGCCCTCTGCCGGCCTCCACCAGCGGCGCCTGGGTGCTCTCGCGCAAGGGCGAGCACGTGATCGCGCGGCGCGCCGACGAGTCGGAGCTGCTCCCGGCGGTCTCGACCGGCGGCCTGCAGGAATTGCGCGCGATCATGCTCGGCGTGGCCGGAGCGCTGCCGCGCGGCTACGAGCTCGAGATCGATGCTTGCGACAGCCCGGGAGCGACCGCGGCCGCGCGCCGAGCGATCGTGCTGGAACCGGGGCTGCTGTGTTTCACACTGCGCAATCCAGACCAATCCGAGTTCGTCGCGGCGGCCGTGCGGCGGACGGCGCTGCTGCGCGGCGCCTTCCTCGTGCTCGCCGGGATGTGCGTCGTCGGTGGTTGGGCGACCTGGCGCGCCTTGGTGCGCGAGCGCAGGCTGGCCGAGCTGCGCACGCTGTTCGTCGCGAACGTCAGTCACGAGTTGCGCACACCGCTCGCCTCGATCCTGCTGCTGTCCGAGAACCTCGCCTCGGGTCGGGTCAAGACGCCCGAGCAGGCCGCGCGCTACCACGCCGGCATCCAGCGCGAGGCGCTGCGCCTGCGCGAGCTCGTCGACTCGGTGCTCGACCTCTCGCGCCTGGAGCGCGGCAAGCCGCTGGCGGTCGAACGCGCCGAGCTCGATCTCGCGACCTGGTGGGCGAGCACGAGCGCCGAGCTCTCCGAGCGGGCCCGCGCGAGCGGCGCTACGCTGGAACTGGTGACCGGACGGCTCGAGGGCAGCGCCAACGTCGACGGCAATTCGCTGCGTCGTGCCATGTCGAACCTCGTCGACAACGCGCTCAAGCACTCCGGTGACGCGCGCCTGGTCGCCGACGCGGATGTCGTGGGCGACGAGCTCGTGCTCGGCGTGCGTGATCACGGCAGGGGGATTCCCGCCGCGCGGCGCGAGCAGCTCTTCGAGCCGTTCGAGCGGCTGCACGACGGGCCCGACGCCGCCCCGGGCACCGGGCTGGGCCTGTCGATCGTGCGCGCGATCGCGGTGGCGCACGGCGGCCGAGCGGCCTGCGTGCCGGTCGAGCCGGGCGCGCGCTTCGAACTGGCCATCCCGCTGCGCGGAGGGCGTTCATGAGCGGTCTGCGCGTGCTGGTCGTCGAGGATGAGGAGCCGATCCGGATGGCGCTGGTCGATGCGCTCGAGCACGAGGGCTATGTCGTCACGCAGGCCGCCGACGGCGCGCGCGGGCTGGAGCTCGCGCTGCGCGAGGCGCCCGACATCGTGCTGCTGGACCTGATGCTGCCCAAGCGCGACGGCTTCTCCGTGTTGCGCGCGCTGCGCGAGGACCGGCTGCAATCGGTCGTGATCGTGTTGTCGGCGCGCGGCGAGGAGTGGGATCGCGTGCAGGGCTTCGAGTACGGCGCCGACGACTACGTGGTCAAGCCCTTCTCGATCCGCGAGCTGCTCGGGCGCATGCGCGCGTTGTCGCGGCGCGCCGAGGGCAGCGCGCCGGGCCTTTCCGGCGACGCGCGGCGCGTGCGGATCGGCGACGCGGTGGTCGACTTCGCCGCCTACTGCGTCGAGCGCGGCGGCGCGCGCGAAGGTCTGTCGCGGCGTGAAATGGAGCTGTTGCGGCACTTCCTCGCGCACGAGGGCGAGGCGCTCGAGCGCGGCGACATCCTCGACGCGGTGTGGGGGCGCGACGAGGATCCGACCACGCGCACGATCGACATGCACGTGCTCAAGCTGCGGCGCAAGCTGGAGCCCGACCCTGAGCGGCCGCGGCACCTGCTGACCGTGCACGGCAAGGGCTACCGCTTCACGCGGCGGGGCGAGGAGCCGCGTTGAATGGCACGCCGCGTTGACAGCGCGTTGACAGCCGCGCGACCCGTTGCTGACAAGCCCGCTCTTGCCCGAGCGTCCAATCGGTCGAACCGAAGCACACCGCTTCGACCTATCAGGAAGAACACGCCATGAAACGCATGCTCGTTGCATCCTTGTACCTGCTCGCCGGGCTCGCGCCCCTCGCCGCGCAGGATTCGCCCAAGTCGTCTGTTGCCGTCGCCGCGCGCGGCGCCGAGTTTGCGCGCGCCGACGCGCTGCTCGCCGAGATCGCGGCCGCGCGCCTCGCGCTCGATGTCGAGCGCAAGGCTTCCGACGTCGAGAAGCGGCTCGACGCGATCGCCGCGCGCGCGGCCGACGCGAATGCCTATCCGGGCCGCGACGACGTGCTCGTCGAACTGCTCGGCGCGCGCGCCGAGCTTTATGCGCGCAGCGGACAGAGCGAGAAGCTTGCAGCGGCGCTCGAGGCCGGCGCGCCCAGCGGGCCCAAGCTCGAAGCACTGCGCGCGCGCTACGGCGACGCGCGGCAGGCCGAATCGTCCGACGATCGCATTGCGAAGATCGTGGACGAGGTGCTGCGCACCGGCAACACCGCGGGATTGAACAACGTCGGCGTACGCGTCGTATCCGAGCTCAGCCGACGCGCGCGCGCGGAGGGCAAGCGAGCCTCCAGCAGGATCGACCCATTGGTGCTGCTCAACACAATGGCGCCGGCGGAAGTCGCGCGCATCGTCGAGGAACTCGGAGTCGACGGAGACGATGATTGGATCGAGCGCCTGATCGACATGCTGGGGCAGGGTGTGATCAAGAGCGGTGACGAATGGTGGTTGGATCAGCCCGCGGGCAGCGACCCCCCGCGTCGGATCGCGCACCCTGTCTGGACGCGCTTCTTGGAGACCCACGCCCGGCAACCTGGCTTCTTGATGCAAGTCGAGGACACGTTGCGGGTGTACGCATGGCGCAACGCCTTGACGCCGGTTCTGCGCGAGGCGCTGGGTGAACTCGCGCGCGGAGACGACCATTCGATCGCACTGCGCATCATCAAAGTTGTCGACGTGCCTGCCAGCGAGGGCTGCAGAGGCGTCCTGCGCGACGCGCTGCAGTCGCCGATCGCCAAGGTGCGCCTGGCGGCGGCCCGCGCGCTGCGCGCTCGCTACCCGGAGCTGAACGACTTGCTCGGACTGGCATCGGACACCGATCCCGGCGTTCGCGAATTCGTCGCCGCCTCCTTCGGGCCCTACAACGTGGATTCGAACGTTTCGGCTGCCAGGGTCACCCTCAAAGTCGAAGGTCGTGCGCGCGACGTGCTCGCTCAGCTCGCGCGAGACCCCGCCCGGGAGGTCCGGCTTCAGGTAGCCCACGCGCTGGCGATGAACCCGAACCTCGCAGACCAATTCGACCTCTCGCTCGAATTGGCCCGAGATCCAGATATCGGAGTGCGTTGCATGATTCTGCGACGCGAGGATCCGATCGAACGGCGCGCCCAGATACTGCTCCTTACCGCCGTGCAGCCGGAGCCGGCAGTCATCGAGGCCACGAGCCAGGCACTTCGCGGGGCACTGCAGGGTGATCCTCGGAGCGGACCGGTCGCGCTCGATTGCCCGGCCTTCGTCGATGCGCTGATCGCCCACCTTCGCAATCCCGCGGCCAATGCCATCTCGGACTGGCCGAACTACGGCCTCGTCGAGCGGCTGCTCGAGAATCCGGGTGTGCGCAACGAGCTGATGCGGCTGGCCGTGCGCAGCCCGAAAGACACACACAACCTGACGACCAGGCTCATGAGCTACATGCGGAGCCAGGACTCACGCCCAGCGGCGATCCGGCTTGCCGGAACCTCGGCCGACCAACTGCGCGAGTTCCTCGTCAAGGCGGGAGCCACCGAGCAGAAGGAGCACTTGGAGAATCTGACCGAGTTCATCTCGCTGGCCGGCGAGCCGGCGGCGCAGGCGCTGCGCTCGACGCTCGCCGCGGGAGGCGCCGGGAAGGCACTGGGGCTCCTGGCCGCGGCCTCCGCCGCGGCCTCGATCGGGCCGCAGGCTCACGACGAGATCCTCGCTTGCGCGCGGAACCCGGCCTGGCTCGAACTGAAGGTGTCGCGTGAGCTCCTCAACATGGTGTGGAGGATCCTGCGCGAGGGCCCGCGTGTGGAACTCGACGCGCTGCAGCACAAGCTGCTGCAGGATCCGGCGGCAAAGAGTTCCTTCGTGCGCTTGTTCGTGCACGCGGCCTGCTCGGCGAAGCCGCCGTCGAGCGCACTGGCCGAGACCTTGCTGGCCGTTTCGCCCGACGGCGAATTGGATTGGACGGAGGTGCAGCAGATCGCGCTGCGAGCACTGACCGCACCGGTGAGCGACGCGACCGTGCAGCGCGTGATCGAGCTGCGCCTCCCCGGAACGGCAGGCCTGGACGCGATGAGTCGGTTGCGCGATCCGCGCTTCCTGCCCGAGTTGCGCAACGCAGCGCTCACGGGTCGTGCGAGCACCGGAGCGGAATCGTCCCCCGGCGAAGTCGCCGTGCAAGGCCTGGTCAATTACATGAACGACGAGGCGGTCGCCTGCCTGCTCGAGATCGCGGAGCGCAACGCGTCGCTGCGCACCGCGTGCCTGAACGGCTTGGCCGCGATCCGCACGCTGCAGGAGGAGAAGGAGCGCTGGGCCGGGCGAGCCACCAGCGAGTCGGCGCGGGCCAAGGCGCTGGACGAGCTGGTCGCCCTGCTCGATTCGAAGGACGAGAAGGTGCGCGCGGGCGCGGTGACGTCGATCGGCACGCTCGGCGGGACCGAGCACTCGCCGCGGCTCGTGCGGCTGCTGCAGGATCCGGCGCCGCTCGTGCGCGAGGCCACGCAGAAGGCAATCGAACGACTCGCGGCGGTCCCGACCTCCGCCGCCGGCCCGGGGAAGCAGTAGGCAGCTGTAGGCAGCTCGCAGGTGCCGGCGGGAGCAAGCAGCTCCCTCCGGCACCATTCATTCGGGCCTACTGGCAGATCACGACGTGCAGGCCGTTGGAGAGCGCGATGCCCGGCGACCGTTTCGCTCGTGCGCGCTTCCCCCGTGCCGCGGCGGCGTCCATTTCCTAGGCTGCCGCGCATGGTGAACGGATGAAGAAGAAGCGGATGAAGGAGGCTGGGCGCACACGCGCGAAGTCGGCGACGCGCAGGAAACCAGCGGCGGGCTCGGCGCAGGTGCCGGATCTCGAGGCCATCCGCGCGCGGCTGCTGCGCGCCGGTCATCCGCGCCCGACTCCGGATGCTCCGCCTCAACCGCGCGCGTTCAGTCCCGAGGCGCAGCGCGCGCGCGAGGAGCTGCGCGAGCACATCATCGCGGACATGTGGGCGCTGATCGACGCGCTCGAGGCGCGGCGCGGCGGCGACCGCGGCTGAGGCTTCCCGTCGTGCGCCGTCCGGTTCCGCGTCAGCGCGCGTAGGCGCGCCGCGCGAACAACAGCCCGAGGAACGGCAGCATGTTCGACTTGTTCGGGATCAGCTTGAACAGGCGCACCATCCGCTTCGGGTTCCAGTAGAACTTGCGGTAGGCGCGCTTGCGCAGCTTGAAGATCATGTCCTCGGGCACCGTCGACAGGTTGATGTCGGTGCGGTACGGCTCGTAGGCGCTCCAGTCGGTCGGCAGCGCGTAGCCGGCGTGCTCGACCTGCTTGAACAGCTCGGTCCCCTTGAACGGGATCACGCGGAAGAACGCGGCCGTGTGGAAAGAGCTGTCGGCCGCCCACTCGATCGTCTCGTTCATCTCCTGCTCGGTTTCGCTGGGGAAGCCGAGCATGAACGCGCCGTGCACCATCACGCCCTGGTCGGCGATGAAGTCGACGATCCGCTTGACCTTGTCGATCTTCAGGTTTTTCTTCATCACCTTCTGGATGCGCGGATTGGCCGATTCGACCGCGACCATGCAGCGGTACATTCCGGCCTTCTTCAGCAGCACGACCAGCTCCTCGTCGAGGATGTCGCCGCGGAAACCGTTGGGGAAGGTGAGCGCGAGCTTGTAGCCGCGGTCGATGATGCCCTGGGCGATCTTCTTCGCGCGCTCCGGACGGAAGTTGAAGATGTCGTCCATGAAGACGAGCTCCTTCACCCCGTGCTGCGTGACGAGCAGGTCGATCTCGGCGAGCACGTGCTCGGCCGAGCGCTCGCGGAAGGTCTTGCCGTAGGAGTTGTGGCAGTAAGTGCAGCGCCACGGACACGCGCGCGACGAGAACATCGTCGCGAATTCCTTGTGCGCGTAGATCACGCCGCCGCGCGGCACCGTGTGATACTTCTCGTGCGGGACGAGGTCCCAGGCCGGGAAGGGCAGCTCGTCGAGCTTCGACGGCGGCTCGCGATCGGGGTTGTGCACGACCGCGCCCGACTTGTCGCGCCACGAAAGGCCGGCGCACTCGGTCCAGTCGGTGCGGCCGGCGCGGACGCCGTCGAGCAGCTCGGCGAACGTGTACTCGCCTTCGCCGCGCACTACGAAGTCGACCGCGGCGTCCTTCAGCACGTCCTCGGCGGCCACCGACGGGTGCGGGCCGCCGGCGACGACGACGAGGCCCGGCAGGCGTTGCTTGAGCAGCTTGGCGAGCTCGTGCAGGCAGCCGGCCTCGTAGGTCATCGCGGAAAGTCCGACGACCGACGGCGCGAGCCGTTCGATGCGCTCGCAGGCCTGTTGCGGCGTCAGGTCCTCGACCTTCATGTCGAGGATGTGCATGTCGCGGTGCCCGCGTTCGCGCGATACCGCGGCGATCATCATGATCCCCAGCGGGTGGACGTGCGTGAACTGCGTGTACGGGTGGTAGGTCTGGACGAGGACGGTGCGGGTCATGGTGCTGGAGCGTGGGCGATGGCCGCTGGGACGCAGCCGCGCCGAGGGGCGGACCCGGCGCGCAATCGCCTGCTTGCGTAAGCTTCTATCCTAGCCGGTCGGTCGCTCGGCGCGCCGCTCCTGGTAGGGGACCGGCGCCCCTCCCGGCCGGGGGATCAGGGCGAACTGTCGAGGATTCCAGGGAACCTGGGGTTCGATTCAACCGCTGCGTGCGTCCAAGGACGCCCCGGATGCGCTATCCTGGGAAAACTCCCGTACACGGCAGCTTTCCTTTCCTTCGCTCCCTTTCCGCCATCCGGTTCTTCCGCGAGGTACCTCCTTGGCTCGAGTTGCTTTCATCGTCACCACCTGCCACGAGTTCGAGGGCATCAAGGTGCTCTCGGCCACTCTGAAGCAACACGGGCATACGACGGACTGCTTCCTGTCGACGCTCGAGCGGGACTTCCGGCGCACGGTGCTCGACTTCAAGCCCGACGTGATCGGGATGTATGCGACGACCGGCCAGGAGCGCTGGGCGCACGACCACATCCGCGCGTGGAAGAAGGAAATCCGGCACCTGAAGGTCGTGCAGGGCGGCCCGCACCCGTCTTTCGACCAGGACATCCTGCTCGACGCCGAGTGCATCGACGCGACCACCAAGGGGGAGGCCGAGTACGCGATGCTCGACCTCGTCAACGCCTGGGAGGCGAACCAGCCGATCGGTGACATCCCGAACGTCGCGGTGCTGCGCGACGGCAAGCCGTTCCAGAATCCGATCCGCCGCGTCGTCGACGACCTCGACTCGCTGCCGTTCCCCGACGTCGACATCTTCTACAAGTACTCGTTCCTGGCCAACAAGCGCGTGCTGCAGGTCCACGCCAGCCGCGGCTGCCAGAACTCGTGCACGTACTGCTCGGTCGGGCTGATGAAGAAGGAGTGGATCAGCGGCCGCGCGGGCGAGAAGTTCAACCGCACGAAATCGGTCGACTACTTGTGCGAGGAGATGAACGACATCCTCGCGCGCTACCCGAAGTTCCGGATGATCAACTTCGGCGATGCGGCGCTGAACATGAAGCGCGGCTGGGTGCAGGAGTTCGCGGACAAGTGGCCGAAGAAAGTCGGCCTGCCCTTCGCCTGCAACATCAACATCAACTACCTGAACGAGGAGGACATCATCGCGCTCAAGCGCGCCGGCTGCGTGTCCGTCCAGTTCGGCCTCGAATCCGGCAGCGAGCAGGTGCGGCTCAAGGTCTACAAGAAGGGCTACACCGACGAGATCGTGCACGACATCCCGCGGCTGCTGCGCAAGCACAACATCACGTACCGGACCAACAACATGCTCGGGTCGCCCGCGGAGACGATCGAGGACATGTTCAAGACGGTCGAGCAGAACAAGGAGATCCAGCCCAACGGCTGCACGGTGCTGCTGTACCGGCCGTTCAAGTCGACGGCGCTGGGACGCGAGGACTTCGCCAAGAATCGCGTCGACATCGGCAAGGACATCGGGCCGTCGATCCAGTTCGACAGCCAGATGAAGCGCGACGACGTCGATCAGGTCGTCAACCTGCACAAGCTGTTCAACGTCGCGGTCTACATGCCCGGCGGGCTCCCGCTGGTCAGGCAGTTGATCAAGCTGCCGCGCAATCCGGTCTACAACTGGGTGCCGCTGGCCTTCCTCTGGTACCAGCACGCGGTCGTGTCGGGCTACGGCATGCTCGACGACTTCAAGCTCGGCGTGCTGAACATCGGCCAGATCTTCGGCAAGGGCCTCGGCGGCCGGCACATGTACGGCTCGGAGGCCGAGCGCAAGAACCAGTTCCTCGACACGATCGACACGGGCACGACCGGCGCGGTGCACTGAGCCCGTCGGCGTTCGCCAGGTCTCGAAGGACCAGGCCGGCTTGCGCGAAGCGCCGACCCGGCGCGCGCGCCGCGCGCCTGAGATCGAGTCGCGGCGGCCCCCCTGGGGGTGAGCACCGTGCGCATGGGGGCCGGGAAGCCGGCTCGTGAATTCAGCTCCCATCCCAAGAGCGCCGCTGGTTCGATCGTTCTACCATCTCGCTTGGTAACCGGAGAACTGGAGTCGCCCTGATGACGATCTCGCTTGCCGTCCTCGCCGTTCTTGCAACCCGCAACTCCGTGCAAGCGCCGGCGGAAACGCCGATCACCGCCGCGTTGCAGGCGGTCACGGTCTACCCGGGCAGCGCGCTCGTCACGCGCGTCGCGGCGCTGCCCGCGGGTGACGGCCGCTACGTGCTCTCCGACCTGCCGCTCTCGCTCGATCCCGACTCCGTGCGCGTGCGCATGTCCGGCGGAGAGCTCGTGGCCTTCGAAACGCGCGAGCGCGACGTGCCGAAGTCCGGAGCCGGACGCGTCGCGGAGCTCTCGGCGAAGCTCAAGCAACTCGAGGGGCAGCGCGCCGAACTCGACGACCGCGTGCAGGTGCTGGCGTCGCTCGGCACGTACTTGTCGAACCTGATCAAGAGCGCGGCCGAGGCACCACCTGGCGAGAAGTACGTCCTCGGGCCGGGCACGAGCGTCGAGTGGGGCCAGCAGTACGAGTGGCTGTCGGGAAGGCTCGCGGAGAACTCGAAGGAGCGGCGCGCGCTGGTGCGCGAGACCGAGACGCTCGACACGCAGCTCGCCGCGCTGCGCGCCGAGCTCGGGCAGTATGACTCGCGCAGCGCCGAGCGACGCCGCGAACTCGTGCTGGATGTGATCGGAGCGAGCGGGCAGCCGATCTCGTTCGAGCTCGATTACCACGTGCCGAGCGCGGGCTGGGCGCCGCAGTACGACCTGCGCGCGGATGCGAAGCTCAGCACGGTCGACCTGACCTACCGCGCGCGGATCTGGCAACAGACCGGCGAGGATTGGCGCGATTGCGAGATCGAGCTGTCGACCGCGCAGCCGCAGCGCGGCGCGCAGGGGCCCGAGCCGAGTCCGAGCTGGCTGCGGATTCGCGAGCCGCAGCTCGACAAGAATGAGCGATCTGCCGCCAGAGGGCTCCAGACGCTCGGATACGGGGATTCCGCGCTAGCAAATGATGCCCCGGGGCACTTGGCCGAAGCCTCCGCGACCCCTGCATTCGTGTCGGTATCCTCGAACGGACTCTCATTGCGCTACAAGCTCGCGCGCAAGGAGACCGTCGAGTCGCGCTCGGAGCCGACGCGAGTGCTCGTCGGTCGCGCGCAGCTCGCGATCGCGGCCGAGCACCACTGCGCTCCGGCGCTCGACACCAGCGTGTGGCTGCGCGGCCGCGCGAAGAACGAGAGCGACTGGGTGCTGCTGCCCGGGCAGGCGTCGGTCTACTTCGGTTCCGACTTCGTCGGGCCGGCCTCGATCGGCATGGTGCAGCGCGGCGAGGAATTCACGCTGCACCTGGGTAGCGACCCCAACTGGAAGATCGAGCGCACGCAGCTCGTCGACGAGCGCGCGCAGGGCGGTCTGTTCTCTTCGCGGCAGTCGGATCGCCAGCGCTGGAAGCTCACGGCACAGAACCTCGGCTCGCCCGGCGGCGCTGCCGACGGCACGGTTGTGCTGATCGTGCGCGAAGCGCCGCCGCGCAGCGCCGACTCGCGGATCGAGGTGGAACTCGACGAGCCGAAGCCGAAGCCGTCCAGCAGCGAGCGCTGGAAGAAGGACCGCGAAGAGAAGGGGATCCTGACCTGGGAGCTTCCGGTGCCTCGCGGCGGGACGGTCGCGCTCGAATGGGGCGTGACGGCTTCGTGGCCGGAAGGGCTCGAACTGCGGCGCGACTGAGCGCGGCGAACCGTCGTCAGAACTCGATCTGCGTGCCGAGCTCGACGACCCGGTTCGGCGGGATCCCGAAGTACTGCGTGGCCGGGATCGCGTTGCGCGTCAGCCACGCGAAAACGTACTTGCGCCACAGCGTCATCTTGCCTTCCTGCCCGGGCTGCGCCACCGCGACCGGGATCAAGCGCTCGCGGCCGAGGAAGTAGGTCGTATCGAGCGGCTTGGTGCGGATTCCGCGCGCGCCGAGCAGCTGCATGATCTCGGCCACCGCCGGCTTCTCCATGTAGCCGTAGTTCGCCCGGACACGGTGGAAGCCCTGCGTCAGCGTCTCGACCTCCAGTCGCTCGTCCAGGTCGACCTGTGGCACCTCACGCGAGGCGATCGAGAGCAGGATCACCTGCTCGTGCAGGACCTTGTTGTGCTTCAGGTGGTGCAGCAGCACGACCGGTACGCCCGTGTGCTCGGAGGTCATGAAGACCGCGGTACCCGTCACGCGGATGCGCTTGTGGCGCTCCAGGTCCTTGAGGAACTCTTCGAGCGGCAACTTCGCGCGCAACTGCGAGCGCAGCATGTCGCGGCCGCGTTTCCAGCTCGTCATCAAGGTGAACAGCCCGAGCGCGACCACCAGCGGCAGCCAGCCGCCCTCGTGGACCTTGTGGATGTTCGCTCCGAACAACGCGAGGTCGATGGCCAGGAACAACGCGGTCAGGAGCCCCGCGTGCAGCAGCGACCAGCCCCAGCGCTGGCGCGCGACCAGGAAGAACAGCAGCGATGTGATCGCCATCGTGCCGGTGACCGCGATGCCGTAGGCGGCGCTCAGGCGCGACACGCTCCCGAAGATGAACACGACGAGCATGCACCCGATGCACAGCCACGAGTTGACCTCGGGGATGTAGATCTGCCCGGCCTCGCGCGCGGACGTGTGCACGATCGTCATGCGCGGCGAGTAGCCCAGTTGCACGCACTGCTGGGTGAGCGAGAACGCGCCCGAAATCAGGGCCTGCGAAGCGATGATCGCCGCAGCCATCGCCAGTCCGACCAACGGCAGCACGAGGAAGGGCGGTGCGAGTTCGAAGAACGGGTTGAATTCCTCGATCAGGGCCTTCTCGGGCGCCGCGAGCAGCAGCGCGCCCTGCCCGAAGTAGTTCAACAGCAGCGAGGGGAAGACCAGCGCGAACCACGCGAACTGGATCGGCCGCCGGCCGAAGTGGCCCATGTCCGCGTACAAGGCCTCGGCGCCGGTCACCGCCAGCACGATGGCACCGAGCACCAGGAAGCCGAGCTCGCCGTGCGTGCTGAAGAAGTGGAACGCGTAGCGCGGATCGACGGCGGCGAGGATCTCCGGATGGTGGAAGATCTCGCGCACGCCGAGGATCGCCATCGTCCCGAACCACAGCAGCATGATCGGGCCGAACAAGTAGCCGACCTTCGACGTGCCGAGGCGCTGGAAGAAGAACAGCAGGAACAGGATGCCGAGCGTCAGCGGCACGATCGCCGGCCCGAGCCCGGGGTTGCGCACCTTGATGCCCTCGAGCGCGCCGAGGATCGAAATCGGCGGCGTGATGATGCCGTCGCCGTACAAGAGCGCTGCGCCGATCAACGCGAGGCACGTGAACAGCCAGCGCCGGCGCCTGCCTTTCGTGCCCGACAGCGGCTGCTGCAACAAGAGCGCGAGCATGGCCAGGATCCCGCCCTGCCCGCGGTTGTCCGCGCGCATGATGTAGACGATGTACTTGAGCGCGACGACCAGGATCAGCGTCCACACGATCGTCGAGAGCAGCCCGTGGACCGTCTGCGTCATCTGCTCGAGCGGCAGCGGCTGCTTGTCGGGACCGAGCAGCACGCCATACTCGGGCTTGAAGCACTCCTTCAGCGCGTAGAGCGGGCTAGTGCCGATGTCCCCGTAGACGACCCCGAGCGCCGTGAGCGTCAGAACCGCCATGCGGCGGCCGGTCGGGGGCGCATCGTGCGCGGCGTGGTGACCTGGCGCTGTCGAGCCGGGCTCGTTCGCGCTCGTCGTCGGGGGGACGGACATGGGGCGCTGGGTGGCTCGGTGAGCCGCGAGAGCGGTTCCGATCACGGGGATCTTAGCGGATCCGGGGCTCGCCAGGGCAAGGGGGACCTGCTCGAACGCGCGTGCAATGCGGGACCGGCTTGGCCCTTATGATCGCGGTCGCAACCGTGCGCCGAGCGGACGCGTCATCCGTTGCGGCGCTCGCGCAGCTTTCGCCTCGAACCCGGAGAATCCGACGTCCATGACCTGGGAGTACAAGACCTTGTTCCTGAACACGACCGGATTCTTGGGCGGCAAGCTCGACCAGGGCGCGCTCGATCGGGAGCTGGCGGCCATCGGTCGCGACGGGTGGGAACTCGTTTCGATCTTCGATACGAACTCGTACGAGGGCGTGACACGCCTCGTGGTTGCGGTCTTCAAGCGGCCGGCGGGGCGTTAAGGGGGCCGCGTCGTGACTGCCTTCGCACTGGCGTGGATCTCCTGGCTGGCGTCTTCCGTGCCGGCGACCTGTGGCGCAGCGGCGGCCGACGCTGTCGCTCAGTCCGGATCGTCGCACCTGCTACTCGCACAGGATGACCTGAAAGATCTCGAGCGCGACCTCGCGTTCAGCGGCGACTGGTGGGAATCCAAGCGCCGCAGCGCGGTCCGCAAGCTGGCGGAAATCGGCTCGCCCAAGGCCTGGGAGCTCGTGCTCGGTGCGCTCGAGCAGCCCAGTGCGCAGGTCGCCGACGAGGCCGAGCTCGCGCTGGCGCGGATGACCGACAAGAAGCTCGTGCAGGCACTGCTGGGCGCGAAGGGGCTCGGCCACAAGGAGCTCGCTGTCCGACTGCGCGCGGCCGAGGTCTGTGGTCGCAGCCAGGCCGAGCTGGATGCGGCGATGCTGGCGCGGGAGGTGCGCACCGCACGCGAACCAGAGCTGCGCCGCACGCTGGCCTGGACCCTGGAACGGCGCGCAGCGGCCGGGCGGATCCTCGAAGGCGATCACAAGCGCGTCGCCGACGCGCTCGGCCCCGTCGCGCGTACGGATGCCTCGCACGAGGTGCGCGGCGCCGCGCTCGCCGCGCTCGGCGCGCTGCAGCGCGAGGCCGTGGCCCCCGAGATCGCCAAGGCGCTGCTCGACAAATCGGCGGTGCTGCGCTGCGCCGGACTCGAGGTCGCCGCGCTGCTCGGCAGCGACAAGGCGCTGGCCGAGGCGACGCGGCTGGCCGATGCGCCCGAGCTCAGCGTGCGCACGGCCGCGGTCGATCGGCTTGCAGCACTCGCGACTCGCGGCGCCGTCATTGCGCTCGCGCGCCGCTACGAGAAGGAGCAGCAGCCGACGCTGGCCTGGCGTCTGCGCGAGCTGATGCGTGAGCTGTCGGGCGTCGAGCAGAACTGGGAGCCTGCCGCCTGGCGCAACTGGGCCGAGGCGCTGCCGCAGACCTGGCAGCCGCCCGCGCGCTCGGGTGCGCCGCGCACGGTTGCACCCGGTGACAATCGACTCTCCGACGTGTCGGGCACGGGCATCGGAGCGCCGACGCTGATCGGCTTGCCGATCGTCTCGACGCGGCTGGTGATCCTGATCGACCTGTCGGGCTCGGTCTGGGATACCGCGCGCGATGGCAAGACGCGCAAGCAGATCCTCGACGCGGAGCTGCGCACCGCGCTGGAGAAGCTGCCCGCCAGCAGCGCCTTCAACCTGATTCCGTATACCGGCAAGCCGATCCCGTGGGCCAAGGAGTTGCAGCCGGCGACGCCCGCGAACGTGCAGCGCGCGCTCGAGTGGTTCGAGGGTCGCAAGGACCGCGGGCCGGGAAACTACTGGGACGCGGCTCTGCTCGCGCTCGAGGATCCGGACGTGGATACGATCCTCGCGCTGACCGACGGCGCGCCGACCGGCGGTCCGCGCTGGAACATGGAGTTGATGACGGAGTGGCTCGCGCAGGAGAACCGCTTCCGCCGCGTGCGATTCGATTCGATCCTCGTCGATGCGCCGAAGGGCCTGCAGAAGCACTGGCAGCGCCTGGCCGAGCAGAGCCACGGCTACTCGATCGCGGTCGAGATGAAGGCGGACAAGTGAGCGGAGCGGAGCCCGCACGGGGCGAGTGGGAACCCGGCCTCGAGCGACGGGCGCTGCCGCGAGCCGTGATCCGCGAGCTCGACCGCCGCGCGATCGAGGAATGGGGGATTCCCTCGTTCGCGCTGATGGAGAGCGCCGGGCGCGCGTGCGCGGAGCGCGTGTTGTCATTGCTCCGGCGGTCGCCGCGCCGCGGTCTCGTCCATGTGCTCGTGGGACCCGGCAACAACGGCGGCGACGGGCTCGTGATCGCGCGGACTCTGTTGCAAGCGCTTGGTTCGGGCGTGCGCGTCAGCTACCTCGGCGCGGATCCGACGGCGGTGCGGGTCTCGGACGACTTTCGTCTGAACTGGAAGCTGTGGACCGGCCTCGGGCCGCCGATCACGCAGGTTCATCCCACTTCGCCGGCTCCGGGCACCTGGCTGTCGACGCTCGCCGACGACGCGCTGGTCGTCGACGCGCTGTTCGGCCACGGGCTCTCGCGTCCGCTCGGCGAGCCGTGGAAGAGCGCGATCGATGCCCTGAACGCCGCGCGCGTGCCCGTGCTCGCGGTCGATGTGCCGAGCGGTCTCGACGCCGACACCGGCGAGGTGCTCGGCGCCGCCGTGCGCGCGACGCAGACGGTGACGTTCATCGCGCCGAAGCTCGGTTTCTTCCGCGGCGCGGGGCCCGAGCACATCGGTCGGCTGCACGTCGCCGAGATCGGCGTGCCGCAGGCATGGATCGAGGCGGAGATCGCGCGCGCTCGCGCCTGAGCGAGGCTACTTCGCGTCGAGCTGCGGGTGCCGTTCGTGGTGCGCGGTCGACAACTGCCAGTTGCGTGCGATGTCGAGCAGCCGCGTGTCCTCGTACAAGTCCCCGGTGAACGAGATGCTGTGCGGCGTGCCGTCGGCGGCGAAACCGTTCGGAGCGACGACCGTAGGATTGCCGGTCAGATTGCCGATCCCGAGCAGCGGCCCGAAGCTCGGATGCACGATCGCCTCGATCTTCGCGTCGCGGAACAACGCCTCGAGCTCCTGCTTGAGCTTCGCGCGCATTCGATCCGCGCGGATGTAGTCGGTGGCCGGGATCAGCCGTGCGATGCGGAACAGGTTCGGCCAGCCATCCTGGCTCTGATCGACCATCTGCTCGTCACGGCCGTCGCGCGTCAGCTCATCGAACGCGCACGCGGCCTCGGCCGACAGGATCACCATCATGTCCCACACCGGATAGTCGGGCAGCTCGACCGGCACGAGCTCGGCACCGAGCCTCCGGAGGTCCTCGAGCACCGGCTGGTCGCGCTTGGAGTTCTCGAATGACTCGGCCGGGTACCCGATACGAACTCCAGCGAGCGCGGGCTCCGAATCGCGCCAGAACTGCGGGATCCGGGTCCTTGGGTGAGGGCCGTGCGCGCCGGGAGTTCCTCGTGAGTTGGGACGCTGTCGATGCACGATCGCCTGCAGCACGATGGCCGCATCCTCGACCGAGCGGCACAGCGGGCCGAGCTTGTCCATCGACCACGACAGCGCCATGGCGCCGCGCGTGTCGACGAGATCGAAGGTGGGGCGGATCGAAGAGCAACCGCAGCGCGTCGACGGCGACACGATCGAGCCCAGAGTCTCCGACCCGATCGCGAACCAGACGCAGCCGGCTGCCACGGCCGAGGCCGAGCCCGCCGACGACCCGCTCGAGCCCTGCTCCAGTTGCCAAGGATTGCGCGTCGTGCCGCCGAACCACTGATCGCCCATGGCGAGCTCGCCGAGGCTGAGCTTCGCGACGAGCACGGCGCCGGCCTCGTTGAGCCGCTCGATCACGTCCGCGTCCTCCTCGAACTCCTGAGTCGCGAAGATCCGCGAGCCCCAGGTGGTGGGGAAACCGGACACGGCGAGCAGGTCCTTCGCACCGTACGGGATGCCGTGCAGGTAGCCGCGGTAGATGCCCTTCTCGAGCTCGGAGTCGCGCGTGCGCGCCTGCTCGAGCGCTCGCTCGCGCATCAGCGTGACGACAGCGTGCAATTTCGTGTCGAGTCGCTCCAGGCGCATCAGGCTCCACTCGGCGAGCTCGACGCACGCGACCTTGCGGGTGCGCACGAGTGCCGCGATCTCGCGGATCGACCAGAAGGCGAGCTCGTCGAGATTCGCCGGCCGGTCTCGCTCGAGCAGATCCATGCGCGGCAGCGTCTCCATGCCGAATACGCCGCGCTCCTGCGTCGCCCAGGCGTGTCCGCGCGGATCCGCGATCGGTCGCCAGCGCAGCGCAGGCCCGTCACTGTTCGACAGCGGAAACGCGCGCAGCGCCGCGAGGCTCGACATCTGGTCACCGACACCCGCGCGCATCAGCGCCAGTTCGGCGTCCGTGAAGTCGAGCCCTGCCACTTCACCCGCGTGGCGCAGGACCTCCGGGCTCGGTGCGGGGCGCGAGGTGGGCGCGGAATCCTGGAGGACGGCAAGCAGGAGCGGAATCCACATGCGTGTAGCGTAGCGGCGACGAAGCGCGCATCGCGCGCCGCGCTCGCGCATACTGTGGGACGTGAGTCCGACGCCGCGCGAACGCTGGCACTTCGGCGCGCTGTGCGCGCTGTTCGCGGTCTTCGCGTGCGCGCACAACCTGCTCCTGCCGCTGTGGGAGGGGCCGGACGAGGGCGACAACGTGCTCTACGTGCGCCACATCGCGGTCGAGGGCCGGCTGTGTGAACCCGCGCTCGAGCCGCGCTTCGATCTCGAGCAACTCGGCCGCGGGCACATGCCGCCGCTGTGGTTCCTGTCGCTCGTGCCGGTCTTCGAGGCGCGTGACATGCAGCGCTGGCGCGCGACGCACGCGCCGAATCCGGAGTTCCTGCGGCGTGTCACGAAGGCGCCGGGCGAGGCCTTCGATCTCGACGCCGAGCTCGCCCGGCCCAACTCGCGCATGATGTACCGGCACGGCCGCGACGAGCGCCAGCCGTTGTCGGGTGCCGCGCTCGATCTGCGTCTGCTGCGCCTTTGCAGCCTGCCCTGGGCGCTCCTCGCGCTGTGGGCGACCTGGCGCGCCGCGCGCTTGCTCGCGCCCGGTCAACCCGGAACGAGCCTCGGCGCGGCCGCGTTTCTCGCGCTGACCCCGCAGTACCAGCACCTGTCCGGCACGATCACGATGGACCTGATGCTGGCCGCCTTCGGCAGCCTGGCGCTGTGGCAGGGCGTCGAGTGGTGCGTGGGTGAGCGTGCGCCCACGCGCGCCGCCTTCGCCGCCGGCCTGTGTGCCGGGCTCGCCTGCTGCGTGAAGATCAACGCGCTCGTGCTCGTGCCCGCGTTCGTGCTGGCGGGTCTGTGCGCGCGCGCGAGCGGTCGCGCCGGTGCGCGCGCGTGGCTCGCCGCGCTGGGCGGCGGTCTGCTGGC
>Ga0194131_10001781_pt1 | contig 36313 bp, 30 predicted proteins | sample TA2KigO120mmetaG_FD_148631 | JGI IMG/M metagenome (GOLD analysis project Ga0194131, IMG submission 148631) | Freshwater microbial communities from Lake Tanganyika, Tanzania - TA2015053 Kigoma Offshore 120m | ecosystem: Environmental > Aquatic > Freshwater > Lake | place: Tanzania: Lake...
TATGCAGCTTGCACCCGGCGGCGGCTACAACGTCGCCGATACGCCCAACGCGAATGCAGTCGCCGCAGTCGGTGGATACGTTCTTCTTTCGAGGGATGCCGGTGATGTTACGGAGGAACTTCACCTCTTCGACGTCAGTTCAGTGCCGGTACCTGCTTCCGCTCCCTGGAATCATGAAGTCGGTGCCGTAGCGAGCGGGCTTGCTGCAGATTTAACAGCGTCCTACGGCTTTGTGGCGACCGGAAACAGCAGTAAGGAACTGGTGGTCGTTGATCTTGCACGCTTTGCCGCGGGACAGAACCCCGAAGTGGCGTCCTATGACACCACAACAGGCGCGGGAAGAGGCGTGACATATTCTATCAGTCACGACCGCGTTTTCCTGCTTACCAATAAAGCATTTATTGTTATCAAACCAGGATGAGAATCCATCATTGCCAACGGTCGGCATCACGTCCATGGTCGAAGAGGCCTGCGTACATCTTCTTACTCAGTGTGCTCTTCATTATGGCGATCGCCATTTCCATTGTCGGTTCCTATTTAATTCTTTCCATTGCCTCACTGCAGAATGGTTTGGCGCTCATGCAGGCATCACAGGCACTGGAGCTCGCAACGACGTGCGCGGAGCGTGGGTTCGTTGAATTGATGGATGACAGTGCTTATGCGGGCGATGAGACCTTCGAGTTCACCGAAGGAAACTGCTCCATTTTGCCTCCAGAAGGTTTTGGCAATGAAAACAGAACTCTCTGTGTCGAGGGCGTGAGCAGTCAGCACACGCGGAGGCTCGAAATAGTTCTCGCACGTGTTCTTCCGAGCATTCAGATATATTCGTGGAGGGAGGTAGCCACGATTTCCTCTTGCGCACAATGAAAATCCGACCTGCCACCACCCTCATCGAGCTCCTGCTCTTCCTTGGATTCTTTGCTGGGAGCAGCGGCGTTCTCGTGGCATTTTTCTTCGCGACGACGGGGCAGCGACTTCAGCAGCAGAACATTTCCTCCGTGGAGCAGAGCGGGTTGCAGATTCTCCAGTCACTTGCGATGCGCATCCGCACGGCCGAACGCGTGCTCGACCCTGTGATGGGACAGACCGGAGCGATCCTCGCACTGCAGGTTGCAGATCAGACCATGCATCCAACTGTTGTCGGACTTGAAAGCGGCGCGTTGATTGTCGGACAAGCGGAAACACGGCAGGTCGTGAGTTCTTCGCAGGTGCTTGTTGAAGATTTTGTCGTGACGAACACGTCCGTAACACCATCACGCGCATCGGTACGTATCCGTTTCACCGTCAGCAAACCCATCCCGACGTCGCTGACATTGCGGTATACACGTGAATTCGAAACCGTCATTTCTCTCTATCCGGATGATGTCGAGAGCGGTAATCCCTGCAGTTGCTCTTCGCCTTCCTGCAACGGAGGTCGCTATCGCTACGAGTACTGTCCGTCGGAAACCTGTGTACAGAGTCCCGTGACGTTGCCATGTGGTTGATAAATACATCCTATTTTGCTATCCGGTCAATTCAAGATGATGCATGAGGCGGTTTTACCGAGTAAAATCGTCTGTAGCTATGCGGGTCTCGTCCCGCGTGATCCACATTTTTCTCTTTCCCCTTCCCTTTTATGAAAACACGTTCAGGTTTTACCCTCATCGAGCTCCTGCTCGTGATCGGTATCATCGCTATCTTGGCGTCCATCGTCATCGTCGCCATCAACCCGACCAAGCAGTTGGCCGACGCCCGCGACGCTCAGCGCCGCAGTGACGTGAATACGATCCTCAATGCCGTGTATCAGTATGCAATCGATCACAACGGTACCATCCCGACCTGCATCAACACGACGAACAAGGGTGTGTGCATCGGAGGCAGCAACTGTGCGAGCTACGCCGGTGGTACAGGCGGTCCGGGAACAGGTTGCGATCTTGACGCTCTCACGGGTTCCTACATCGTGAACCTGCCGACAGATCCAGGTGGAACGCCGAATGGTGATTCCGTTCAGTACACTGGGTACGACATCGTCCGCGATACCAATGGCCGCGTGACGGTTTCCGCTCCGGAAGCGGAGAACACCACGATCAGCGTTACCCGCTAATCGGTTTTCGCTACGACATACGGAAAAACCCCCGGACTACGGGGGTTTTTCTTATGGCCAGAATCCGGCTTTTGCGCTAAAATAATGGGATTATAGTCCGAATGGCGACCAAGACCTCCGCCAGTCCGCAGGCACAGACGATGCGCATGTCCATACGGCGCAAAGCTATGGTGTACACGGTCAGTGTCATCACTCTGACAGCCGTGATGCTGACGGTTTGCGCTTTCACCGTAGCCCGGTCACTTCTCGCACAACGCATTTCCGCGCAGCTTTCCTCACTCGTAGCGAGCAAGGAACCGGAGATTGAGGCAAGACTCCGCACGGATCGTGAGCGAACCGCTTTGCTTGGAAGCAACACCGAAGTTATCAATGCGTTGCTCGGCGGCGGAAGTGCGCCGTTACGGAATCTTCTCACTGCACTCGAATCAGAGAATGTACCCATCACCGGCATTGCCGTTTTTGATGCTAACGGCATAGTGCAGGGTGTAGCCGGTACCAAGATAGCCCCGGACCATCTCGGAGGTGCAGAGACGACACTGGTTCCCGTTCTCGGCGAACGAGGGTGGGAGGGGCATGTGGTCTTCACGCCTGTGCGCCGCGGCATGCGCGGAACGCTTGCTGTGCGGTATGACGTCGAACGTTTCCTGGAGTCCTTTCTCTCTGTCGCCTACGTCGGAGAAACGGCGAACATTTACCTCGGTCGTGAAAGCGACGGGAAATTGACGCTGCTCAACTTCCGTTTCCCGGATGAGCGCGAAGGGGTACTCACTCTTGGAACTGCAGAAGAACAACGCGTGTACGGCTTGCCGATGGCGGAGGCGGTCACCGGCAAAGAGGGCGTTCGTCCAGCGGAGGACCATCGTGGAATCACCACGTTTTCTGCATACCGTTCCATCCCCTCTCTCGGCTGGGGACTCGTAGTACAGGTGGACCGTTCCGAAGTGCTTGCCGGAGTCGCCGCACTTGCGCGCGTGCTGATTGTCATTGCCGTCGTTACCTTGCTGCTGACCGGCGTCGTTGCCACAGCTCTCGTTCGCCGTCTGACCGATCCGATTCTCCTTCTTGCGACGAATATGGCCAAGTTACAGCCGGGACACTGGAGGATCGCGCGAACGGTGCAGACCGGGGATGAAGTGGAACTCCTGGAAGCCGTGGCAGCGGATATGGCAAAGCGCCTGAAGCGTACGTACGATTACATGGAGAGCGAAATCGAAACGCGGACTGCCGAACTCCGGCATCAGTACATCAAGGACCGCACGATTCTGGAAACCATCGATCATGGTGTCACCCTCGTCGACCGTGACGGCAGGGTGAACGGCGCAAATCCCGCGGCGTTGACGGTGCATCTTCTCTTTAAGAGGCCGAAACGCGGCAAAGGCGGAAAGACAACACAGGGGCTGTAAATATTTCAGCTTCCGCAGCGGATGCGATACTCTTGGCGTACGCCGCCTTAGCTCAGTGCCTAGCCGAGCTTGCGAGGCGTCATAAAAAAACAAGCTCGGTTCACTTCAATTCTCTTTCACACCTTCGATTCATACGCCGCCTTAGCTCAGTGGTAGAGCAACGCACTTGTAATGCGTGGGTCCGGGGTTCAAGTCCCCGAGGCGGCTCCATTAAGGAATACACGCACTTGCCTGCCCGCCCCTGCCTGCCGGCAGGCAGGCGTAGCCCCGAGCGAAGTCGAGGGGGCGAAGGCGGGTAATGCGTGGGTCTTTGAGTGCTATCCAATCTTTGCAGGCATTTGTCTTCAGGCACACAGTACTCGAAAAGCTGCTCCAGATTTACCGCGCTACGGTTACGGAAGAAATGTTCATAGAAATGTTTGTATCGAGCTTTTTTCCGGCGTGTCTTCAGGGATACTATCCCCCTCCATGATCCCACCCGAGGACATCCGCCGGCGCATCGTGACACCGCACGTGATAGAGACATTGCTCGATGCCTACGAAGTGCCGGATCAGCAACGTCAGACTCTGCGCGACATTATCGAACTATGTTTAGTGCATGGTGACGACCCCAAGGTATTTGCAAAGCATGCCCGTGAATACACCGTGACGCGTAACCTTCCTGCCGATGTGGCGAGGACGACGCTCCTTGTTTTTTCCAGTATGCGCGCGAATATGGACACCCTTTTTCAAAAAGCAGCGGAGTCGAATTAGGGAGATATCGTGGTTTTCTCGAGCTGATGTGGCTGCATTTGCACAGAGACAAGCCAAATATGACTTCATAAATTTCTTCATTTTTACGATGCAGAATGGCTTCTATGCGAATTTTCGTGTACAATAGGATTTCCGCTCTTTGGATGACCGCTCCGGCGCAGTTTCGGCGAAGCCGAACGAAGCCTGAGAGGAACGTCCGGGCATCACCGGAACACCATGCGGGTAACGCCCGTCGCTCCGCACATATACGGCAAATGCGGAGTAGGACTAGTGCCACAGAGACGATCCCCTTCAGTGGGGAGTGAAACGCCCCGAATCAACGGGGATTCGGTAATTAACTTCAGCGGGAGATGAAACACGCTCCCGCAGAGGTCCATCGGATCGGTAAACTCATGGTGATGCAAGGAGGGTTTGGGTTTTCGGAGTCCGGGGTGGTTCCGCCCCGCCGATCACTCCTCCGCGCACGCTCCGCATCCATCGTGGTGTGTGGGCGAGGTCTCGCCGTAAGGCGGACCCCAGAGAGATGGTCATCCCCTGGCGTTGTCGCAAGACGAAGCCAGGGACAGAACCCGGCGTATAGAAGAGCGGAAACAGAGAGCCTCGCAATTGTGGGGCTTTTTGTTGTCTTTGGAGGCGTGCGCCCGGGGTCCTTGCGGGTACACTGTGGAAGCCATGAAGCGCTCCGAAATCCTCTTCGGCTTGCTCCGGATTCCCATCGACGTCGCAGCGGCGTTCGCGGCCATCCTCCTCGCGTACCGTCTGCGTCAGGAACAGATAGATCTCATTCCCGGTGTGCAGCTCCTGGAACCTGCGACGACGTTGCCGGTTCTCCGCGTGTACACCGAAACATTTGCCATTCCTGCGACTGTCGCATTTCTGGCAATCGTTGCGGCACTCGGTTTGTATGCCCTTCTTGCCACACGCAGTGCATGGAGCGAGATCGGACGTCTATTGCTCGGCAGTCTTCTCTGGCTGACCGTCGTCATCGCATGGTTCTTTCTCGTCCAGAAAGAACTGTTCTACTCCCGCATACTCCTTGTGCATGCGACCGCATTCATTGCAGTGTTTTCCGTGACGGGTCGCGTGACTGTGTTATTACTTCAGCGTTCGTTTCTCCGTTCCGGTATCGGTGCGAGGAGAGTGGTTTCCATCGGACGGCAGAAACCTGTCACGGCGGCGTGCGATGTTCTCACTCGTGATGTGCGCTACGCATATGCGGGGCACTATCTCTCCTTCTCCGATGTACGCGCATTCCACGAGCGCCGCGGCATCGACCTCATTCTCCAGACCGATCCCGATCCCGTCAGCTCCGAAACAAATGAGCTCATTGAATACTGTCGCAGCGAACACATTGCCTATGCATTTCTTCCTCCGGTGCTCGGGGAAAACCCCCATCAACTGCGGATCGACCATCTCGGACTCGTTCCCATGCTCGCATTCCGTCCTACGCCCCTCGATGGTTGGGGAAGGGTGCTGAAGAGACTCTTTGATTTTGCCGTCAGTCTGGCGCTCCTTATCGTGTTCCTTCCACTCCTCTGCATTCTCTGTGTCTGCTGCATCCTTTTTCAGGGTTTCCCCGTCTTTTACGTTTCACGTCGAGTCGGTGAATCCGGACGCGGGCATATCCCTGCGCTGAAGTTTCGTACCATGGTGCGCAATGCAGACTCACTCAAACCGGAACTTGTTTCACAGAGCCATCGCGGAGACGGCCCCCTCTTCAAGGTGAAAAACGACCCCCGTGTCACACCCATGGGACGTGTGTTGCGACATTGGTCCCTGGATGAGTTGCCTCAACTTCTCAATGTGCTGGCAGGCCATATGTCGCTCGTCGGTCCGCGTCCGCACTTGCCGGCAGAAGTGGGGCTCTATTCACGGTACGACAGAAGGGTATTTGCAGTGAAACCCGGCATCACCGGGCTTGCGCAGGTGTCGGGCAGGTCAGATCTGCCGTTTGCCGAGGAGGTTCGCCTGGATTTGCGATACATCGAAGAGTGGTCGCCGCTTTTGGATCTCTGGATCCTCTGGCGCACGCTCATTGTTGTTGTAGAGAGACGCGGAGCTGATTGATGCCGGATGTTCTTATAGGTACTCTACATCCGATGGATGCATCATCTTCCTTCGGCAAAGCGCTGCTTACCCTCATCGGGGCTGTGAGCGGCGTTCTCATTGCATACGCTTTCTTTGTGAAGGACGATGCTGAAGCCCTCAAGCCGAAGCAGGATGCCGCATGTGAAGGCACGCCAATTGCGGTTGATTATCCGTACTACGGCGGCATGCTCCAGCCGCACGCATGTGCGCCTCAGTGCGAAGATAATAAGCAACACTACATTCTCTATTCGAACGGTAAAGCCACCCAGTGCCAGATTCTTCCGGGCTGCCTCGACTGGGGTGAAGATCAGGGGGTGACGTGTGTGCCGCAAAAATAAGGTTTGCGAGGTTCATGAAGGCAACGAAGGCAACGAGGGCAACGACGTTTTGTGATTCCTCCTTCGTTCCCCTCGTTCCCCTCGCTCCCCTCAAAACAAATTCATCTGCCAGTTCTCCGGATAATCTCCGTTCGCTGTGGCTTTCTTTTTCTTTGCTTCTGTCATGGCTCCGCCGCAGACGATTTGCAGGTACGCCTGTACGGTTTTCCCGTACCTCTTTTCGCGTATTCGTTTATCCAGGACATCAATCGTCGCATCCTTCGTCGATAGTTCACGGAATGTCCGCACGATACGGAACAGTCTGTGCAGCAGGCGTGGCATGGAGTATTCGCTGAATGCATCGCGAAACCTTTCAGACCGTCTGCTGATGATAGCGTGTGCAGGGTGATCAAACGGCAACGCGTCGATCACCAGATAATCGGCGGTGCCTTCGGGTAGATCTACGGTTTCGAATGTCCAAGGTGTGAGCACCCAGACCACCGGTGGTTTGGCGGCAAGAAATTCGGCTTGCATACGCGAAACGCCGCCACTCATGTTCTGGCAGATCAGGGTCACACCGCGTTCCTCCAGGTCCGCCGTGTACTGCACGAAATACTGCTCGATGATACGTCTGCTGCCTGCCAGCACGATGGATTTTCCCGCAGGAGGATCACAGATGACTTCCTTAGCGGACAGCTCCTCGGGAAAGGCAATTGGTACATCTTTCTGTCGCAGGGGAATATCGGTATTGAGTTTCGTACGCATGCCCGGCGGAACGATTTCCGGAAGCATGGAGGAGCTGCGCGGTGGGATGAGGAGGGTCGTGGAGAACCGTGCGTACAGGTGTTCTTTGAGCAGCAGCGCAACACTCGGCGGGACGCTCTGCAGGAACTGACTGCCGTCCTGACGTGTTTCTATCCACGTAATACGGTCCGCAGCAGAAGGTTCCAGGCAGTGTTCTACTGCATTCAGAAGTCGTTTGGTCTGCGGCGGAAGGACATCCCTTGCCAGCAGCGTCTTCAATTGGCCGCACATCGCACGCACCTCTGCCGCGGCAAGATCGTTCGGTGTGAGGTAACGGATATCCTGCGTCGAGCGAGTTTTCTCTATCCAGAGCTGGAGCAGGTCGGTGAGTTTCGTCATTGCGGCATCACCTTCGGCTGCGGCACGCAGTTCCTGCAGGTCCGCGTAGTGGCCGTACGCTTTTGTTGCTGTGTCTTCGAGCATCGATGCATCATCAATGATGATGTGCGCCTCATCATTCAGAGCGCCGTGCGCCGCATGATCAGGATCAGCGAGAATGCCGAGCAATTGACGGTGATCCAGAAGGATGACGGATGGCAGTTTTATGAATTGCTTCACGTACGCCGGACTGGTGTCCGTACATGCCAGCTTTCCGGCCCAGACGGATTTTTCATCGCCATGAACAAGGAGATCGCTCTGGACAGGGCTGTCAAACCACCGAAGTTTCAGGAGAAGTGTCGCTTCGTCGCTCGTCAGGGTCTGCTGCGCACTCAATGTGTCCACCGATTCGGGGTTGAGCAACAGGAAGGGCGGTTGCAGCACGCGAACGCCTTCCGGGATGTGCAAGTGGCGAAGTGTCGCTGTGAGATTCTTCACGCCGATCCAGTGCACAGTGGATTCATCTTGCGCACTCGCATTGACGATGCTCTGGAGGAAAGCGGGATCCAGAGGTTCCTCGATGAGTTCAGGTGTTCCGATCTGAGGCTTGGTAATCGGGAGAGTCGCATGTGTCGCGCTGACAGGTTCGTGCCGCGGGATAGTCAACCATCCCGGGGTCTTCTTCTTTGAAGCAGGAGGAATTGCCGCCGCCAGCATGCGGTATCCCGCTGAGCTCTTCCCAAAAATCTCGATGAGATCGCTTCTGTGATCGGCAGGCAATTCCAGAATGCGCTCCCAGCACTTCTCCAGGAGTTGCAGTGTCGCATGAACATCTCCGAGTGCGCGGTGTACGGGAGTGTGATCGAGGCCGAGTATCCTGCTGACGTAACCGAGTGAATAACTTTCCAACTCCGGAAAGACCAGTGATGCGAGCATTGACGTGTCGATCCACGGTCGTTCCGTGAGATCCAGCCCCTCACCGCGGAGCATCCGGAGATCAAAACCGACGTTCTGTCCGACGACGAGCGTGTCGTCACCCATATGCTTCAGGATCGGTTCGCGCAAAGTTTCAAAGTGCGGTTTTCCTGCAATGTCTTTTTGGTTGATGCGCGTGAGCACACGTACGATATCGGGAATCTCCTCGTCGATGCCGACGAGTTCCTCATATTCACTCTCCACCTTTCCGTTGCGCACCACAACATGCGCGTACTCTATGACGCGGTTGACCTTTGGCAGGAACCCAGTTGTTTCGGTGTCGAGGACGACGAGGGGGAGATCCGGGAGACTCATGACCGCATGGTAGCGGCGATGGAACGTTCTCGTTAGATGTTTTTAGTGTATTGTTTTTTGGTTTGGTTCGAAACACACTGAGCCAAAAACTCTACACCAAACCCTGCGTTTATGACTTCTGCTCCGTTTCTCCAGAAGCTTCAGTCTCCGGCGCTGATGCTGTTTCTTTTGCCGTCTCTTCGACAAGCACCGCAACTTCCACCGGTTCGCCCCGGAGTTCTGCAAGCTTCACTTTGAAGGCGGGCAGTTCCTCATAGTTGTACATATCCAGTTCGAAGCCGGTCAGTTCCGTCGCCAGGCGGATGTTCTGCCCCTTGCGGCCGATGGCCATGGGGCGCTGTGCTTCTTCCACGAAGACCGCTGCACGCTTCTTGATTTTCCGGCCCTCGGCGTCCAGGTGCTCGGTGTTATTCACAATGATCACTGCCGAGATCGATGCCGGTTGCAATGCCGTTGAGATCAATCTGATGGGATCGTCACTCCACTCGATCATATCGACACGCTCGCCGTTGATCTCATCCATGACGGCCTGAATACGCACGCCTTTCTGGCCAACACAGGCGCCGATCGGGTCGATGCGCTGGTCTTTGCTGCGGACGGCGACCTTGCTGCGGAATCCCGCGTCACGGGCGATCGCCATAATTTCCACATCGCCGTTTCGCACTTCCGGAATTTCCAGTTCGAGGAGTTTCTTCACGAGTGCGGAGTGCGTGCGGGAGATACGCAATTGCGGACCCTTGCCCGTCTGTTCAACGGTATCCAGGTACACCCGGATGCGTTTTCCTGTGTAGTAATGCTCGCCGGGGATCTGCTCCCGCCACGGCATGGATACGGTCATCCCTTCGATCTCGAGCGTCACCCAGTTTGGTTCCACCTTCGTCACGGTAGCCGTCAGGAGTTCATGCTCGCGATCCTTGAACATTTCGAAGAGCGACTGCTTCTCCGCTTCCTGCAATTTCTGGAGGATGACCTGCTTCGCGGCCTGTGCGGCGATGCGTCCGTAGCCTTCAGGCGTCACGTCGATGGTGATCTCATCGCCGACGTCGATATCGGACTTGATTTTCTTGGCGTCCTTGAGGGAAATTTCAAAGTTCTCATTCTCTACGTCTTCCACCACTTCTTTCACCACGAGGATGACCGGCTCGTCACGGCCTTCTTCCAACTCCACGCGGATTTCCTGTTCCTTATTGCCGTAGTCCTTGCGGTATGCGGTGGCAATGGCCTGTTTGACGGCCTCGATGACTTGCTCCGGACTCACGTTTTTCTCGGAGCAGATCTGGTTGATGGCGGCGATGAAGGAAGCTTTCATGGAAGGGAAGGTACGGTAGGTACGGTAGGTAAGGTAGGTAAAGTAGGTAAGGTAGGTACGGTAGGTATTGTGAAAATGAGAAGGCGACCATCCCGATCCAATCGAGATAGTCTTTAAACTTTTCTAGAATTCGTTACCTTCTGGAGACATTGTACAGGATTCTTTCCAGAATGCAAGCTCTTCAGAGTGGTTTTGGGTATCATTTCTCCATGCGTCTGTTCTGGTGCATCACTGCAGGGGCTGCCTTCGTCAGCGTTCTCTCTGCGCGCCTCGCCGACGCGTTTCTGGATCACCGGATTGCACTGATGGGAGACTTCGCCGGGCTGCAGTACTCTCTGAATCCCGGTATCGCATGGGGCATGCGCCTGCCTGCCGGTATTCAGGAAGCAGCCATTGGGATTGCCCTGATTGTCGTTGTCATACTGGCGCATAGAGAAGCCAAGCAATCCGCTTCCCTACCCCCTACCCCCTACCCCCTCATTTCCTATGCCCTCATCACCGGCGGCGGTCTCGCCAATATCATCGATCGCATGCCCGATGGCGTCGTAACCGATTACTTCCAGATTGGCTCTTTTCCTATCTTCAACGTGGCGGACAGCTGCGTGACCGTCGGTGTGGCGTTGTTGCTGCTCACCACCATGAACTTGGCTAAAACTTGAGTAAATTCCGTTGTTATTACCACCGGATTTACCTTTCACCACGCCGTTTTCCGGCTATAATCTCCTCCTATGGATATCCGGTACCGCATTCAGGGCGGCACGTCTCTCCGGGGTGATGTCTCCGTGAGCGGTTCGAAAAATGCGGCGCTTCCTCTGATGGCAGCATCCGTGCTCTGTCAGGGTGAAACGGTTCTGAAAAATATTCCGTATCTGCGTGATGTGAAGGCGATGCTCGGCATCTTGGAATTTCTCGGAGCCGAAACCTCGTTCCATGATGGAACAGTGCGTATTCGCACCCACAATCTCCAGAGCAAACCGATCCCGGCGGAACTTGTGAGCAAACTACGCGGGTCTATCGTTCTCCTGGGCCCTCTCCTTGCGCGGTTCGGCGTCGTGGAGATGAGTTATCCCGGAGGCTGCGTACTTGGTAAACGCCCGGTGCTGGCCCACGTACAGGCGCTGACGCAGATGGGTGCGGAGGATATGAGCAGCGATGAAGTCCTGCATCTGCAGGGCACACTGAGGCCGGGACGGATCGTGCTTCCGGAGTTTTCCGTTACGGCCACCGAGAATGCCGTGATGGCAGCTGCGCTGGTGGAGGGGGAAACACGCATCGAGATCGCTGCGGCGGAACCCCATGTGCAGGCAGTAGAACAGTGCGTGCGTGCGATGGGTGCCGATGTCGAAGGCATCGGTACGCACACCGTCACGGTGCGCGGACGCGACACACTTTCCTGTGTCGAGTTTACGACCCCCTCCGACTATTTGGAGGCAGGTGCTCTCATCATTGCGGCACTCGTCACACACGGAAAAGTCCGCTTGCACAATGTCGAAGAGGAGCACCTCCTCTTCTTCCTCGAAACACTCAGGCGCATGGGCGCCGTTCTGAAGTACGACGCAAAAGAGAAAACGTTGTTTGTCGACGGCGAACTCTCTTCGCTGAAAGCGGTGAGTGCGCAGACGAATATCTTCCCCGGTTTTCCCACCGATCTCATGGCCCCGATGGGCGTAGCGATGACGCAGGCGCGTGGTGTGAGCCGTATCTTCGAAGTCCTCTTCGAGGGGCGCATGGCCTATCTCTACGAGCTTGAGAAAATGGGCGCTCAGGTCGAAATTCTGAACTCTCATCAGGCGCTCATCATCGGACCGGTACAGTTGCGGGGACGCACAGTGGCCAGTAACGACATCCGAGCGGGTGCAGCTATGGTCCTTGCGGCCCTGTGTGCCGAGGGAGAGACCACCATCACAGACGTGCGGTACATTGAGCGCGGGTATGACCATCTGGATGACAAGCTCCGCAGTCTCGGCGCGAAGATCGAAAAAATAGAGTTCCTGAGTCCGGAGGAAGTGGCGGCAGGAGTGACGGGAAAAGCTGTGGAAGTAGCGGTGAAGCGGGAGGAGGTCATAAGGTAACGAATACCGAATCCACCCCTTTTCGTTTTCGATCTCTGGCATTCGCCCGGTACCTCCGTTAGCATCCTCCAGCAATGATCACGATCACCTCCCTCGGCGGCCAGAGCCTGAAGTGCGATATGCACGGAACGCAGGTCGTCGTATTCCCGAATACTCCGGATGCGAAGGCGGGTATTTCCCTCATGGGCGCTCCCATGGAGGAGGCTCCGAAAGGCGTCATTTCCTGGCCGGGTGAGTACGATACCGGAGGCGTCTCCATCCGTGGTATGGGTCATGAAGAGGGGCAGAGAGTCTCCTATGTTATGAGCGACGACAGCGTTCGTATCGCCTTTCTCTCCTCACCGCTTCCTGATCTCTCGGATGTGGAGCTGGAGCATCTCGGTGACATTTCCATCCTTTGTCTTCCGGCGGATGACACCAAGCTCGCGCAGAAACTGATCGATGAGATCGATCCGCGCGTGCTCATTCCCCTGCCGACGAAAGATGAAAAGACGTTCGGGGAAATCCTGAAGTTTGCGGGTGCGCTCGGCAAAGAATTGCAGAGCGACTGGAAACTGAAAGGCGGTCTTCCGATGGAAGGTCGCGAGGTGGTTATTTTGAAGCCTTCGAAATAGTCAGTGCGTTTACGAGGCGTTGTGGTTCTTTGCACGTTGCCTTTCCTGTTGCAGTGTGATCTGTGCACTGTCTTCTGCGCTGCGCAGGGTAATGATTGTCATACCGTGTTTCTCCGGGAAGAAACGGGAGAACGTCCTGCATTCTTCTCCGGTTTCATTCTTGCGGCGCTATATGCTGTGTCTCATTCCGACAGCATGAGGAGAATCATCACCGCCGGTCAGGCGCGCAAAACGCTTGTTTCCTGCCAATACTTTTTCCAGTCTCTTTCGCACTTCTTCAGCATCTCCTGTGATATTCAACAATACAAAACTCTGATGGTGCGATTCATGCAGAGGGGGCACGGATTCCACAGTAGCTCCCTCGAAGGCCTTCGACAGGCCATCCTTCAGTGCAGCCTCTACTTCCAAAAGCAATTTCATGGGGCGAGCAGCATAGCCCTCTTTCCGCCGCCGTCAACGCTCTCGATAGAGAAAGAGACCCAGAGGTCTCTCATTTTTGCGTCAGTTCGAGTCAACTGGAATCAGATCTTCGACAGTCGCCCGAAGACGGCGACCATCGCTGTGGCAACGCACCACAGCCTTGCGGTACTCTCCGGGGAAGAATCCCCGGATGCGGTTGCGGGTGAACACATCAACCGCGCCTTCGTCGTGCATCACCGGCTCTTCGACTCCCGGGAAGTCCGCCTCGGCAACGGCTTTGTTGACGGGACAGAACCGGATCACGTCGTCGCGCAGGATCTGCACGGGCAGAAACACGACTTTAGCCTCTTTGCCGTGCGGCAGGTAAAGCGTCTTGTGCTTCACCTGCATCACAGGTGCTGGCACCAGGGGGGTTCCCAGGAACCGGCGGCTGAAGGCTTGGAACAGCGAACCTGTGGCAGCGGGCTCGGGTGAGCCCTCTACCACGGTTTCCGCGACCAGAACGCCGGAAGAGAGCTGGCGTGCCAGCATGTACTTCTGGTTGCTCGGGTCGTGCATGGGGATTGGCCTCATGTGAACATCCGTTTCTACGCTGTGAAAGACCTGTTGGACAGGGTCAGTGTGACGCTACACCGATTTGCTGCGCATGCAATTGATCTCCAGTGTTTTATGTTCTGCCCTTCTGTTAGCGGTTAACGCCAATGGAGCATTCTTCTCTATAGCCGCGGGAAGAGCGCGCACGACAACCGGGAAGGATGTTATTTTTTTGTATGAGGATATCTAAAAAGCTTCGTAGCGTAATATCCTGAGAACAGTGCGAAGAATACATTCAGCCATAGAAAGATCTGATTTCCTTCTCTGTAACTGAAATATGCAATGAGGGCGCTACCCAGCGTCAATGCAGCGTTTTGCTTAAATGTTCCCATATTGAGCGCGTAGCCGATACCGATACCCGAGAGACCGATAACAAAAAACACGGTGCTGGTACCCTCGAAGAGCGTTAGCGACCAGATCACCATTGCGATGGCCCCAGCGGCTACAATCGGTGTGTCATATCGGTCGTCGATGTTCAACATCATGAGAATTGTTGTGAGAACTATGAATAACTGAAGTATCACGAAGAAGATCGTGCCGCCCGTGAGGTAATTGATCAGCGAATACGCAAGCATGCAAACGCCGCCGATAGTGAAGAGCCAGTTCTTTACAGACTTTGCCGGATGGGAGACTTTTTCCAGCGGATACGCAGCACCACCGACCAAAATCAAAGAACCAATGAGTCCGACGACAAATGTCGCATCACTGGTCATAGAATTTGTGGGAAGAAAAAGCCAGTTCGCTTCCTGTACTGACGGTACTCTTCACCTTATGACTTCTCAAGTGGCCGCTCATTAGTCAGTGTTTCTCAGGGCAGGGCCGTGGCCATCTGCTCGATGTCGAAGGCATCGAGGTACTCCTTGAGCCTGCGGTAGACCTCTGTGCGTTGGCCGACATCGATATCCTGTTTGGCATAGTGCGTGAGGCCGCGCTCGATGCCGTCGAGTTTCTCCTTGAGCGCGAGGAAGCCCTGTTCGTACTCGGGCACGATATGGTCGGGGAACAGCTGGTAGTTGGAGAAGAGTTCGTTCATCTTGTGCACGAAATCCCGCACGCGTGAGAGGGGGATGCTCTCGCCGTTGATGATGAACTGCCGGATGTGCTCGCAGCAGGAGTGAGCCCCCTGAAACTTTCCGATCACGTGCATCTGCACGGCGGCGGTCTTCGCGCAGGAACGGTCTTGCGAGCGCAGCGCATCTTCCAGCCTTCCGTACCCTTGCCGCAGACGGTCTGCGTAGGTGGTGAAGGGCCGCAGCCGGATATCTTTGAGTTCATCCGGATGCGCGTGCATGCGCGCGAGAACGTTGCGCGTCTGATTGTCGGTGTCGCTGACGCTCCCGTTGAAGACCGCGAGGCCGGGCTCGTCGAGCACCGGCGCGTTCTCCTGAACGGCGCTGCGGAAGCCGCGCATCCGCTGCTCATGGAACTGGATGCCCGTCTCAAGGACCATCTGGTCCTGCTCGTTGTACCCGCCCTTGGGGTACATCTCCTGGAAACGCCGCTGCAGGCGGGTTACCGCCGCGACCATCTGTGTCATGGCGGCTGTCACGTTCACCCGCTGGCTGCTGTCCGTGAGATTGCCGATGCGCGTGAGCAGATCGTGCGCCTGCACTTTGAAGACATTTTGGAGTTGTTGGCTGCTGCTCTGCTTCGCCTTCGCTCCTTCCATAAAAGGGTTCGGCACGTCCTCCGTCACGACGTTGACTGGGCCCGATACGCCGGGAGGAAGCGGCTGGTACTTCCGTACCTTCGTTCCCGGCCGGCCGGCCATCGTCCATTGACGGTAGCGATCCGTCATGTGCAATCGCTCTTGCTGCGAGGCGGTGGAGTTCACGGGAAACTCTTGGTATGCGTCGTACCACAAGAAAGCGGAAAGCTCTGCGTCTGTGAAGTCACCCGTACCACCGCCGGCCCACGGATTGCGGGAGCCGGAGACCTTTGACGCGCGGAGCACGTCTCTGCACCGTGCGACCATGGCCTGTGTCTCGGCGCGGAGAGCAGTCTTCGTTTCCGGCGCCGCCGTGCGGGTCCACTCCCGGTTCAGCCGCTGGTTCAGCGTCTGCAGGTCTGCAAGCATTCCCGCGAGCAGCTCCGTTTCACGCTGGTACACGCGCTGTTCGTGGAAGGTCTTGCGGTGCGCGGCGTAGACGCCCGGGAAGTGCTGCACGGTGAGCTGCTTCGGGAGATGCCCGTTCTGGCCGTTGCCGTTGCGGTGTCCGTTCTCCCGCTCGCGCGTGTAGAGGATGGTGCCGATGTTCTCTGCAGCTGGGCCGGGGATGCCGGGATAGCGTTCCTCGACCGTCTGGTTGGGTTGCTGCACGGAGAGCAGCCGGTGATGTCCTTTCTGTAGGGGCTCAGTGGCTTCCCATATCTTTTTGATCCGTCCGATGGCTTCGGGTCGGGCCTTCTTCCACAGCCGACGCACTGGCTGGCGTTCATCCTCTTCATCGTAGGAGACAAGGCCGAGGTCCCGGGCGAGGTCATCGGAAATCCGGTCCGGGCTCACGAGGCAGGGGGCAAGGGAGAGCTGATTCCAGTCGGCAATTCCGGGGAACCGGACGCTGTTTCCCGCTGTGAGTTCGAACCTTGGCACGATGAGCTGGTGCGGTTGGCAGAAGGCTTCCTGGAACCGCTTGAAGCGGGAGTTCGGCACGCTCTCCCACACAAGTTCCGCGAGTCGCTCCCGGTCGAGCCGGCAGCCTGCAGGCAGCTCGATGTCGCGCAATCGCACAAACTCCCCGTGCCAGCGCTCGATGCCGTATACTTCGCGCTGGTTTTGCGTGGATGCGAGGTCCTCGAGTGCGGCGCGGTCTTCAAGCAACTCCTGCACGCGCCCGCACTGGTAGCGGGTCAGCGTTTGTATGTCCACATCTGGCGCGTAGCGGACGCGCGCCGTTGTTTCGCTCCTGCAGTTCATCGAAGGTGATGGTCTTCAGGGGGGACATAGGTGCGTGAGAAGGATAGTATGAAATTTCAGCTATTTTTATCAACTAGGAGCGGTTCCGGATTTTCCCTGCCTTGTTTCGGAGGTGGCCCGGCGTGCCACCGCTTTTTGTCCCTTTGCAGCTTCTCCTTTCTATCGGGGTCGAGGTAGTAGGCGTGCGCGGCGATCTCGTCGGGAGTTCTGCGGTAGATGATTTCCCACTCCGGCGCGTGCTGCCGGAGGTGCGCGAGCGCCTGCACCGCGCGGCCGTGGCATCGGAAACCCCGGTAGATCTCCGGGCGGAACATGTCCGAGGCATCCAGCACAAGTTCCGGGCACGCGCGCCGGAAGCGCCCGGCGAGTTCCGTGAATGCAGCGAGGATGTTGCCCATCTGCCGGCGGATCTCCGGATCGTTGCGCCGCTTGCGCTCCTCCCATGCCGCGTAGTTGCTCGCGGTGAGGACGTCGACCGCCTCGTCGAGCTGCGAGTGAAACTTTTCTAAGGTCTCATGCAGATCATCGAACGCGGAGGCGCTCTCCCTGTTGCCCCGCCGCAAGCCCCGCCCTGACCGGCGGATCCACCGGATGTGCGGGTCGTCCCGTTCCATTCTGTAGATGGGGAGGAGCAGGTCCTGTGTCGGTGCCGATGCGTCGGCGCAGAGCGCGTGTGCTTCGGCGAAGTGCGCATCCCGCGCTGCGTCCTCGTCCGCACAGCCTCCGAGCCGTATGAGTTCGAACACCCGTGTGACACCCGGGCACAGCGGGGGATTGAGCGATGGCACCGGGAGGTGCTCCTGGAGACTGAGGACGACGAGCCTCCGCAGGAACTCTCCCTGCGCTGTTTCGGGCGCGGTGTGCTCGCGCTCCGCCGCAAACGCGAGGTAGCGGCGAACGTGGGCAGCGTCGGCGGTTGCGAGCGCATCATTGATGCGCAAGTACTTGTCGAGGTAGAGGTCGGAGTAGATCTCGGGGTAACGCACGAACGTCTGGATGCTCGTGAGCGCGTAGTCGCGCGCGAGACGGGGGCTCGCGTTATGGAGCGCCACGGCGCTCTCGAGCATTCGCAGCCCAAATTCGAAGAGCACCCGCTGTTCCGCGAGCGTGATCTTCGTCATAGCGGCGGCATTGACGTTCTTCTGCGACGACTGCACCGCTTTCCCCATCGCTTCCGCGATGGCTTCGGCCATCGCCGTGAGTGCGCCGGGGATTGCCGGCATGGCCGCTGCCGGAGCATCCTCCTGCGCGCCGGGTACGCCGGTGTGCCGCCTATTCCCGATTGCCAGCTGATGCCAGACGAGAGAGTGTATCTGCTGCGCCTCGGCGGGATCTCCGTTGAATGTTGTACCGTTGCGCAATTCCTGCGGCAGCCTTCGGTGAGCCTCTTCCAATGTCTCAGTAGTGAATCCCCGTGCGGCGAGCGCGCGTTCGATGTGCGGCATGAGGTTGAGTTCAAGACAATGCCTGCCCTCGAATTCCCGGGCGACTATGGGGAGCGTGCAGGCGGTCCAGCTCTGATCGAGCGGGCCCGCGTGTTCGTGGCCGATATGGCCGAGTGTCTGGCGCCATTGCGTGAGCAGGCCGCCGACTGCTCCGTCCTCCGTTGTTTCCAGTGCGCCGATCATCTCCATGAAGAGCGCATGCAGCTTCCGCGTGAGCTGCTCGCCCTGCTCGAAGTGCGCACTCCGTTCTTTCGTGGAATGCTATCGAGGCTGCGGCGGCGATGCTCTTGTTCGCTGGCGATCCTTCGGGGTTTGCGAGAGCCTGCCGCACGCGAAATGCGAGGAGGAGTTCTTCGGCGGAGACGCGTTCCATGTTCACGTCCTGACCGGCAAGGTCTCTCCGGATGCCGGTGATGGGCCCCGTTTCCAGCGGCGTGTAGCTGATGAACCGTTCTCCGAAGCGTTCGTCCCGAATCTCCTCGTACCCCCCGATCTGGCACTCAATGGTTCGCACTCTGAACGTGCGCTCGAGCGCCTCGCGCCCGCTTTGGGCGGCCTCCCGCCGCTCGACCTCGCCGGTGAGGTACTCGATGAACTCCTGCAGCGATTCGAGATCGGTGCAATCGATCGCGATGCCGTGTTCCTGTGCGAGAGACCGTGCACGCTCGAGGAGGTCCACGCCACCGATCATGGCATGGCTCAGGACCTGGAATCGCCGAGGGTACGCCTGCAGCTTCCCGTCCCGTTCCTCGTGCACGGTGAGGCGGTTCCTGCCGCTGGCGGGTGCGTGGTACGGTGTGCTGAAGTGCCGGGTAAACATGGCGCCGAGGTCGCGCTCCAGCACCGCTTCCAACCGTTCGCCCGCTGTTTTGTCGCAGGTGGTGGAACCGAGGTACTCCTCGAACTCCCGCAGAAGGTCTCGCGCGCGCTGCAAGCGCGCGGCCCGAGCCTCGGCAACCTGCTGTCTCGTGCGGTAGTCTTCCTCCTTCCTGAGGTAGTCGCGGATCTCCTCCACGACGACTGTGCCCTCTTCACCGGCGGCGCGGAAGGCACCGGCGAGGTCGCTCCCCGGATCGCGCCGCTGGTCGTCCTGCTCCGGGAGGGGCAGGAGGGTCGGACTCGCGGAGATTTCGTCGTTCACGCGGTGGAAGAAACGCTTCAGAACCTGCACTTCGGGGAGTGTCCTGTTCTGGAGGCGCTCCTGGGCGCGGCGGAATTCTGTTCCGATGCTGCTGAACTCGACGTAGTTGAAGAACGCAGGGCCTTCTTCGTTGAGGGCACGCACGGCCGCGTGCAGTTCGCGGTTGGGGTTCAGCACCACCACGTCGATGTGGTCGATCATGCCCGATATGGAGTCCGGCCGCTCGTCGCGATGCCGCAGCACGGCCGAGCGCTGCCGTGCGAGCTGCCGCTTGATCCGCTGGACGCCGCGGGCCGAGCCGGCCTTCTTGATTTCGATCCCGGTGAGTGGCCGGAGCGCCTGCCAGCGTGCCGGCGTGTCGCTCTCCACATGCTCGCCGAGCATGGAGGCGAAGCGCCGAATCCTGTAGCCCTCCTCGAGTTCGAGTTGGTAGACGATCTTCGGGTTCCCACGCACCTCGTACCGGGCGGCCAGACCGCCGCTGCAGAACAGCGAGGCATCGCTGTGCGGAATATTGAAGAGATCGTGCGGCTCTCCGGCCGTATCGGCAGGACGGTAACGGAAACGCTTGCCCTCCCCTTCGTCCTCCACGGCCAGCCTCCCTTCGTCCAGTTTCCGCACGCCGGTTCCGGGGCGCGCCGCTGCGTTGTCGTAGTATGCCTTGTCCATCACACACGCGTGCACCGGATCGAGAATCACCAGATCGATGATGTCCGTGGTGTGCGTCACCCGGCCGGCGGCATCGCGCGTGGCGCTCAGGCAGTACTCCGGCACGAACGATCGCCCGCCGAGCTGGTAGTCGAGCAGCGCGACATGCTCAAACATGTTTCCGATTTCGAAGTGGCGGATGCGCTCCTCCGCCTCCCTGCGGCCGAGGGTTCGGAGCTGCCCGCCGAGCTTCTGTAGCTGCTCGAGCAGGGGCGCGCGTGGATCTTCGATGCCGTGGCGCTTTCGCACCTCGCCGATGATGGGTGCGAGAACCTGCGGAGCGTGCTCGAGCATCTGGGGGTGGGTGCGCGCGAGTTCGGCGAGGATCTGCTCGTCGAAGAGCTCGGGGGCGCCGGTGACGATGGGTTCGAGCGCCGCGAGTATGGCCCCCCGTTCGTGCGGCTCGAGGCCGAGAATCTCCAGATTTGTCACCCATTCCAGCTCCTCATGCGTGATGCTGAGTTCGTTGCAGATCGCGGCCAGCGTCCGCGATTCGAACGCGAAGTTCCTGCGCATGTGCCGTGAGAGCGTGCTGTACGGATCCACGCCCATGCGGTCTGCGGCGCCCTTGAGCGTCGAGACGCCCGTCCGCGCGCAGTACGCGTTGTACTTCGCGCGCAGAAGTGTGCAGATGTCGGTGACGGGTGTGCTCTCCGGATCGGGCACGTCAGCGATGCCGTTGCCGCCTGTTTCGACGGTGTCGCCGGGTGGTACCGGCACTCGGTGTTCGCCGGCGATGGGAACCAGGATTTCCTCGTGCACGGGATGCGAGAAAAGGATGATATTTAATTATATTTATCCAAAGTTGTCAAGTATTCGTTTCAGGGCCTTTCTTAGAGGATTTTGCCCAGCAGAAACGGCAATTCCGCACTGTAGGCCAATCCTGTATTTTTCATCTCAATTCATGCCCTTGCGCAGCAGTATTGTAGTTTTCAATGCCGGACGCACTCTCGTCGTTCCCCCTGCGTTGTCTGTCGTACGCCGGAAGCTGCATCGGCGTAGCCTGCGTAGTAGAGACGGATTCCCGTCACCGTCATGAAGAGAAAAAGCTTCGTCGCCCGAGTTACTTATGGTGCTCCCGGCAGGAATCGAACCTGCATTTACCCCTTAGGAGAGGGTCGTTCTATCCATTGAACTACAGGAGCAGTACTTGAGTGGCAACTACGGCGGACAGGGAGGAGAGGGGCGTTCTCCCTGCCTATCCGAAGCTCTGAAGGAGCGAAGGCGGGTCCATTGAACTATGGGGCCACAGTAAGATCGTAACATGCTTTTCATTCACAGAAAGTCGTCTTGCTGTATATCGCAGGCCAATGATTCCTGTTGGGAGCACCACCGATACGCTCTTCATAGGGGAGACCGTGATATACTTTTAGTATGCGCCGCGCATGGATCGCCGCCGGACTTCTGATTCCCTTGAGTGTTGCGGCTCTTGAGTACCGCGATTTGAGCAAGCTCTATCTGGATGCGCCGTTTGCCGCGGGCGAAGCGGCGGGCATCAGTCTTCTCACGGCTCTCGGTGCCGTCGAAGGTGACCCGGACGGGAATTTTGCGCCCAGGAGAACCCTGAATCGTGCGGAGTTCTTGAAGATCGCACTCGCGAGTTATCCCAAAGTGCGCGTGAGTTCATCAGACGCGGATCACTGTTTCCCCGATGTGCCCAAAGATGCGTGGTTCAGTCCGTACGTGTGCCTCGCCAAGCGCAGGGGCATGGTCGGCGGATACCCCGACGGACTCTTCAAGCCCGCGCGGACGGTGAATTACGCCGAAGCGCTGAAGATTCTCGGGGAGCTGTACGGATACCTGGCGTACTCAGGGGATGATGAGCCGTGGTACATGGGCTACGTGCGTGCAGCACAGTTTCACAAGACCGATCTTCCTGTTGCATTGGCATACGACAAACCGCTGACGCGTGGACAGATGGTGCGCCTCGCCGCTGCGTACCGTGCGGAGTCCGAGGGGGAATTGGCGATGTATCGTTTGGCGGAAGTCGATCTCAATAAAGTCATCGCCATGCAGCGTGAATCTTCAGACTCATCCGCTTCTTCCCTCGTGTCTTCTCTGTCCTCCTCTTCCTCCTCACGGCGCTCGGAGACGTCGACTATTGCCCAGTTTTTTCCAGTCGAAAGTCAGCTTATCCTCCTGGGTCAGGAGGCGTTCATTGCCGATGGATTCATCACCGGGAACGCGAAAAACTTCGTAGTAAACAATGTCACCGTGGTGTTCCATGACGAACCGAAGAATCTCGCAGCGTTGTATCTGGTGGATGAGAAGGGACGGGAAATCGCCATGTTCAGCCACGACACCTACGACCAGAAAGATCGTACGTGGAAGGCTCAAGGCAGCAGTCTCAGTAGCTCTGTCTATCCGGCATCCGGTGCAAGGTTCGGTCTGAAGATCCGTCTGAAGGAGCGGGGTAACGGGGGTTTTGCCGAAGAGATTCTGCGGGTAAAAACCTTCACCGTGTACACGGTCGATGCGGATAATGCAGAGATATCACAGCAGGCGATCCCCTCCGATACGCACTTCCCTCCACACCAAACTGTTCAGGCATCTCTCGACAGAGTGACGAACGGTTTTGCATCCACCATGCCGTTTGTCGAGGGAAATGCACTGCAGGTGGCGAAATTCCTCTTCGATACCACGGTTCTGCCGGAGGCCGTTTTCACGCTGGAGCAACTCACATTTACGGTTGATGAGGAACGACACGTTACTCTGGGTGACTGGTCCGTCAGCGTCGATGGTGGGGAACAGACAATATGTACGCGCGATACGCTGACGATGGTCCTGTGTTCGGGTCTCTCGGTACCGGAAGATGTCAGCGATGTTTCTTCCGTGACGCTGACTGCACGTGTCGTTGCTGCGGGATCAGCCCCGCATTTCCGCATCGATCTCGATGATCCCGGCTTCTTCAGTGTATTCAGCGGCGAAGGCCGCATAGGATCGGTGGTGTGGAGCGACGGATCCGGCCGGTACCAATGGCTCCGCATGCGCGCACCCATCGCGAAGGGGACGGAGTGGAAGTAATGAGTTATTTGGCTGTTAAGTTCCTGAGTTCTTTTCTGTAGATATGATTATTTGCAACATCCAACAACAAACAGCTGAACAGCACATCAACTATTTTTTTCTATGTCCTCCGCCATCTTTGTCGCGGCCTTTCCCGCTGCCTCCTTCCAGTCTTTCCCCTTGCTGGCGTAGATGATGCTCCGTGATGCGGCGACGATTGCTCCTTTGCCGCCTTCCAGAAATCCATGCGAGACATCCTTCGCTGTTCCACCCTGTGCTCCGTACCCAGGGATGAGGAACAGTGCGTGCGGCATCAGTGTGCGCAGATACTTCAGCTCTTCGGGGTACGTTGCGCCGACGACTGCGCCCACCGAGGACAGGTCCACCGTTTTTCCGAGGTGTGCGAGACCCCAGCTGTCGACGAGTTGTGCAAGATGTTCGTGGACGGCTTCGTCCCCTGTCGGCAGGTCCTGCAATTCCCCTGAGCTGTCGTTGCTGGTTTTGACGAGGACGAATATGCCCTTGTTGTTTTTGTCACAGCGTTCGATGAACGGCGTCACGCCGTCGGAACCGAGATACGGCGAGACGGTGAGCGCGTCGATTGGAGAGAGTTCGTGCAGGTACGCATCCGCATATGCTGCGCATGTCGGGCCGATGTCGTTGCGCTTGCCGTCGGCAATGACGATCAGGCCTTTCTTCTTCGCGTAGTCGCATATCTCCCAGAAGACTTTCATCCCCTCCCAGCCGAGCAGCTCGAAGTATGCGAGTTGTGGTTTGACGGCGCAGGCGACTGACGCGGTGGCATCGATGATCCCTTCACAGAATTCTTTGACACCCGCGGCATCGGCGGAAAGCCCCTCCGGAAGTTTATCCGGATGTGGATCGAGTCCGACGCAGACGGGGGATTTGGCGAGGGCGGCAGCGGTAATGGCATCTGCGAAGTGGGTCATGGGTCAGGGGATAGGGCGTTGGGCGTAGGGTACCTGAGAAATCTGTTTTGCCAATTGGGCCTGAATGAGTCCGGAGAGTAGTTTCCCAGTTTCTTCAGCCAGAGACAATGCGTGCTTGCCTCTACTATCTGAAATGAATCCAACCGCTGCTGCGCCGTACAGGAAAGCCAAAATCTCGGAGCACTCGCTACGGGCGATAGTGTATTTATTCGCTTTGTCAGGAGCAGATCGCTTACTGAATCCTTCTGCAATATTGGCCAGGACACTCATTGCAGCTCTTCGCATTTGTTTTGTGAGTTCGTATCGCTCTGCTGCAGGGAATTTTTCCGTGAGTGTATAGATCTCCTTCAGTAAGCGGATCCCTGATTGCCATGCCTGCAACTGTGTAAAACTTTCCATAGTGTTCTGCTGAATGCATCTTGCTCCTACCCCCAACCCCCTACGCCCAACCCCTAACCCTCAATGTTCTGCCTATACTGCAGCGCCTCCGCAACATGAGATGTTTCAATGTCCGCTGCACCAGCCAAATCCGCAATCGTTCTCGCTACTTTGATGGTGCGGTGGTAACCGCGCGCTGAAAGTCCCATGCGTTCTACCGCAACCCGGAGTAACCGCTGCGATTCGGGGGAGAGCGGGCACAGCGCATCGATCTGCTTCACGCTCATCTCCTTGTTGGTGGAGATCGTCAGCGTAGAAAACCGTTCAGCTTGTTTTTTCCGTGCGTTCACCACACGACGGAGGATGGTCGCACTTGTTTCTGCATCCGTTCCAGGCCGCTTCTGCAGGTCTTCGATGGCGACGGGCTGCACATCGATCGTCAGATCGATGCGGTCGAGGAGAGGCTGGCTGATGCGCCTTTTGATGCGCGTGTCTCCTCCGGCCGCGTATTTCCCGGGGTTCATCGCTGCGACCATGATGAAGTCCGCCGGGAAGGTGACCGACCCCTGAGCGCGGGTGATGGTGATGCGGCGGTCTTCGAGCGGCTGCCGTAGCACTTCCAGTACCTGCGACGGGAATTCCGCCAGTTCGTCGAGGAACAGAACGCCTCTATGCGCAAGGCTGATTTCTCCCGGACCGGGGATCTGTCCTCCGCCGACGATGGAAACGCCGCTTGCGGTGTGATGCACCATACGGAACGGTCTCGTCGTGACGAGCGGCGCGCTGTCGGGCAGCAGGTTGGCGACGGAGTAGATCTGGGTTACCTCGATGGATTCCTCATTGGAGAGTGGCGGCAGAATACCGCGCAGCGCCCGTGCGAGCAGCGTTTTCCCTGCTCCAGGAGCACCGGAAAGCAGGACGTTGTGTCCGCCCGCAGCTGCGATCTCCAGTGCGCGTTTCACGTGGTGCTGCCCGCGCACATCCGCGAAATCCACGGTCTCGGTATGCACATGCGCGGGGCTGCTCGCAGGGGGTTGTAGCGCTTCAGGCTTCTTTTCTTTTTTCAGAATGGCGATGAGTTCGGAGAGGTGGGACACAGCAATGACGTTCAGTCCCGGAATCAGCGCGGCTTCGGGACCGTTCGCTGCCGGAACGACGATGGTGTGCACGCCGCGTTCCCTACAGGTGATGGCGGCAGAGAGAACACCTGTCACATGACGGAGACTTCCATCGAGTGCGAGTTCCCCGAGGAACACGGTGTCCGCGAATGCATCATCCGGCATTGCATCTGTCTCACTCGTTGCGATGATGCCGAGTGCCATGGCGAGATCGAAACGCGGTCCTGCCTTCCGGAGATCTGCCGGTGCGAGGTTCACGGTGATGGTCCGTCCGGTGGGAATACGGAAGCCGGAGGAGTGTAGTGCCATCCACACGCGCTGTTTACTTTCCTTTACAGCAGTATCTCCCAGGCCGACGATGATCATGCGATCCTCGCCACGTGCCGAGGCCACTTCAACGGTCACGTCGTGGCAGGAGAGGCCAATATTTGCCAGAGAACGGATTTGAGCAAGCATGGGACAGAGTGTACTTGCGTACACCTTTTTCTGTCTATAGAATCCGGTGGACATTCGTACACTTTTCTACTCTGATCATGGAATCCACTTCCCATGTCGGTATCCGCGGCGAAGCGATCGCATCTGCTCATCTGACGAAAATAGGGTACGTCATTCTCGCGAAGAATGTCCGCATGGGTCACGATGAAATCGATATCGTCGCACTCGATCCGAAGGACGATGTCATCGTCTTTGCCGAAGTGAAATCCCGTGCTCGCCGTGACCGTCACTACTGGCCGGCGATGAATATGACGTGGGAGAAAAAGCGATGCATGCGCCGTGCCGCGCGTCGGTGGATCGCGAAGGCTTCCGAAGAGCGTGGATACCGTCTGGATCTTCTCTGCGTCGCTGAAGGACAGGTGGTCGATCACCTGATCAACGTCGGTTGGCATGATCACCAATAATTGATCAGTGTGCCTCCCCCAAGATTCAGCACTGCCGCCGCCGGCCACCGTTCGATGTCTTCGGGTGATTCCATCATTTCTTCCCACACACGCTTCTTCCCTTCTCCTTTGAGCAGGAAAATCTTTCGCTCTGCGCTGCCGAGGACGATGAGTGTCACAGAGATGCGATCGCGTACGTCGAAGGTGTCGGTCACCGTGTGTACAACAAGATGATCGCCGAAAGCAGCTTCCGTCAGCGGCGGAAAGAGTGATGCGATGTGGCCGTCTTCGCCCATTCCCAGGATGACGATGTGCGGGATTCCGCTACTCAACATCTGCGCGATCTTCTGTTCGTAGTCCGTGATGCATTCACCGATTGGCAGTGTGGTATCGGGGAAAATAATCTGCGATTCCGGAATCGTTGCATGCTTGAGGAGCGTCGAGTGCACCAGGTGTTGGTTACTGTGTTTGTCCTTTGCCGGAACATAACGGTCATCGACGAGAAATACCGTCACTGCACTCCAATTGATATTTTCCTTTCCCAACGCTTCGTAGATCGGCTTCGGTGTGGAACCGCCGGAGAGCCCCACGATCGCGCTGCCGTACTCATCGATGTTCTGGCGGATGCGTTCCGCGAGGAGCCGCACGGATTCCTGTGTGAATTCCTGTTCGCCTTTGGTGCGGATGTGGTCGTAGTCCATGAGCTGTAATACGTAAGCTATAAGCTGTAAGACGTAAGCTGTAAGACTCAGAGTCCTCCTTCAAAGCTTGCCGCTTAAAGCTTATAGCTTAAAGCTTAAAGCTTATAGCTCTTATCTCATAGCTTCAGCACCATTGTAATCCTTCCCTCTTCATCCACTCCTCCGCTTCCTTCGGACCGGCAGTTCCCGCATCGTATGTATAGAGCGGAGCTTTCCCGGAATCCAGATACGCCTGCACAGGATCGAGTAAACGCCATGCTGCGCGCACCTCGTCGAAGCTCAAAAACCACTGGTGCTTGCCGTGGACCGCTTCGAGGATCAGCAGCGAATGCTCCGGCAGACAGTCGCCGACGCACACGAGAGGGTCTTCCAGAATGAGCGGGCGGAACGCGGGTTCCGTCCCTCCGACTTTCGTCTGCAGATGCATGCGCATACCGGCTTCGCCCTGCAGGATGATATCCAGTCTGTTCGGTGTCGCACCCTGTCCCACGGGTCTCGGCTCCTGAAACAGGATGGTGACACGCGTCTCCTTCTTCGAGAGTCGCTTGCCGCTGCGCAGATAGAAAGGAACACCTTCCCACCGCGAGATTTTCGTCATCAATTTCATCGCACTGTACGTGTTCGTCTTTGAATCCTTCGCCACGTCTTTCTCCTTGCGGTATGCCGTTGCTGTTTCTTTGCCGACCGCTCCTTCTCCGTACTGCCCCTGTATCACGATGTCGTCCATATCCGCTGCGGGCGGGATGTAAAACTGTTCCAGTGCATTCTTTCTTCCGGCATCGAGTTCTCCTTCGTTATGGAGGCGCATGGTCAGCAGCGACACGATCATCATGAGGTGACTCTGAACCATGTCGCGGAACGTGCCGGATGCTTCGAAGTATCCCGCTCGCCCTTGGATTCCCGCGCTTTCCAGAGCGGTGATCTCCACGTGGTTAATGAGGGTGTTCTTGAAGATCCGCTCCATCATCGGGTTCGCATGTCGCAGGTAGTAGATATTGCGGACGGCTTCTTTTCCGAGGTAGTGATCGAGCAAATATATTTCTTCCTCTCTGAACGATTCCAATAGTTGCGCTTTGATCACCTCGAAACTCTTCAGGTTGTGACCGACGGGTTTCTCCACGATGACGCGGAACGGCGATTTGCCGTCGTGCACTTTTCCGGCACACAGGTTCTTCGATACTGCGGGGAAAATATCCGGTGGGACGGAGAAGTAGGCGAGGTGGACGACTTGGTTTTTGGTTTTTGGTTTTTGGTTTTTGGCCCATCCACTTTCAATTGCTTCCAAACGCTTTGCCAACTCCTTATACGCTTTCACGTCGTCATATTGTCCGCTGACGTAGTACACGTGAGTGAGAAATTCCGTCAGTGCTTTTTCCGTCACGGCGGGCATGTGCGTGCGGATGGATTTCTCGACGTGCTTTCTGAATTCCGCATCCGTCATCTCCGTCCGTGAAAATCCGACGACGCAGTAGTTCTCCGGAACGCGCTTCTTCAACGCGAGGACGTACAGTGCGGGGTAGAGTTTGATATCCGCAAGGTGCCCCGATGCTCCGAAGAGTATGAAGCTGAAGGGCTGGGCCGTTTTGAGCTCTCTGGTTGGAAGCATGGGAAGGAGATTGCAGAGTACCTTACAGAGGAGCGCGGAGGAAATGATCAATTGCCAAACATCAATTTCCAGAAAATGTACATTGCGTATAACCAATAATCATTGAGTGGAAAATGAACATTATGACGTTCCCAGGGTGAGGATACCTGCCTGCCGGCGGAACCGAGGGGCCAAGTTCAGTTGGATGTGGAGTGTGGCAGGGGTATCATCATTGTTAATGGACGAGGATATCCCAGTTTTGCATGAAGAGCGCATTCATGGGAGAGCCGATCTCACACCCGAAGGTGTCGCGATCCTCAGAGACGCTGCTGTGCATACCTGCAACGGATCCACAATACAGAGCATTGCAGACGATGTGTGTCGTAGGAGGCGAGGTGCGGAATTGGCTTGTACAAACATGTCTGTAGGACTCGGTTGTGCACCTGGTGTCATACGTTTCAGAAACACGTGTCGTCAGTGTATTGAGGGGATTATGAGGAGGATTAAAAAAGATTAATTCATCTCTTGCGCAGAGCGCTGAGGAGAGTACAGTCCCGCCACATCATCGCTCTATCCAGAGAGGCAGAGAGCCCGCCTTCGTCCCTTCGGGACTACGGTGTGCAGGGGAACCGGCCCCATACTGCCCCCCAACCTTCCTTAGCGGGAAACGGTGGGAATTCCGGCCCCAAAAGGGGGAAGATACCAGTTCACTCTTCCCTTGCGCGGGAGGAGGTATTCGCAGATTCCTGCCCCTGGGGGCAGTCCGCAGGTTGAGAACCTGCTGCTACGAAACCACGCATTTGCCTTCCTTATATTTTTTACCTCTACGCTCCATGTCGTATCTGTTTACATCCGAATCCGTCACCGAAGGTCACCCGGACAAACTCTGTGATCAGATCTCCGATGCAGTGCTCGACTACGCACTGAAAAATGATCCGAAAGCACACGTTGCCTGTGAGTGTCTTGCGACAACAGGTCTCGTGGTCGTCGCCGGTGAAATTACGACGAACACGTACATTCCGATGGCCGAGGTCGCACGCAAGACTATCGAAGAAATCGGCTACAACGACGGTATCTTCGGTTTCGATCACAAAGCCTGCGCAGTGATGGTCTGCGTCGGCGAGCAGAGCGCCGATATCAACCAGGGCGTCAGCGTGGAGAAGAATGTCGTCAAAGAGCAGGGAGCAGGAGACCAGGGTCTCATGTTCGGTTTCGCCTGCGACGAAACGCCGGAACTCATGCCGCTTCCCATCAGCCTCGCACACAAACTCACCAAGAAACTCTCGGGCGTACGCAAAGCAGGAACGCTTGCTTACCTCCGTCCGGACGGAAAGAGCCAAGTCACGGTGGAATACAGCGATGACGGCAAACCGCAGCGCGTTTCCTGCGTCGTCATTTCCACGCAGCACGCAGACAATGTCGAACACGCCCAGATCTGCGCGGATATCAAGAAGCACATCATCGAGCCGGTGTGTGGCAAATACATCGATGAGCGCACGCAGTACCACATCAATCCGACCGGTCGCTTCGTCATCGGAGGCCCTCCCGGTGACTGTGGACTGACCGGAAGAAAGATCATCGTCGATACGTACGGCGGCTACGGTCGTCACGGCGGCGGTGCGTTCTCCGGAAAGGACCCGAGCAAAGTTGACCGTTCGGCCGCCTATGCAGCGCGCTGGGTCGCCAAGCACATCGTGAAGGCTGGTTTCGCCAGGAAGTGTGAAATACAAGTCGCCTACGCCATCGGTGTTGCCGAACCCGTGTCCATTCGGGTCGATACATTCGGCGGCGCAGACGACAGGAAGTTGGAGAAAGCAGTCCGCGAAGTCTTCGATCTCCGTCCAGCGGCAATCATCCGTGATCTCGATCTCCTCAAGCCCCAGTATCGGCAGGTCGCCGCGTACGGGCACTTCGGCCGTGAGGATTTGGCCGTGAAGTGGGAAGAGACACCCCGGGTAGATGCCTTACTTAAGGCCGTGAAATAGGGCTAAGGGACTTCCAGTCTCAATTTGGTACCATCGATTTCGTACCTCTGTCACCATCGCCCCATGCAACCAGCTGAATTCCGTGTTACCGGGCTACGCATACCAAGTAGCGAGAGGCGGGTTGCTGGGGAAGATGTACGGCCGACCGGTGATAGCCTGATTACCGTCCGTGAAATGCCTGGAAAAAAGGAGGGCGTGAATCTCTATTTATGCTCAACGGGTGGCGCAGTGTTCGACGTTCTCCAACGCGTGAAGGAATTACCTCCAGAGCTTGCTAGATACACGCAGCCAGGTGAAGAGGAGAAAGTTCTTGCGGAATTTAATACACTCATTCAATTCTTTGATGCAGGTATCATTGCAGGACAAACTGCAGTGATGCAGGGTGGTAATAATCGTCGTGCGGCTGCAACAGATCTCGCGAAGGAATACGTCCTTGCTCGGCTGCAAGCACACCGTACGCATCTGATTGTGGAAGCGTGCAAGAGTGCAAATGGCAACATTCGCGGCTGCTGTGCGGGTCACGAGTGTTAAGCGACTGCAAGTGATGTATGCAGCGGATCACTGACAAGTTCAGTCAGCGCACCATTGGTTTGTGCGTAGTCCCGCGCGATACGTGAAATTTCTGCAGTATCGATCGGCCGCGGGTCGAGGCAGCGGCTATAGAGTTGCTCCCAATGAAATCCTTCACCGGGAATTCTCTGTGGGTTCGCGAGAACGCTCTGCCAGCCCTGAATAATTTTTCTCCGGAGCTGTGCTTCCGTCCGGACTGGGAAGTGGGCTATCCATAGAGCTGAAGTCGGTGTCGAGTGCAGCAGTTCATCACCGAGAGCCACGGCGTGATTGCCCGGGAGAATCTTGCAATTACTGTGTCGGATCAGTGATCCAGGGATGATCATCTTGTGGTACTGTGGAGTTTCAATTGAGCGGCGATGGGTGATGCGCTTGATCGGGTTTTTTTCAGCGGGATCATCCCGATGCGTCGGAAGGTACGTTTTCCATGGCACGGCAGTCGGTGTGTCTGTCGGAAGTGCGGCGATCGCATCGCGAATGTTTACCGATGACTGTAACAATTCGTCCGCATCGAGCGGCACGACCCAATCATCCTCTTCGATGGGCAGAGCTTTGACGAGTTCCGTGAGCGCACTCGCCTGTCGATGCGCAACACCTTCATCCATCCCGATACGAATAGGCAAACCTTGCCTCTGGAGGCTGCTGGCAATCTGCAACGACCCATCGCGGGACATATGGAGCATGATGTGCATCTCCTGTGCGAACGTGGCCGTATGGCGCAGGAAGTGTTCCAGGATATCTTCTTCGTTTCTTGCCCATGTCAGTGTGACGATCCGCATGGAGGCAGTGTGCCATATCTTACTGCGCTGCAACGTCTCATGTATAAATATCATGTCAGTAGAGACGTCTGGCAGGAACAGTGTTGGTTGCTTCAGTGACGCACGTCGCCAGAGCAGGAAGATCGGGTCTCCAGCCATGCCATGCGGTGTTGTCCAAGAATTGAAAGAATAGAGGTGTCTTTGGATGTTTACATTCCGCATGCCAGGGTTTGGATCGCGTTGCAAAGTGTACAATGCTCGGGTTCGTCGTAAGCGACGTAAATGTGTCCCGGTCAAAGGGACTCTTTTCCCATGCGTCTGTAAAACTTTCGATACTGACATTCCAGCGCGGATCCAGAGGCAAGCAGGAGTGCGCCAAAACCGCATTGATGCCATCTTGGTCTATCCACCGGATAGTGGCACTGTGGTCTTCTATGAACTGTATGATTTTTTTTGTCAGATCCCGCTCGCGCCATTTCTGCAGGTTCATGAGCAGCATGCCGGAGTGGTAGTAGGGGGTGTCCGCCGGAGGCAGACCATCGAGGGAGAGGAATGCTTTTCCAAAATTTGGCAGTTTCATGTCTTGCACCGCCCCAATGGGGTGTTCACCCAATTCGACATTCCATAATTCCTCTATGTCCTTCAGTACAAGCACATCGCAATCCATGTAGATTGCTTTGTTGAGAGTCTGCGGTAAGAGGTCCGGTATGAGCAAGCGCAGGTATGTAGCGCGCGTGAACCAGAATTTCAGCGGGAGGTGTTCAATTGCCGACACGTCCGGTGTCATCCAACGAATGGTCATATCCATGTCTCGCCATGACTCATGAAGTTTTGCTTTTGTCTCTTCGGATATTCCTCCATCCAGGATGACCAGCTCTATCCGGCGTTGTCCACGATGACTCGCACCCAGGGAGTACCCCATTGCCGCCAGCCCCATGCTATAGTTTTCGTCCGATGCTGTTACCACAGTAATAGGTTCTTCCGATTCTTGTACTTTCGGTATCGAGGGCGCTGAGACGTTGGTTATGGATTCGACAACGGTCGTCCAGGTGTTCTCTGGGTTCGCAGTATGAAAAAAATTATCCTCATAACGCCCATGAGGTGCTCCTGAGCTAAGACCGATGCGACGAAGGAATTCTCCGCGTATAATATTGCAGCAAAAGCAGTGTTGTCCACCATGGAGCAAACACGTATGAGAGCAGGGTGCAGCAACTGAAAGTACGTTATGTCCAAAACGCGACACCATTTTTTGATACGCGTCGGCGGGAAGGTTTTGCACTTCACTGAGCATCCACACTATGGGGGTATTGGTCATGCGAATCACTCTGTTGAGCATTTCCAGCAGCGCATCCCCAATGCCAAGTGCATCTCTATGTGCGGAGGCAAAATAGGACTGCATCTGGTAGTCCGACTGTGCGAGCCAGGCTCGTACGCTGTTGCCGAATGTCGTATTCCCAGAGGTATTCAATAGAAAGAGATGCCCCAGAGCATGTGGGAATGTCTGGTGTTCCAAAAACTTCCGTACAGCGTTCCATTGTTGCTCATCCCCAGAGAGCGTTACCAGTATGCTTACAGGTTCATTCAGCAATCCTGCCAGTTCCGCATAGGGCCGATGTCGCATCGTATGGAATTGGCTACCCCCATGGACGCGATACCAAAAGTGCCCCTGGCTTTTATAAGCTTTCCATCCCAGATTCATCATTTTGCGAAAAAGTAACCAGTCCAGAAACAGGTTATCTACTGTGTGCCACTTTCCCGCCTGCATAACGGCGTCACGGTGGAGCATGGATACCACGCTTAGGTCCCCCACCATGTCAAATTGACGCCAATCGAGCGTATCAGGTCGGGTATGGAGGTGATCCTTATCACCGAAGCACCGGTAATCGGAATAGGCGATTCCTGCATCTGGATGGGACTGAAACACTTCGAGGCCGCATCGCAAATAATCAGCGTCTAACATATCGTCTGCGTCCAAAAAAACGACGAACGGTGCAGTGGTAGCTGCGAGTCCTGCGTTCCGCGCATGTCCCGAGGCGTGCCATTCCCCACGTATGTATCGAACACTCTTCGATGCATATTGCTCCGCGACCTCGCGGGTATTGTCGTTTGATGCGTCGTCCACGATGACGATTTCCGACGCTGGTACGGACTGCGAGAGAACACTCTCTATGGCTTCCGCAAGATACCTTCCATAGTTATGGCAGGGAATGATGACAGCTATGTCATCCTTGTTCCGCATGCGCATCGGAAAAACGTTTTGCTCCATGGTAAAGGGTTGTACTGTATCACGTATTTTACTGCGATTGCAGCGCTGGTCTCCGTGTCCTTTTCCGTGCTATTGATACGATACCGGGATGCGGCAGAAGGCGCAGAAAACGTCCGCCTTGTTTTTGGTACTGTCCGGTTCGTAGGATAATTTCGCGCTCCAGATGCGTTGGCAGGATTACAGAGTATCGGATGCCGGATGCCATCCATTCCTCCTCAGAAATGACAGGGATGTTCAATCCCGGAATGACTTTGCCTATCTTCGTTGGCGCAGTGTCGACGCATGCATCCAGGAAGTCGCCGAGTCCGCATACGTGCGCCAAAATCAAACCACGCGCGGATGCTCCGTAACCTACCATGCGATTTGTGTCCGATGTGTACGTGGCCATGCATTCCCGGATGGCATGTATAGTATGTGGAACGCTCTCCGCAAATGCCCTGTAGGTGTCCGCAGATCCGAGACCTTTCTCCTCTGGCAAAGCATCACAATGGGGATCGGAGGATTTGCGCAACCAGGCGCGGAGTACCCCGCCGTGTATGGGCAACATCTCCATGCGTTGAATAGAAAAGCCATGAAGTCCTGCCAGAATGCAGAGTGGTTTTGACCAGAAATAGGTTATGTATTCATGGTGGATTTGATGGAATTCCTTCAGAACGGACGCTACGTGTCCAACTTCTATCACAAACCATCCATTTTTTTTCAACATCATAGAAACGGCATCCATGCATTTATGCAGATCGTCGACATGCTGGAGTGTATTTGTGCAACAAACGATATCCGCCTTCTCACAGAGGTTGTATTTCTCCACTACGTCCGGTTCGAAGAATTCTGTGACTATGGGTATGCCACGAGCGGTCGTTATTTTTGAAGCGGGTATGGATGGATCTATGCCCAGGACGTCATATCCCCTCTTGGCCAAGCAGGAGAGCAGCATGCCGTCATTACATCCAATATCCACAATACATCCTTTGTCTTTTTGCCTGGCAAGCTCTTCCGCCAGATGCACATGATGGTCTTGGGTGGCCGGTGAATGCGATGCAAGATGTGCATTGCGCCGAAAGTACTCTCTCGGTGATACACGTTCGCCAAGTTGCGATAATCCGCATGTGGGACAGAAATGCAGATCAAGAGGATACCGTTCCGTCTCCGCATCAGTTTCAGGCTGCACAAATACGCCGCACGGTGGCAGTTCCCCCAACGAAACAACCGGTTCCGTGGCCGATGAACAGACTCTGCACCGCAGCACACTCCAAGCATAACCCAACATCATCAGTGAAACCGATGAATGCCTACTTTCTCGAAGATACTGTATGGAATTCGATGCGGAGAACGTGGACGCGTCCAGATGGAGGGATCACTCTTATTCATTGAGGAATGGGTGCAATTCTTGTAGTTGGATAGTAGTACTCCAGTATCTGTGTATACGTTTTCCCCTCGTTCGCCTGCCCTTCGGCACCACAGCCGCTCATGCCGACACCGTGCCCCGCCTGCTTGAGACCTTCGCACCACGGATCTTCTTTCGAGGAGAACACATGAGCGAAGGGGAAATTCTTCCATCCTGCTTCGTCGGGACTCCTCGTCCGTCCGTCGTCTGCGGAGAAGTACGGAGTTTTCACGACTTGCTTTGCGATGGTCACCACCAGGCCTGAAGTTTCCGTGACGGCTGCGACCCACCGTGGGTTGCGTTCGGCGTATGCAACGCCGCTGTAACTCTGAAAGCGTGCGGGACTGTCATCGCCGTCGTAGGGCATGCCGGGGAATTTCCTGTTTGCCTGGATCCTATAGAAAGCCGCATAGCTGCGCGCAGCGACCGCGAAGGCCTTCTGTTTTTCCACGGGCTCTGTA
>Ga0194131_10001782_pt1 | contig 36309 bp, 28 predicted proteins | sample TA2KigO120mmetaG_FD_148631 | JGI IMG/M metagenome (GOLD analysis project Ga0194131, IMG submission 148631) | Freshwater microbial communities from Lake Tanganyika, Tanzania - TA2015053 Kigoma Offshore 120m | ecosystem: Environmental > Aquatic > Freshwater > Lake | place: Tanzania: Lake...
CCTGGACATCCTGACCGCGCGGCGCCTGGACATCCTGGCCACGCGGCGCCTGGACATCCTGACCGCGCGGCGCCTGCACATCCTGACCACGCGGCGCCTGCACATCCTGGCCACGCGGGGCCTGGACATCCTGACCGCGCGGGGCCTGCACGTTCTGACCACGCGGCGCCTGGACATCCTGGCTACGCGGCGCCTGCACATCCTGACGCGCACCCGCGAGCGAGCGCGGCGCCTGGACTTCCTGCGAGCGCGGCGCCTGGGTGCTCTGACCACGCGGCGCCTGGACATCCTGGCCACGCGGCGCCTGCACATCCTGACCACGCGGCGCCTGGACATCCTGGCCGCGCGGAGCCTGCACGTCCTGACCACGCGGCGCCTGGACATCCTGGCCACGCGGCGCCTGGACGTCCTGACCGCGCGGGGCCTGCACGTTCTGACCACGCGGCGCCTGGACGTCCTGACCGCGCGGGGCCTGCACGTTCTGACCACGCGGCGCCTGGACATCCTGGCCACGCGGCGCCTGCACGTCCTGACGGGCACCGGCGAGCGAGCGCGGGGCCTGCACATCCTGCGAGCGCGCCATCGACGACTTCTTGCTCAGGATCGACTTCGCCTCGGCGACTTCGGCCGGGCAGGAGGTCGTCTGGGCGTGCGCGACCGGGCTGAACGCTGCGACCATGGCGGCGCTCATCACGACTGCGAAGAACTTTTTCATCGTGTCTTTCCCTTCCCCTTGGTTGAAGTTGCTGCGTGGACACTGTGATGGGCGAACGGCCTGCGGCGTTCCCGTCCCACCCCCTTTGGATTCCCGACCCGTCTGCCGCGGTTCCATCTTGGGCAGCACGTATCTCAAGGTCCGTGCCAGAGCAGGCACGCGATCGAAGGTCAACGATCACAGGCACTTACGATAGCGATCCTTCAGACGTCGTCGACGATGTGCCCGACGCCGGCGACGATGAGGGCCCGGCAATCTGCCCGGGTCCGGGGGGTCGGAATCCGTGTGGTAGGCTGACATAGATGCCCGCCTTCGCGGCGCGCTTGGCGCCCGTTCTCGCGCTCCTCCTCGCGACCGCCGGCTGCGCGCTGACGTCGGCGCCATCCGCCTCGAGCCCGCGTCTGCCCGTCCCCGTCCGCGAGACCCTCGCCAACGGGGTGCGCGTCATCGTCCAGGAGCACCACGCGAGCGACGTGACCGCGCTGCAGCTGTGGGTGCGCGCCGGCGGCCGTGACGAAGCCGCCGAGGAGCTCGGCCTCGCGCACTACCTCGAGCACATGCTGTTCAAGGGCACCACGTCACGGCCGACCGGCTTCATCGATCGTGACGTGGAAGGCGTGGGCGGGCGGATGAACGCGGGGACGTCGCTGGACTACACGTACTACCACATGGTGCTGCCGGCCACGCGCACCGCGCCGGGCATCGAGCTCCTCGCGGACATCAGCGTGAACGCGAGCCTCGATGCGGCCGTCCTGGACGCGGAGAAGCGCGTCGTGCTCGAAGAGATGCGTCTGTCGGAAGACAACCCGCGGCGGCATCTCGCGCGGCGCCTGATGGAAGCGGTGTTCGAGGGGCATCCGTACGGACGGCCGGTGATCGGCACCCCCGAGCTCGTCCGCGGGCTGTCCCGCGAGACACTGCTCGCGTTCTATCGCCGACTGTACGCGCCCGAGTCGTTCACGCTGGTCGTCGTCGGCCCGGTGGCGCCGCGCGACGTGATCGCGCGCGCGCGTGCGGCGTTCGAGCGCATCCCGCGGCGCGGGAGCCTGCCGCTGCCCGCCGCCACGCCGCCGCCCTTGCGTCCCCGGAAGCTCGAGATGGCTCGGCCGGGCACGCAGGCGTATCTCGGGCTCGCGTGGCACGCGCCGCGTATCGACCACGCGGATGTGTCCGCGGTGGACCTGCTGGTGACGATCCTCGGCCAGCGGCGCAGCTCGCGGCTGCCGCGGACGCTGCGCGACGAGCTCGGGCTCGTGAGCGCGGTGAGCAGCTCGTACGCGGCGCTCGAGGCCGCGGGCGCGATCAGCGTGACCGCGCAGATGGATCCGGCGAACCTCGAGCGCGCGGAAGCGGCGATCCTCGACCAGATCCGGCGCATTCGCGAGGAGGGCGTCACGGAGGCCGAGCGGCGCCGGGCGGTGACGGCGGCGGAGTCGTATCGCGAGTTCCAGAGCGAGACCGTCGAGGGGCGCGCCCACGCGCTCGGCCACGCGGCGACGATCTGGAGCGTCGAGGACGAGCTCGCGTACCTCGATCGCGTGCGCGGCGTCACCGCCGCCCAGCTCCAGGCCGCGGCGCGCAAGTACCTGGACCCGGAGCGCTACGTGCGCGTCGCCTTCGTGCCGCCGAAATGACCCGGTGGCTCGTGCCCGCACTCGTCCTGCTGCTCGCCGCCGCCGCGCCGGCGGCGGCGGACGACACGCGGGTGACGTCCACCACGCTGCCGAACGGAGTGCGCGTGCTCGTGCGCGAGAATCCCGCGGCGGGCGTCGTCGCGGCGTCGCTGCTCGTGCGCGCGGGCTCCCGCTTCGAGACCGGCGAGAACGCCGGCATCACGAACTTCCTGCATCGCGTGATGGTGCGCGGCAGCGCGCGGCGCAACGCGGCGGAGATCGCGGCCGCCGCGGAGGACCTCGGCGGCAGCATCGACGCCTCGGGCGACGTCGAATACGCCGAGGTGCGCGGCACCGCGCTCGCGCGTCACTGGGAATCCCTGCTCGCGCTCATCGGCGAGGTCGCGCTCGAACCGAGCCTCCCGGCGGACGCGATCCAGACCGAGCGGCGGCTCATCCTCAGCCAGATCCAGACGCGCCTCGACACGCCGTTCCCGATGGCGCTCGACGCGCTGATCACCGACCTCTATTCGGGCCATCCGTACGCGCTCCTGGCGACGGGCCGCCGCGAGACCGTCACGCGGCTCACGCGCGACGAGCTGCTCGCACACTATCGGGCGATCTACCAGCCGAGCCGGCTCGTGCTCAGCGTGAGCGGCCATGTTCCGGCGCCCCGCGTGATCGCCGCCGCGACGAAGCTCCTCGGCGGGTTGCCGAACGCGGGCGGCTCGACGGCGCCGTTCGTCGAGCCCGCGCCCGCGATCGCGCCGCCCGGCGGACGGCGTGTCCTCCAGCGCCCCGCCCAGCAGGCGCAGATCCTCGTGGGCTTCGCGGGGCCGAGCGTGACGGATGCCGACTACGCCGCCGTGAAGGTGCTCGGCGCGGTGCTGGGCGGCGGGATGTCGGGACGCCTCTTCGTCGAGCTGCGCGACAAGCTCGGGCTGGCGTACTCGCTCGGCGTGATCAATCCCTCGCGCGCCGGGCCTGCGTTCATCGTGGGCTACATGGGGACGACGCCCGCGAGCGCGACGCCGGCCGAGGCGGGGATGCTGCGCGAGATCGAGCGCATCCGCGCCGAGCCGCCCACCGCGGACGAGCTCGCGCGCGCGAAGGCGTATCTGCAGGGCCAGCTCGCCATGGACCGGCGCACCAACGCGCGGCAGGCGTGGTACCTCGGCTTTTTCGAGCTCATCGGCGCCGGGCACGATTTCCCGGACCGCTACGCGCGCGCGCTGGGGCAGGTCACGATCGCCCAGGTGCAGGCGGCCGCCCGCCGCTACCTCGAGCGGCCGACGACCGTCGTCCTGCGCCCCTGATGCTGCCCCTCAAGGACGACGTCCGCAGCCAGAGCTTCCCGCTCTTCACGGTGCTGTTGATCGCGGGCAACGTCGGGGCGTTCCTGTACCAGATGTCGCTCGAGCTCGGCGCCGGCCGGGTGTCCCAGGAAGCCGCCACCGCGTTCATCATCGAGTTCGGCGCGGTCCCGTGCCGCATCACGGGCCTCTGCCCACTCGGCGAGTTCCCGGCGCCGGCCGTCTCGGTGTTCACCTCGATGTTCCTGCACGGCGGGCTCTTCCACATCGCCGGCAACATGCTCTACCTGTGGATCTTCGGCGACAACGTCGAGGACACGCTCGGCCACGCGCGCTTCCTGCTGCTCTACCTGCTGGCGGGCGTGGCCGCCGTCGCGGCCCAGACCGTCGTGAACCCGGCCTCGCAGGTGCCGATGGTGGGGGCCAGCGGGGCGATCTCGGGGGTCCTCGGGGCGTACCTGCTGCTGTTCCCGCGGGCGAGCATCCTGACCCTGATCATGTTCGGCTTCTTCGTCCGCTTCGTCCAGGTGCCGGCGCTGATCGTGCTCGGCTTCTGGATCGTGGTGCAGTTCTTCAACGGGCTCATCAGCTTCGGCGCGCGGGGCACCGAGGGCGGGGGGGTGGCCTGGTTCGCCCACATCGGCGGGTTCCTGGCGGGGCTCGCCCTGCTCTTTCTGCTCCGGCCCCGGGCGCGCCGTCGCCTATAATGAAGGCCGTGGCTTCGCGTGTCCGGCTCGACAAACTCCTCGTAGAGAAAGCGCTTCTGCCCAGCCGGGAACGGGCGATCCGGCACATCCTGGCCGGCGACATCCTGGTGGACGGCAAGCGGGTCGACAAGGCGGGCGCGCTGGTCGAGCCCACCTCCGAGATCGAGATCCGCGGCCGCTCGCCCTTCGTGAGCCGCGGGGGCGAGAAGCTCGCGCACGCGCTCGATGCCTTCTCGGTCGCCGCGCGCGGCCGCATCTGCATTGACGTCGGCGCCTCGACGGGCGGCTTCACGGACTGCCTGCTCCAGCGCGGCGCGACGCGCGTGTACTCGGTCGACGTCGGCAGCGGCCAGATCGACGACAAGCTGCGCCGCGACGAGCGGGTCGTGGTCATGGAGAACACCAACGCGCGCGGCCTCGACCCGCGCATCTTCGGCGACAAGCCCTCGCTCGCGGTCGTCGACGTCGCGTTCATCTCGCTCGAGAAGGTCCTGCCCGCGATCTTCGGCGTGCTCGAGCGCGGCGGCGAGGCCATCGCGCTCGTCAAGCCGCAGTTCGAGGCCGGGCGCGCCGCGGTCGGCAAGGGCGGGGTGGTGCGCGATCCCGCGGAGCACCGCGCGGTCGTGAGCCGCCTCGCGCGCTACGCGATCCTGCGCGGCTGGCACGTCCTCGGCGTGACGGCGTCGCCGCTGCGCGGGCCGAAGGGCAACCGCGAGTTCTTCCTGCATCTGTCGATGCGGGGGCGCACGGCGGCCGACCTCGAATCCCGCATCGACGAATCCGTCGCCGCCCTCGCGTGAACCGCGTCGGCATCGTCGCGAAGCCCGACGCCCCCCGGGCGCCTGAGGTCGTCACCCGTCTCGTCGACTGGCTGACCGAGCGCCGCATCGAGGTCACGCTCGAGAAGGAAACAGCGGGGATCGTCCCCGCCGTCCGTGCTGCCGCCGCCAACAAGGCCGAGCTGCCCGGACTCTCCGACCTCCTGATCGTCCTCGGCGGTGACGGGACGCTGCTCTCCATGGCCCGCGCGGTCGGCGACCTCGGGGTGCCGATCATGGGCGTGAACCTGGGCGGCCTCGGCTTCCTCACCGCGACCACGCTCGACGAGATGCTGCCGTCGCTCGAAGCCGTGCTCGCCGGCCGGATGGTCGTCGAGGAGCGGCTCATGCTGCTCACGCGCGTGGTCCGCAACGGTGCCGCGGTGTTCGAGCACATGGCGCTGAACGACGCGGTGATCACGAAGTCCGCGATGAGCCGCATCATCAGCCTCGGGGTGTCGGTGGAGGGCTCGCACGCCACCGCGTACCGCGCGGACGGCCTGATCATCTCCACACCGACGGGCTCCACCGCGTACTCGCTCTCCGCGGGCGGCCCGATCGTCTCGCCGGCCGTCGAGGCCGTGGTGCTCACGCCGATCTGCTCGCACACGCTCACGAACCGCCCGATCGTGCTGCCCGCCTCGCACCGCATCGAGGTCGCGATCCAGTCGGATCAGGAGATCATGCTCACCATCGACGGGCAGGTGGGGGTCGGGCTGCGCGAGCGTGACGTGGTGGAGGTCGTGACGGCGCCCGCGCGCATGCGGCTGGTGCGCTTCCCGCAGAAGGACTTCTTCTCGGTGCTGCGGACCAAGCTGAAGTGGGGAGAGCGCTGAGTGCTTCCGGATACACCTTGAGCTCGTGCACCGCCTGACCTAGCCTCTTCCCATGCTGCGCGAGCTCCGGGTCCGGAACTTCGCCGTGATCGAGAGCGCGAGCGTGGCGTTCGCCCCCGGCCTGAACGTCCTCACCGGCGAGACCGGCGCCGGGAAATCGATGCTGATCGACGCGATCCTGCTCGTGCGCGGCGCGCGCGCGCAGGCCGACGTCATTCGCGCGGACGCGGACACCGCCACCGTCGAGGCGCGCTTCGACGCCTCCGCCGCCGCCGCGCACGTGCTGGACGAGGCGGGCATCCCTGCGGACGACGACGGCATCCTCATCCGCCGCGAACTCGCCCGGTCGGGCCGGCATCGCGCGTTCGTCAACGACTCGCCGGTCACGGTCGCGCTCCTCGAACGGCTGGGGGACCACCTCATCGAGGTGCACGGCCAGCACGAGCACCATCGCCTCCTCGAGCCCGCGCGGCAGCTCGACCTGCTGGACCGCTATGCCGAGACCGAGGCGCAGCGCGAGCACGTCGCCTCGCTCCATGCGAAGCATCGCGCGGCGCTGGACGACGTGGAGCGCACGCGCGCCGCCGAGCGCGACCGCGCGCAGCGCGAGGACCTCCTGCGCTTCCAGGTGTCCGAGCTCGACGCCGCGCGCCTGCGCGATGGGGAGGAGGAGGATCTGCGCGCCGAGCGCCAGCGGCTGCAGCACGCCGAGCGCTTCGTGTCGGGACTTGCCGAGCTCGCGAGTCTCCTCGCCGAGGAGGAGCCGTCGGTCGTGGGACGCCTGGGCCGGGCGCGCCGCGTGGTCGGCGACCTCACGCGGCTCGACCCCGCGTTCAGCGCCCCCGGTGACACGCTCGACGCGGCGATCGCGCAGGTCGACGAAACGCTCGTGGCGCTCCGCGGGCTCCGCGATCGCGCGAGCATCGAGCCGGGGCGCCTCGAGGCCATCGACGACCGCCTCGATGCGCTGACGCGCCTGAAGCGCAAGTACGGCGACACCGTCGCGGCGATGCTCGCGTTTCGTGAGGACGCCGCGGCGGCGCTCGACCGGCTCCAGCGCCACGAGGAGCTCCTGGCGGCGCAGGAGCGCGCGCGCGGCGAGCTGTGGGGCGAGCTGAGCGCCGCCGCCGCGAACCTCTCGGACCGGCGCGCGAGGGCGGCCCGTGCGCTCGCGGCGGCGGCCCAGAAGGAGATCCGGACGCTCGGCATGGAGCGCGCGACGTTCGAGGTCGCGGTGGAGCGCGCGGCGCCGGACGGCGTCACGGCGCGCGGGCTCGACCGCGTGGAGCTCCGCCTCGCCGCGAACCCCGGTGAGGAGGCGCGTCCGCTCGCGCGGGTGGCATCCGGCGGCGAGCTCTCCCGCACCATGCTGGCCCTGCACGCGGTTCTCGCGGCCGACGGCGTCGCCACGATGGTCTTCGACGAGGTGGACGCCGGGGTGGGCGGCCGCGCCGCGGCCGTCGTCGCGGACAAGCTCGCGGCGGCGGCGAAGGGCCGTCAGGTCCTGTGCGTGACGCACCTCGCCCCGATCGCGGCGCGCGCGCAGCACCACCTGCGGGTCGAGAAAGCGGTGCGCGCGGGCCGGACCCGCGTCACCGCGGTGGCGCTGGACGGTGACGAGCGCGTCGCCGAGGTGGCGCGGATGCTGGCGGGCGAGGCGACCGGCGAGGCGCGGCGGCACGCGCGCGAGCTGCTCGGACGCGCCCGGTGAGGGCAACCGCGCGCGGACGCGCGCGGTACAATGGACGCGCATGATCGACCTGATCCTCAAGAAGATCTTCGGGACCAAGCACGACCGCGACGTGAAGCGGATGCAGCCGCGGGTCGCCGCCATCAACGCCCTGGAGCCCGAGCTGCAGCGCCTCGACGACGCCGCGCTCGCCGCGAAGACCGAGGAGTTCCGCCGGCGCCTCGCGGAGGACGACGCGGACGTCGAGGACCTGCTCGAAGAAGCGTTCGCGGTGTGCCGCGAGGCCGCGCGCCGCGTCCTCGGCATGCGGCACTTCGACGTGCAGCTCATCGGCGGCATGGTCCTGCACGGCGGCACGATCGCCGAGATGGCCACCGGTGAAGGCAAGACGCTCGTCGCCACGCTCCCCGCGTACCTGAACGCGCTCACGGGCAAGGGCGTCCACGTGGTCACCGTGAACGACTACCTCGCCAAGCGCGACGCGCAGTGGATGGGCCCGCTCTACCACGCGCTCGGGCTGTCGGTCGGCGTCATCCAGCACGAGGCGTCCTTCCTCTACGACCCGAACTACGTGACGTCGGACATCCGGATGACCGCGCTCCGTCCGTGCACGCGGCACGAGGCCTACCGCGCCGACCTCACGTACGGGACGAACAACGAGTTCGGCTTCGACTACCTGCGGGACAACATGCGGTTCACGCTCGACGAGCTGGTGCAGCGCGAGCTGCACTACGCGATCGTCGACGAGGTCGACTCGATCCTCATCGACGAGGCGCGCACGCCGCTCATCATCTCGGGCCCGGCCGAGGAGTCGACGGACCTCTACTACAAGATCGATCGCATCATCCCGAAGCTCAAGCGCGCGGCCACCATCGTCGAGGGCAAGCTCTCCGAGATCGAGGAGACGAAGGAAGGCGACTACATCGTCGACGAGAAGTCGAAGGCGGTGGCGCTGACCGAGCAGGGGATCGTGAGCTGCGAGCGGCTGCTCGGCGTCGACAACCTCTACGACCCGCGGAACATCGACGCGCTCCACCACGTGCAGCAGGGCCTGCGCGCGCACGCGCTCTTCCGCCGCGACGTCGACTACATGGTGAAGGACGGCGAGGTCATCATCGTCGACGAGTTCACCGGCCGCCTCATGCCGGGCCGGCGCTGGTCGGACGGCCTGCACCAGGCGGTCGAGGCGAAGGAAGGCGTCAAGATCGAGCGGGAGAACCAGACGCTCGCGACGATCACCTTCCAGAACTACTTCCGCATGTACGCGAAGCTCGCGGGCATGACCGGCACCGCCGAGACCGAGGCCGAGGAGTTCGCGAAGATCTACAAGCTCGGCGTCACGGTCATCCCCACCAACCGCGCGCTGACCCGGGTCAACTTCCCGGACGTGGTCTACAAGACCGAGCGCGAGAAGTTCGACGCGGTCACGAAGGACATCATCGAGCGCAGCGCCAACGGCCAACCCGTGCTCGTCGGCACGGTGTCGATCGAGAAGTCGGAGCGGCTCGCCGCGCTGCTCAAGCGCCGCGGCGTCAAGCACGAAGTGCTCAACGCGAAGTACCACGAGCGCGAGGCCGAGATCGTGGCCCAGGCCGGACGCGCGGGCGCCGTGACGATCGCGACCAACATGGCGGGCCGCGGCACCGACATCCTGCTCGGCGGCAACGCCGACTTCCTCTCGAAGGAGATCCTTCGCAAGCGCGGCCTCGATCCCGCGACGGCGCCGGCGGACGCGCGCGCGTCCGCGCTGGCCGAGGCGCGCAAGGTCACCGAGCCGGAGCACGAGAAGGTCGTGGGGCTCGGCGGCCTGCACATCGTCGGCACCGAGCGCCACGAGTCCCGCCGGGTCGACAACCAGCTCCGCGGCCGCTCCGGCCGGCAGGGCGACCCCGGCTCGTCCCGCTTCTACCTCTCGCTCGAGGACGACCTCCTGCGCATCTTCGGCTCCCAGCGCATCCAGAAGATCATGGAGCGCCTCGGCATGGAGGAAGGCGAGCCCATCGAGCACCGGCTCGTCACGCGCGCGATCGGCACCGCGCAGAAGCGGGTGGAGACGCACAACTTCGAGATCCGCAAGCATCTCCTCGAGTACGACGACGTCATGAACAAGCAGCGCGAGATCATCTACGGCATGCGCCGCCAGATCCTCGACGGCGAGAGCCAGGCCGAGACGATCGAGGAGTGGATCGACGAGGTCGCCGCCGCCACGCTCGACCCCTACGCGCCGGCCGAAGGCCACCCGGAGGACTGGGACCTCGCCGCGCTCGCCGAGGGCGTGAACCAGCAGTTCGGCTTCCGGCTCACGCCTCCCACCGTCGACGATGCCGACACGCGCGAGGGGCTCGAAGCGATCGTGCGGGACGCGGTGCGCGCGCGCTACGCGGAGCGCGATCGCGAGCTCGGCACCGAGCTGCTCCGTGCGCTCGAGCGCCACGAGATGCTGATCGTCATCGACCAGCAGTGGAAGGATCACCTGCTGTCGATCGACCACCTCAAGGAAGGGATCGGCCTGCGCGGCTACGGCCAGCGCGATCCCCTCACCGAGTACAAGCGCGAGGCGTTCGATCTGTTCCAGGCGATGGTCGAGCGCGTGAAGGCCTCGGTCGTCGAGCGGCTCTTCAAGGTCCAGGTGATGCGCGGCGACGAGGCGATGGAGCTGCCGACGATCACCGCGCGCACGCCGGTGCAGGAGATGCGCGGCGCGCTGCCGGACGACGCGCTGTCGACGGCGCCCGCGGCGGTGCCGAGCCGCGCGGCCGCGCCCGCGGTGCGCAGCGCGACCGGCGAGAAGATGGGCCGCAACGACCCCTGCCACTGCGGATCCGGGAAGAAGTACAAGCGGTGCTGCTACCTGAAGGGCGCATGATGTAGAGGCCGAGGGGGCCCCCAGCCCCCATGTCTGGTAGTTTCCGCTTTGGCTTTCCCCGCGCCCCGTGCTAAGAAACGTCATGCGTCTCGAATCGATCTCCCTTCAGGGCTTCAAGTCGTTCGGCGAGAAGGCCGTGGTGAAGGTCCTGCCCGGCATCACGGGCATCGTCGGCCCCAACGGCTGCGGGAAGAGCAACATCTCCGAAGCGGTGCGCTGGGCGCTCGGTGAGCAGAGCGCCAAGTCCCTCCGTGGGCAACGCATGGAAGACCTGATCTTCCACGGGTCGTCCTCCCGCAAGCCCGTCGGCCTCGCCGAGGTCGGCCTGACGTTCTCGAACGAAGGAACCCTCTCGGTGCCGTGGAGCGAGATCGCGGTGAGCCGCCGCCTCTATCGCACGGGGGACAGCGAGTACCTGCTGAACAACGGGGTGACGCGCCTGCGCGACATCCTGGACCTCTTCGCGGGCACGGGCGCGAACCCGCGCGCGTACTCCGTGATGGACCAGGACAAGCTGAACCACGTCCTCACCGCGAAGCCGCACGAGCGCCGCGTGTTCATCGAAGAAGCCGCGGGCATCGCGCGCTACAAGCAGCAGCGCAACGAGACGGAAGGCAAGCTCACCGCCACCAGGCAGAACCTCACGCGCGTGCGCGACGTCATGGACGAGGTCAAGCGCCAGCTGACCTCGCTCGAGCGCCAGGCGCGCAAGGCCCAGCAGTACAAGACGCTGCAGGGGGAGAAGCGCGAGCTCGCGCAGGCGCTGCTCGCGGCGGACTGGACGGCGATGACCGCCGAGGCGCAGCGGCTCGAGACCGAGCTCACGCGCCTGCGCGACAACGAGCAGATGCTGCGAACGCGCATCGCCGGCCTCGCCTCCCGCGAGGCGACGCAGCGCGAAGCCATCCAGGTGAGCGATCACCGTCTGGGCGACCTGCGCCAGAGCGTGCAGAAGATCCAGGGCGAGCTCGAGCGGCTGCTCGAGCGCCGCGAGCAGATGGGCGTGCAGGTGCGCGAGCTCGAGGAAGAGGCCGTGCGGCTCGAGCAAGAAGTGCGGACGGCGGGCGAGCGCCTCACCACGCTGGCCGGTGAGCGCGAGCAGGGTGTCACGGCGCTCGCGGAGGCCCAGGCCGCCGTGAGCGAGCGCGGGACCGCCGCGGCGTCGCTCGAGGCCGCGCTGGAGGCGCATCGCACCGGCCTCGCGTCCGAGCGCGATCGCCTCGAGGCGCTGCGGCTCGAGCAGGTCCGCCTCGCCGCCGAGCGCACCGACCTCATGCGCGAGGCGGGCGAGCTTCGCGAGCGCCAGGCGCAGCTCGCGCGGCGGGCCGAGCGGCTCGCGGCGGAGATCGCGGAAGCGGAGACCGAAGCGGGCCGCCTCGCGTCCCATCGGGCGATCCTCGAGACCTCGCGCGACCGGGTGGTGGCCGAGCTCACGAGCCTGGCGGGCGAGCGCGAGCGGCTCGAGAGCGCCCTGCGCGACCGCGGGCAGGCGCTCGCGTCCGCCGAACAGCGGCTCGCGGACGTCCGGCTGCAGCTCGCCGCCCGGCGGTCGAGCTATGAAGCCCTCCGCGAGCTCGAGCGCGTGCGCGAGGGCTACGGCGCCGGCGTGCGCGCGGTGTTCGCGGCCGACGGCGGGCCATCCATCGAGGGCGTCGTCGGCACCGTGGCCGATCTCCTCGACGTGCCCCCCGGCCTCGAGCGCGCGGTGGAAGCCGTGCTCGGTGAGCGGCTGCAGTGGGTCGTGGTCGAGCGGTTCGAGCATGCGCGCGCGGCGGTCCGGCATCTCCGCGAGCACGGCGCCGGCGCGGCGACGTTCCTGCCCCTCGAGCGCCTCGCGTTCGCGGCGGATGCGGTCGGCGAAGACTCCGACCTCGTGACCGGCTGGGCCACCGAGCAGGTGGGCGCGGCAAGCCGACCGCTCGTGCAGCACCTGCTCGGCAACGTGCGCATCGTCGCGACCCTCGACGAGGCCGAAGCGCTGTGGCGTCGCAACGGCGCGGCGGTCACGTACGTCACCCGCGCGGGCGAGGTGCTGGCGCCGACCGGCCTGCTGCGCGGCGGCGAGGCGGAGACGGGCGCGGGGGGCGAGCATTCGCTGCTCGGGCGCAAGCGCGAGCTGCGCGACCTCGAGCATGAGGTCGCCCGGCTGACGGAGCGGCTGGAGAGCGCGCAGACGGAGACCGCGCAGCTCGACGCCGAAGTCAGCACGCTACGTGCGCGGCTGCCGCTGTTGCAGCAGTCGATCCACGCGGGCGAGAGCGAGCGGCTCGCGGGCGAGAAGGACCTCGAGCAGACGGTGCGCGAGCAGGAGCGCCTGCTCCGGCACCGCGAGACCGTGCAGGCCGAGGCGCGGCAGGTCGGCCTCGAAGCCGACGAGACGGGCCGGACGCTCGGCGTCCTCGAGGCGCGCATGAGCGCGGCGCTCGAGGCGGAGGCGCGCCACGAGCGCGCGATGATCGGGCTGCGGGAGTCGATCGAGCGCGCGCAGGAGCGTGACCAGGCGCTGGTCACCGAGCTCACCGCGTGCCGCGTCGACCTCGCGTCCGCCACGGAGCGCGTGGAGGCGCTCGGCCGCGAGCTGACGCGCCTCGACCAGATCGAGGCGGACCTGCACGAGCGCGTCGCCGCCACGCGCCAGCGCCAGACGCAGCTCCGCGAGCGCACGGCGTGGCTCGTGGAGGAGCGCGAGCGCACGGATACCGCGGCGCGCGAGGTGGCGGGGGAGCGCGACCGCGTCGAGGACGAGGCCCGGGCGGCGGGCCAGCATCACGAAGGGCTCCTCGCGGAGCTTCGGCTCCTCGAGACCGAGATCCGCACGGTCGAGGCCGACGCGTCGCGCACGGTCGGCGCCATCCACGAGATCGAGCTGCGCGCCACCGAAGGCCGCGTCCGTCTCGAAGAGCTGGTGCAGGAGGCCTGGCGCGCCTACACCGTGGATGTCGAGGCGCTGAAGGCGCTGCACGATCCCGAGCGCGACCTCGAGGCCGCCCGCACGCGGGTGGCCGAGTTGGACGAGAAGCTCGCGTCCATCGGCGCCGTGAACCTCGTCGCCGACGACGAGTACCGCGAGCTCGACGAGCGCCTGACGTTCCTGCGCACGCAGCACGACGACCTCGTCGGCTCCATGAAGGACCTGGAGAAGGCGCTGCGCGGGATGACGCGCACGGCGCAGGAGCGCTTCACCCAGGCCTTCGAGCAGATCAGCCGGCACTTCAGCCAGATCTTCCAGCGCCTGTTCGAGGGCGGCCGCGCGGAGCTGCGACTGGTCGAGGCGGAGGAGGGCGGCGATCCGCTCGACACCGGCGTCGAGCTGATGGCGCAGCCCCGGGGCAAGAAGCTTCAGTCCGTCTCGCTGATGTCCGGCGGCGAGCGGGCGCTCACGGGCCTCGCGCTGCTGTTCGCGATCTTCTACTTCCGGCCGAGCCCCTTCTGCGTGCTGGACGAGGTCGACGCGCCGCTCGACGACGCCAACATCCACCGGTTCCTGCGGGTCCTGCGCGAGCTGACCAGCCAGACCCAGTTCCTGGTCATCACCCACAACCGCAAGACGATGGAGGCGGCGGACATCCTCTATGGCGTGACCATGGAGGAGCCGGGGCTCTCGAAGCTCGTCTCCGTGAACCTGACCGCCGTCTGACGCCCGGGCCGGCGGTAGAATCCCCCTATGTCCGTAGGGGCGCATCTCCGGCAGCTCCGCGAGACCCGCGGCGTCTCACTGGAAGAGATCGCCCGGACCACCCGGGTGAGTGCGCACTACCTCCACGCGCTCGAGGCGGACGACTTCGCCTCCCTGCCGGTCGCCGTGTTCACCCGCGGCTTCATCCGCGCCTACTGCCAGGCCCTCGGCGAGGCGCCGGACGCCGCCGTCGCGCTCTACGACGGCCGGAGCGAGCCGGTGCCGAGCGTCGCCGCCGCGCCGGCCAGCGCGGCTCCGTCTCGTCCCGCGGCCGTGTCCGGCGGGACCGCGAGCCCGCGCCTCGCCGCGGAGCACCCCGGAAAGAACCGCGGCCCGGTGCTGGTGAGCTTCATCCTGCTCGTGGTGCTCGGCGTCGCGCTCTTCGCGGTGACGCTCGCGCTCCAGTCCGGGCGCGAGGCGCCGGAAGACCGTCGCGCCACGCGCGGGCCGGGGACGGTGGAGCGACCGGTCGTGGCGCCGCCCGCGGCGCCGGGGTCACCGCCGGCGCCGGCGGCGGCTTCCGGCGCGCCGCCCGCCGCGCCGGCCGCGGTTCCACGCACCGGCGGGTACGTGCTCGTGGCGCGTACCACCGAGCCCACCTGGATGCGCGTGCGCACCGAGGACGGGCGCAGCACCGAGGAGACGATTCCCGCCGGTCAGGTCAGGGAGTGGACGTCGAACGGCCCGTTCACGCTGACCGTCGGCAACGCCGGCGGCGTCAGCCTGGAGGTCAACGGCCGGGCGCTGCCGTCGCTCGGGCCGAGCGGCACCGTGATTCCGAAGCTGGTCGTCCCCACCGAGCTGCAGTGAGCTTCTTCTCGGGCCTCAAGCAGCGCCTCACGGAGGGGCTCCGCCGCTCGCAGGAGTTCCTGTCGTCCGAGCTGAAGTCGGTCTTCGAGGCCGACCGCCCGATCGACGAGGCGCTCTTCGAAGAGCTCGAGGAGATCCTGATCGCGGCCGACATCGGCGCCGCGCTGGCGGCGGACTTCAAGCACCGTGCGAAGGAAGAGGTGATGTTCGGCACGGTGACGCGGGCCGACCAGCTGCGTCCGCTGTTCCGGAAGTTCCTCGTCGACACGCTCTCGGCGAGGGCCGGCACCCTCGATCTCACGCACACGCCGTCGGTGCTCCTCATGCTCGGCGTGAACGGCGCCGGCAAGACGACCACGTGCGCGAAGCTCTCGGCGCAGCTCAAGGCCGACGGCAAGAGCGTGCTGCTCGCCGCGGCCGACACCTTCCGTGCCGCCGCCATCGAGCAGCTCGAGGCGTGGGGCGGGCGCGTCGGCGTCGACGTGATCCGCCAGGCCCCCGGCTCCGATCCCGCCGCGGTGGTGTTCGACGCGGTGAAGGCCGCCACCGCGCGGAAGGTCGACGTGCTGATCATCGACACCGCGGGGCGCCTGCACACGAAGTCGAACCTCATGGACGAGCTCGTGAAGCTCAAGCGCGTCACCCAGCGTCAGCTGCCGGGCGCGCCGCACGAGGCGCTCATGGTCCTCGACGCGCCCACCGGGCAGAACGGCTTCGCGCAGGCCGCGATGTTCCACGAGGCGATCGGGCTCACGGGCATCTGCCTGACGAAGCTCGACGGCACCGCCAAGGGCGGCATCGTGGTGCGGATCGTTCGCGAGCTCGGCGTGCCGATCAAGCTCATCGGCGTCGGGGAGAAGGTCGAGGATCTCCAGCCGTTCGATCCCGCCGCCTTCGTCGACGCGCTGGTCCCCGCCGCGTGACCGACGACGAGCGCTTCATGCAGCGCGCGCTCGACCTCGCGGCGCGCGCCCGCGGCCTCACGTCGCCCAACCCCATGGTCGGCGCGCTCGTCGTGCGCGACGGTGTCGCGATCGCCGAGGGCTTTCACCGGGCGGCGGGGGAAGCGCACGCGGAGATCGAGGCGCTCGCGCTGGCCGGCGCGCAGGCGCGCGGCGCGACGCTCTACGTGACGCTCGAGCCGTGCACGCACCAGGGGCGCACGCCGCCGTGCGCGCCCGCGGTCCTTGCCGCCGGCGTCCAGCGCGTGGTCGTGGCGACCGCCGATCCAAACCCGCTGGTGGCGGGGCGGGGGATCGCGACGCTCCGCGCCGCGGGGATCGACGTGACGAGCGGCGTCATGGAAAGCGCGGCGAGCGCGCTGAACCGGACGTTCCTCACCGCGATGCGCCGGGGGCGGCCGCACGTCACGCTCAAGGCGGCCGCGACGCTCGACGGCAAGATCGCGGACGCGCACGGGGCCTCGCAGTGGATCACCGGCGGCGCCGCGCGCGTCGAAGCGCATCGGCTGCGCAGCGACGCGGACGCGATCCTCGTCGGCGTGGGCACGGTGCTCGCCGACGATCCCGCGCTCACCGTGCGGCTCGACGGACCGTGGCCGCGCGAGCCGCTGCGCGTCGTGCTCGACTCGAAGGCGCGCACGCCGGCGACCGCGAAGCTGATCCACGCGGGGCGCGCGGCGCACGCGGTGATCGCGGTCGGCGCCGAGGCGCCCGAGGCGCGCGTCGGCGCGCTCACGGCGACGGGCGCGCGCATCCTCCGCTGCCCCGGCGCGGACGGTCGCGTGTCGCCCGCCGCGCTGCTCGCCGCGCTGGCGGCGCTCGAAGTCCGCGGCGTGCTCGTGGAAGGCGGCGCGGAAGTGGCGGCCTCGTTCGTGGAGGCGGGACTCGTCGATCGGGTCGCGATGTTCTTTGCGCCGCGGCTGCTGGGCGGCGCCAAAGCCCCCTCGATCCTCGCGGGCGCGGGGCGCGCGCTGCCCGAGGCGCTCGCGCTCGGCCCGTTGAGCGTGCGCCAGGTCGGCGACGACGTGCTGATCGAAGCGGACGTGCGGCGCGGCTGATGTTCACCGGCATCGTCGAAGACCTGGGCACGGTCGTCGCGTTCGATCGGCGCGGCGAGGCCGCGCGGCTCACGGTCGCGGCGGGCTTGGCGCGCGAGGGGAGCGAGCTCGGCGCCAGCGTCGCCGTGAACGGCGTGTGCCTCACAGTGGTCGATCGGCCCGCCGACGGCCTCACGTTCGAGCTCGGGCCCGAGACGCTGCAGCGCACCACGCTCGGCCGGCTGACGGCGGGGCGCCGCGTGAACCTCGAGCGGCCGCTGCGGTTTGGCGGCGCGCTGGGCGGCCATCTGGTGCTGGGCCACGTCGACGGCGTCGGCACCGTCGAGCGGGTCGAGCGTGTAGAATCGACCACGAGGGTGAGGATCGCGCTCGCGGATCGCGCGCTGGCGCCGCTCTTGATCCCGCAAGGCTCGATCGCCGTCGACGGCGTGAGCCTGACGGTGGCGGCGCTCGCGGTGACCACGTTCGAGATCATGCTCATTCCTCACACGCTCGCGGTGACGACGCTCGGGACGCTGGCGGGCGGGGAGACGGTGAACCTGGAGACGGACGTCATCGGGAAGTACCTGCAGCGATCGCTCGCCTTGAGAGTGTGAGAGGAGCGTCATGACCGCGTTCGCGACCATCGAGGAAGCCCTCGACGACATCCGGGAGGGGCGGCTGATCCTCGTCGTCGACGACGAGGATCGCGAGAACGAGGGCGATCTGGTCATGGCCGCCGAGAAGGCCACGCCGGAGGCGGTCAACTTCATGGCGAAGTTCGGCCGCGGGCTCATCTGCGTGCCGATGCTGGGCGAGCGCCTCGACGAGCTCGAGGTCGGCATGATGGTCGCGAACAACACGGCGCCGATGGAGACCGCGTTCACGATCACGGTCGACGCGCGCCGCGGCGTGACCACCGGCACGTCCGCGTACGATCGCGCGGTGACGATCCGCACGCTCGTGGATCCCGCGATGGGTCCGCGCGACCTCACCGCGCCCGGCCACATCTTCCCGTTGCGGGCGATGCCCGGCGGCGTGCTGCGCCGCGCGGGGCACACCGAAGCGGCCGTCGACCTCGCGCGCCTCGCCGGCTGCTATCCCGCGGGGGTGATCTGCGAGGTCCTCGACGACGACGGCGCCATGGCGCGCCTGCCGTACCTCGTCGAGTTCGCGAAGACGCACCAGCTCAAGATGATCACCATCAAGGCGCTCATCGAGCACCGCGTGCGCAAGGAGAAGCTCGTGCGCCGCATCGCGAGCGCCAAGATGCCCACGGAGTTCGGCGAGTTCACCGCGGTCGCCTACGAAGCGAGCGTCGAGAGCTGGGCGCCGCTCGCGCTCGTGATGGGCGACGTCGCCGGCGACGCCCCCGTGCTCGTCCGCATGCACTCCGAGTGCCTCACCGGCGACGTCTTCAAGTCGAGCCGGTGCGACTGCGGCGATCAGCTCACGAAGGCCATGCGGATCATCGGGGCCGAGGGCAAGGGCGTCATCGTCTATCTCCGCCAGGAAGGGCGCGGCATCGGCCTCGTCAACAAGGTGCGCGCCTACGAGCTGCAGGATCAGGGGCACGACACGGTCGAGGCCAACGTCGCCCTCGGCTTCGCGCCCGACCCCCGCGACTACGGCATCGGCACCCAGGTGCTCGTGGACCTCGGCGTCAAGAACCTGCGGCTGCTCACCAACAACCCGCGCAAGCGCGTGGGGCTCCAGAGCTACGGCCTGACGATCGTCGAGCAGATCCCGATCGAGATCCCGGCGACCGAGACCAACCGCAAGTACCTCCACACCAAGCGCGACAAGCTCGGCCACCAGCTCTCGTCGCTGACGGACTGAGCATGGCCGGCCGCGCCACTCCGGCTCGCTCGCGCCCGCGTCCGGCGGCGCGCGCGCGCTTCGCCGTGGTGGCCTCGCGCTTCAACGAGCCGATCGTGAAGAAGCTGGTCGACGGCGCGCTCGGCGCGTTCGTCGCGGGCGGGGTGGCGGCGGGCATGGTCGACGTCCACTGGGTGCCGGGCGCGTTCGAGCTGCCGCTCGCCGCACAGCATCTCGTGCGCACGAGGCGCTACGCGGGCGTCGCGTGCCTCGGCGTCGTCATCAAGGGGGAGACGCCGCACTTCGACTACGTGGCGGGCGAGGCGGCGGCCGGCATCCGGCAGGTCGCGCTCGCGAGCGGCGTGCCCGTCACCTTCGGCGTGATCACCGCGCTCTCCGAAGCGCAGGCGTGGGCGCGCGCGGGCGGCGCCGTCGGCAACCGCGGCGCCGAGGCGGCGGAGGCCGCGCTCGAGATGGCGCACTTCGTGCGCGCGCGATGAGCCGCCGGCGCAAGGCGCGCGAGGTGGCGCTCCAGTTCCTCTACCAGCTCGACCTGCAGGGCGAGCACGATCCCGCGGCCCATGCCGCCGAGTTCTGGGCGCAGCACCCGCTCGACGAGCCCGCCCGCGCGCTCGCCGAGGAGCTCGTGCGCGGCGCGAAGGCCGCGCAGGGGAAGGTCGACGAGCTGATCGCGCGCTGCACCGAGCACTGGGACCTCGACCGCATGGCGGTCGTCGACCGCAACATCCTGCGCATGGCCGTCTACGAGCTCGGCTGGCGCACGGAGACGCCGCCCAAGGTCGTGATGAACGAGGCGATCGAGATCGCGAAGAAGTTCGGGACGCGCGAGTCGAGCCGCTTCATCAACGGCATCCTCGACCGCGTCCATCGCGAGCTCCGTCCCGCGTCGTAGGCGGCGACCCATGCGGTACGCCGTGCTCTCCGACATCCACGGCAACCTGGACGCGCTCCGCGCGGTCCTCGCCGACGCCGCCGCGCACGCCGACGCGGTCCTCGTGCTCGGCGACGTCGTCGGCTACGGCGCCGAGCCGGAGGCGTGCGTCGACCTCGTCGGCACCCGCGCGCGCGCGGTGGTGGCCGGCAATCACGAGCACGGGGTGACCGGCCGCATGGCGCTCACGTGGTTCAATCCGTACGCGCGCGCGGCGGCGGAGTGGACGCGCACGCGGCTCGACCGCGACTGCACCGCGTACCTGGACGCGCTGCCGGTGCGGGCGGTGGTGGACGACGCGACGCTCGTGCACGCCTCGCCGCACCAGCCGGAGGAGTGGGACTACCTCGTCAGCGAAGAGGACGGCCTCGCGGCCTTCACCGCGTTCGAGACGCGGCTCTGCTTCGTGGGGCACTCCCACGTGCCCGCCATGTGGTCGCTCGGCTCGTCCGGGCCCGACTACGCGCGGGGCGACGTCGACGTGCGTCTCGACTCCGGCCGCCGCTACATCGTCAACGTCGGCAGCGTCGGGCAGCCGCGCGATCGGGACAGCCGCGCCGCGTACGCCGTGTGGGACCTCGACGCGCGCCGCGTGGCGGTCCGCCGCGTGGCGTACGACGTCGCCGCCGCGCGCGCGAAGATCGTCGCGGCCGGCCTCCCGCCGCGCCTGGCCGACCGCCTCGCCGCGGGCGCCTGAGCTCGTGCGCGAGCGCCTCGCCACCGCCGCCGGGGTCGTCCTCTCGGGCGGCGTGCTCGCCCTGGCGTTCCCGCGCATGCACTGGGACGGCGTGGCGTGGCTCGCCGTGGCGCCGCTGCTCGTGGTCGCGCTGCTGAGCGGGCCGCGCGCGGCGTTCTTCTGGACCTGGCTCGGCGCCTCGGCGTTCTTCCTCGGCCTGCTGCAGTGGCTGAACTACACGTTCATGACGTTCAGCGCGATCCCGTTTCCGCTCACGTGGCTCCCGACGCTCGCGCTCGCGCTCTATTGCGCGCTGTGGGTCGCGCTCGCCATGACGGTGGTGAGCTGGGTGGCGACGCGGTGGCCCGGCGTCGCGCTGCTCATCGCGCCGTTCGTGTGGGTCGCCGCGGAGTGGGGGCGGGGCCACCTGTTCGGCGGCTTCCCGTGGGGCCTGCTCGGCTACACGCAGTACGCGCAGCTTCCGGTGATCCAGATCGCGGAGTTCGGCGGCGTGTACGCCGTGTCGTTCGTCGTCCTCGCGGTGAACGCGGCGCTTGCCGGCGTGGCCCTGCTGCCCTGGCGCGCGGCGCTCACGGGCGCCGCGCTCGGCGCGGTGCTGCTCGGCTTCACCCTCGGCTTCGGCCTGTGGACGCTGCGCACGCCGCCCGCGGGGCCCGAGGTGCGGGTGGCCGCGATGCAGCCGTCGATCGAGCAGCCGCTGAAGTTCGACCCCGACCACGCGGAGACGACGCTCGGCATCTACCTGGCGCTCTCACGGCGCGCGGCGTCGATGAACCCGGACCTGCTCGTGTGGCCGGAGACCGCGACGCCGACCCCGCTCGCCCGCGACCCGGGATTGCTGACGCTGCTCCAGGGGCTGGCGGCCACGATCCGCGCCCCGCTCGTGGTCGGCTCGATCGACGTGGAAGGACAGAATCCGGTGGTGTTGCGTAACAGCGCGTTTATGCTGACGGAACGTGGCGTCGTCGGGCGCTATGATAAGATGCAGCTCGTCCCGTTCGGCGAGTACGTGCCGCTGTCGGGGCTCATCGGGTTCGTCCGGGGCTGGGCCGAGTTCATCTCGGAGCTCGAACGCGGCACCACGACGGTGGTCTTCCCGGGTCCGCCGGCTCCGTTCGGCGTCGTGATCTGTTACGAGGGAATCTTTCCCGAGCTGGTACGGGACTTCGCGAAGAATGGGGCACGCCTGATCGTGAACATCACCAACGACGCCTGGTTCGGCCGCACGAGCGGTCCGCTGCAGCACCTCGCCATGTATCCACTCCGCGCCGTCGAGCACCGCACCTCGGTCGTGCGCGTCGCGAACACCGGTGTGTCCGCCTTCATCGCGCCGACGGGGCAGATCACCCAGCGGATTCCGCTCTACGAGCGCGACATCGCCACCGCGCCGGTGACGCTGCGCACGCGGACGACGCTCTACACGCGCTTCGGCGACTGGCTGCCGTACCTCGCGCTGCTGGTGACCGGCGGCGCGCTCGCGGTCCGCGGGCGGCGGGGGGCGCGCGCATGATCGCGGGCGAGCTCAAGCGCGAGATCGCCGACCTGGGCCGTCGGGTCGACGAGCTTCGGAGGCATCTTTGACATCCCGGGCAAAGAGCAGCGCCTGGTCGCGCTCGACACGGAGATGGGCGCGCCGAGCTTCTGGGAAGACAACCGGCGCGCGCAGGAGCTGACGCGCGAGCGCACGGAGCTCGCGCGGGTGGTGGCCCGCAGCCGGGAGCTCGGCGGCAAGGCGCAGGACCTCGAAGTCCTGCTCGAGCTCGCGGTCGAAGCGGACGACGGCTCGCTCGACACCGAGATCACCGACGGCCTCGCCACGCTGCGCCGCGAACTGGACGAGTTCGAGCTGAAGGTCATGCTCTCGGGCCCCCAGGACGCGAAGCCCGCGATCGTCGCGATCCACCCCGGCGCGGGCGGTACCGAGTCGCAGGACTGGGCGCAGATGCTCATGCGCATGTACCTCCGCTGGTGCGAGCGCGCGGGCTTCAAGGCCGAGGTCGTCGACCTGCTCCCCGGTGAAGAGGCGGGGATCAAGTCCGCCACGATCGAGGTCACCGGCGAGCACGCCTACGGCTACCTGCGCGGCGAGGCCGGCGTCCACCGGCTCGTGCGCATCTCGCCGTTCGACGCCTCGCGCCGCCGGCAGACGAGCTTCGCGTCGGTCTCCGTCGTGCCGGAAGTCGACGACGTCGAGGTCACCGTGCGCGAGGACGAGATTCGCGTCGACGTGTTCCGCGCGGGCGGGCCGGGCGGCCAAGGCGTCAACACGGCGGACTCGGCGGTGCGCATCACGCACCTGCCGACGGGCCTCGTGGTGAGCTGCCAGAACGAGCGCTCGCAGCTGCGCAATCGCGACACGGCCATGCGCGTGCTCAAGGCGCGCCTCTACGAGCTGGCGGAGAAGAAGCAGCGCGAGGAGCTCACCGAGCTGACCGGCCACAAGAAGGACAGCGCCTTCGGCAGCCAGATCCGCTCGTACACGTTCCACCCGTATCAGCTCGTCAAGGACCACCGGACCGGGGTGGAGGTCGGCAACGTGGACGCGGTGATGGACGGCGACCTCGACGGCTTCGTCAAGGCCTACCTGCTCTGGTCGCGGGAGCGCGCGGCGTGAGCGGCGAGGGCGGCCCGATCGAGCAGGCGGTCGCCAAGCGCGACGCGCTCCGCGCGCGCGGCATCGACCCGTACGGCGAGCGCTTCGCGTTCAGCGACTGGGCGGCGCCGCTGCACGAGCGGTACGACGCCGCCGACGAGGCGACGCTCAAGGCGGTGGCCCCGGTGCGGCTGGCGGGCCGCGTGATGGCGATGCGCCATCACGGCAAGACGTGCTTCGCGCACGTCATGGACTACACGGGCCGCCTCCAGCTCTACGCGCGCGCCGACGGGCTCGCCGACTTCGCGGACTTCGTGCAGGTCGACGTCGGAGACTACATCGGGGTGGCGGGGGATCTCTTCCGCACGCGCACGGGCGAGCTGACCGTCGCGGTGCGCGAATGGACGTTCCTGTCCAAGCGCCTCCGGCCGCTGCCCGAGAAGTGGCACGGCCTGAAGGACGTCGAGACGCGCTACCGCCAGCGCTACGTCGACCTCGTGGTCAATCCCGACACGCGCCAGGTGTTCCTGCTGCGCTCGCGGCTCGTGAAGGCGCTGCGCGACTTCCTCGAGAGCCGCGGCTTCATCGAGGTCGAGACCCCGATGATGCAGCCCATCCCCGGGGGCGCGACCGCGCGGCCGTTCGTCACCCACCACAACGCGCTCGACATGGACCTGTATCTGAGGATCGCGCCGGAGCTCTACCTCAAGCGCCTCATCGTGGGCGGGCTCGACCGCGTGTACGAGATCAACCGGAACTTCCGGAACGAGGGCGTGTCGACGCAGCACAACCCCGAGTTCACGATGCTCGAGTTCTACCAGGCGTACGCGGACTACGACGACCTCATGGCGCTCACCGAGGAGATGGTCGTGCACCTCGCCGACGGCCTGCTCGGCACCCGCGAGCTGACGTGGGCCGGCGAGCCGATCAGCCTCGCGCCGCCGTGGCGGCGGCTGCCGTTCTTCGAGGGGCTCTCGCAGGCGCTCCGCACGAGCGTCACGCCGGACACGCCGGTGGAGCGGCTGCACGCGGCGGCCGAGACGCCGGAGGTCGCCGCCGCGCTGCGCGAGGCCGGCCTCAAGGTCCACGCGGGCCACACCGATCGTACGAAGGTCTGGAAGGACGTGTTCGAGGCGCTGGTGGAGCCGACGCTCGTGCAGCCGACGTTCATCACCGACTTCCCGGTGGAGCTGTCGCCGCTCTCGAAGCGGAAGCGTAGCGACCCGCGCCTCGTCGACCGCTTCGAACTCTTCGTGGGCCGCCGCGAGCTGGCCAACGCCTACACCGAGCTCAACGACCCGGCCGAGCAGCGGCTGCGCTTCGAGGAGCAGGAGGCGGAGCGCGCGCGCGGCGACGACGAGGCGCAATGGCTCGACGAGGACTACATCCGCGCGCTCGAGTACGGCATGCCGCCGACCGCGGGTGAGGGCGTCGGCGTCGACCGGCTGGTGATGCTCTTCGCCGACCAGCCGTCGATCCGGGAGGTCATCCTGTTTCCCCACCTGCGCCCCGAGGCGCCCCCGCGTCCGGAGACGCCCGAGGCGTGAAGCGCGGGTTGCCGTTCGAGCTCTTCCTCGGGCTGCGGTATCTCGGCGCGCGGGGCTCGCGCGCCTCGCTCTCGCTCTTCGTGTGGATCGGGGTCGGCGGCGTCTTCCTCGGGGTCGCCGCGCTCATCGTCGTGCTCGCGGTGATGACGGGCTTCCAGGACGGGATCCGCGACCGCATCATCGCCGCCAACCCGCATCTGCTGGTGTTCCAGGCGGGGGGCAAGTCGCTCGACGACGCCCCCGCCGTGGCCGGCCGCATCCGCGACGTGCCGGGCGTGCGGACGGCGACGCCGTTCGTGCTGCAGCAGGTGCTGTTCACCGCGGCCGGTGGCGCGACCCACGGCGGGCTCGTGCGGGGCGTGGACCTCGCGGCGCCGGGCGTCCGGGCGGACGTGGCCGCGCAGATCCGCGGCGGCAGCCTGACGCCGATCGCGGACGGCGAGGGGGCGATCCTGCTCGGCATCGAGCTCGCACGGATCCTGGGCGTCGTCCCGGGCGACCCGGTCACGCTCGTCTCGCCGCAGGGCGCGATCACCGCGGTCGGCATGGTGCCGCGGATGCGGCGCTACACGGTGGCGGGGACCATCGAGGTCGGGATGCACGAGTACGACTCGACGCTCGCGTACCTGGCGCTGCCGACCGCGCAGGAGTTCACCGGGCTCGGGCAGGGGGTCACCGGCATCGAGGTGAAGCTCGCCGATCCCTTCGCGGCCAAGCGCGTGGGCCGCGCGGTGCTCGCGCAGCTCGGCTTCCCGTACTGGGTCCGCGACTGGATGGACATGAACCGCAACTTCTTCGCGGCGCTCCAGCTCGAGAAGCTGGCGCTGTTCATCATCGTCACCATCATCGTGCTGGTGGCGGCGTTCGCGATCATCGGCCACCTGGTGCTGCTCGTGGCGGAGAAGCGCAAGGAGATCGGGATCCTGAAGGCGATCGGCGCCTCGAGCGGGAGCCTGACCGCGGTGTTCTTCACGGTCGGCATGACGATCGGCATCGTCGGGACGGTCGCGGGCAGCGCGGTGGGGCTCACGCTGATCTGGCTGCAGAACACGTTCAAGATCATCCGCGTGCCGGGCGACGTCTACCAGATCGACTACATGCCGATGAAGCTGACGGCGCCGGACTTCCTGCTGGTCGTCAGCGCGACGCTGCTGCTCTCGCTGCTCGCCACGATCATTCCGGCCCGTCGCGCCGGCGCCCTCCAGCCCGTCGACGTGCTGCGCTATGAGTAGCGCGCGGGGCCCGCTCTTCCTGGCCGAGGACGTCGAGCGCGACTATCGGAGCGGGCCGGAGGTCGTGCACGTCCTGCGCGGCGTGTCGATGTACGTGAACCCCGGCGAGGTCGTCGCGCTCGTCGGTGCCTCCGGCGTCGGCAAGTCGACGCTGCTCCACCTCTTCGGCTCGCTCGACCGGCCCACGCGCGGGCGCATCCTCGTCGACGGGGCCGACCTGTTCGCGCGCTCGGAGGCGGAGCTGGTGCGCTATCGGCGGCACGAGGTCGGGTTCGTTTTCCAGTTCTACAACCTGCTCGGCGAGCTCACGGCGCTGGAGAACGCGATGATCCCCGCGCTGCTGGCGCGCCGGCCCACGCGCGAGGCGCGCGAGCGCGCCGCCGAGTCGCTCGCGGAGGTCGGGCTGGCCGATCGCCGGAACCACCGCCCGGGCGAGCTCTCGGGCGGCGAGCAACAGCGCGTCGCGATCGCACGCGCGCTGGTGAACGGCCCGCGCGCGATCGTCGCGGACGAGCCGACCGGCAATCTGGACCCCAAGACGAGCGCGGTGATCTACGATCTGTTCCTTCGGTTGCAGGCCGAGCGTGGCATCGCCTTCCTCATCGCCACCCACAACCCCGACCTCGCCCGGAAGGCCGAGCGGGGGTACCGGCTGGTGGAGGGACGCGCCCGGGCGATAGGCCTGGAATAGCGACCCTTTTCTCATTCGGGTCATTTTCAGTGGCGGGGTTCCCTGAGCGCGGGCTATACTGACCACAACTAGGCGTCCGGGAAGCAAAAACGGCACCGAAGCTGCAGGGTGAAAGGGGTGGGGGACACAAGTGTTTGAACGATTCACTGAACGAGCGCGGCGAGTCATCATCCTGGCGCGTGAGGAGGCCGGTCGCTTCCGGCACGACTTCGTCGGTACGGAGCACGTCCTTCTCGGGTTGATCCGGGACGGAGAAGGCATCGCCACCGCGGTCCTCCAGCGCCTCGGGCTTCGGCTCGAGACCGTGAAGGCCGAGGTCGAACGGGCTCTCGCGGGGTTCCCGAAGACGCTGACGTTCGGTGAAGTGCCGTTCACGCCGCAGGCGAAGCGCGTCCTCGAGCTGTCCATCGAGGAAGCGCGCCAGCTCGGCCACAACTACATCGGCACCGAGCACCTGCTGCTCGGCCTGATGAAGGAAGGCCAGTCGATCGCGGCGAAGATCCTCGAGTCTCTCGGCGCGCGCCTCGACGAGGTGCGGCAGGAGACGCTGGCGCTGCTCGGCGACCAGTACTACCCCCGTCCCAAGAAGCGCTCGCAGACGCCGGTGCTCGACGAGTTCGCGCGCGACCTCACGCAGCTCGCCCGCGAGACGAAGCTCGACCCCGTCATCGGCCGCGAGTCCGAGATCGAGCGCGTCATCCAGATCCTCGCCCGCCGCACCAAGAACAACCCGGTGCTCATCGGCGAGCCGGGGGTCGGCAAGACCGCCATCGTCGAGGGCCTCGCGCAGAAGATCATCAGCCACGACGTCCCGGACGTCCTCCTCAACAAGCGCCTGCTCCAGCTCGACCTGGGCGCGCTCGTCGCGGGGACGAAGTATCGCGGGCAGTTCGAAGAGCGGCTGAAGGCGGTCATGAAGGAGATCCGGCAGTCGGAGAACGTCGTGCTGTTCCTCGACGAGCTGCACACGCTCATCGGGGCCGGCGCCGCCGAAGGCGCCATCGACGCCTCCAACATGCTCAAGCCCGCGCTCTCGCGCGGCGAGATCCAGACGATCGGCGCCACCACGCTCGACGAGTACCGCAAGTACATCGAGAAGGACGGCGCGCTCGAGCGCCGGTTCCAGCCCGTCATCGTCAAGGCGCCCAGCGTGCCCGAGGCGATCGAGATCATCCGCGGCCTGCGCCACAAGTACGAGGCGCACCACCGGGTGAAGATCACCGACATCGCGATCACGGCGGCCGTGAACCTCGCGGACCGGTACATCACCGACCGCCAGCTCCCGGACAAGGCGATCGACGTCATCGACGAGGCCAGCTCGCGCACCCGGCTCATGGCCCTCACGCCGCCGCCCGAGATCAAGGAGATCGAGAAGGAGCTCGAGCGGGTCATCCGTGAGAAGGACATGTACCTGGAGGCGCAGGAGTTCGAGAAGGCCGCCTCCCTGCGCGAGAAGGAGAAGGTCCTCCGCGCGCGCGAGGAAGAGCTGAAGCGGGAGTGGGACAAGAACAAGGGCAAGGGCACGCAGTCGGTCGGCGAGGAAGACATCGAGTTCATCGTGTCCCGCTGGACCGGCATCCCGCTCGCGAAGCTCGAAGAGAAGGAATCGGCCAAGCTCGCGCGCATGGAAGAGGCGCTCCACGGCCGCATCGTGGGGCAGGACGCCGCGGTCGCCGCGGTCTCCCGGGCCATCCGCCGCTCGCGCGCCGGACTCAAGGACGCCAAGCGCCCGGTCGGGTCGTTCATCTTCCTCGGCCCCACGGGTGTCGGGAAGACCGAGCTCGCCCGCGCGCTCGCCGAGTACCTCTTCGGCGACGAGAACGCGCTCATCCGCGTCGACATGTCGGAGTACATGGAGAAGTTCTCGGTGTCGCGCCTGCTCGGCGCGCCTCCCGGCTACGTCGGCTACGAAGAGGGCGGCTTCCTCACCGAGAAAGTGCGGCGGCGCCCGTACTCCGTCGTGCTCTTCGACGAGATCGAGAAGGCGCATCCGGACGTGTTCAACATGCTGCTGCAGGTCCTCGACGACGGCCGCCTCAGCGACTCGCTGGGCCACGTGGTGGACTTCAAGAACACGATCCTCATCATGACGTCGAACCTCGGCACCAGCCTGATCGGCAAGCGGACCTCGCCCGGCTTCATGCAGGAGTCCGACGAGGCGAGCTACGAGAAGATGAAAGAGCGGGTCATGGAGGAGCTCAAGCGGTCGTTCCGCCCCGAGTTCCTGAACCGCATCGACGAGATGGTCGTGTTCCACTCGCTCGGGCAGGAGCACATCGACCAGATCATCCGGCTCATGATCACGCGGATCAACAAGCAGCTGGCGGAGAAGGGGATCGAGCTCGTGCTGACCCGGCCCGCGGAGCTCGCGCTGGTCGAGAAGGGCTTCGACGCGACGTACGGCGCGCGGCAGCTGCGGCGCACGATCCAGAAGCACATCGAGGACCCGCTCGCGGAGGCCATCGTGCGCGGGCAGCTCGCGGAGACCACGCGCATCGAAGTGGACGTCGACGGAACCACCGGTAACTTCGTGTTCCGCGAGGCGCGGCCGTCGGACGCACCTCTCGAGCTTGCCCAGCACTAGGTCCAGACAGACCTGACACGACCGGTGCGCACCTGGGGGCGGGTGTGTGTATGGTTGTTCGCGCTGCTGCTACTGGCGCTCGCCGTCGGCGAGGCCTGGGCGCAAGCGCCACGGCCGATCATCATCCGTGAGCTGTTGATCGAGGGGAACCGCCGCGTGCAGGAGGCGGTGATCCTCGGGCGCATCCAGAGCCGCCCCGGCACCACGTTCAACCCCACGCAGGTCTCCGACGACGTCCGCGGCGTCTTCGGCCTCGGCTTCTTCGACGACGTGCGCACCCGCGTCGAGGACTTCGAGGGCGGCGTCAAGCTCACCTTCCAGGTCGTCGAGCGGCCCTTCGTGCGCGACGTCGAGTTCTCGGGCAACCGCCGGGTCAGCGCGGACACGCTGCGCGAGAAGATCGACCTCAAGCTCGGCGCCGTCTACAACCCGGTCGAAGTCCAGCGCGGCCGCGAGAAGCTGAAGGACCACTACGAGGAAGAGGGCTACTTCGAGGTCCAGATCACCCCGGAGACCGAGGCCTTCCCCGACGGCGACGTGAAGGTCGTGTACGCGATCGTCGAGGGGCGCCGGATCACGATCGACAAGATCGTCATCCAGGGCAACAAGGGGCTGTCGGCGAGCAAGGTCAAGGACGCGATGCAGGTGCAGGAGCGCCAGTACTACATCCTGCGCGGCACGCTGCAGCGCCAGAAGCTCGACGAGGACGTCGAGCGCATCCTCTCGCTCTACAACGACCACGGCTACGTCCAGGCACGGGTCGAGGGCACCGACGTGAGCGTGGACCGCGACAACGCGCGTGTGACCATCACGATCCGCGTCATGGAAGGCCCCCAGTACAAGGTCGGGAAGATCGAGATCACCGGCGTGACGCTCGTGCCGGTGAGCGAGATCCGGCGCCAGATCAAGTTCGAGACGGGCGACGTGTTCTCGCGGGGCAAGGTGCGCGAGGCGCTGCGCAGCATCGGCGACCTGTACTCCACGATCGGCCGCGCCTCGGTGGACGTGGCGCCGCGCACGGACCCGCTGCCGAATCCGCCGCGCATGGACGTCACCTTCGAGGTGACGGAAGGCCCCGAGGTCTACGTCGAGCGCATCAACGTCGTCGGCAACGTGCGCAGCCAGGACAAGATCCTGCGCCGCGAGATGCAGCTCAGCGAGGGCGAGCTGTTCACGCTCCAGAAGCTGCAGCGCTCGCGGCAGCGGCTGGTGAACCTCGGGTACTTCGAGACCGTCAACGTCACCACGACGCCGGGCACGGACAAGACGCGCATCGTGGTGAACGTCGACGTGGTCGAGAAGCCCACGGGCCTGTTCTCGCTCGGCGGCGGCTTCTCCTCGGTCGACGCGTTCCTCGGCACGATCGACCTGTCGCAGCGGAACTTCCTCGGCCGCGGCTGGGAGGTGTCCGCGCGCGTGCGCGCGGGCTCCTCGACCCAGCAGGGCATCATCAGCTTCACCGAGCCCTGGTTCCTCGACCGGCCGCTCGCGGTGGGCTTCGATGTCTACGACACGATCCGCCAGTTCGACGAGTACGAGCTCGACTCGCTCGGCCTCACGCTGCGGATGAGCCATCCCTTCGCCGACTTCTGGCGCTGGCACCTCAACTACCGCGTCACGCGCGACAAGATCAGCGACGTCGTGCCGGGCGTGCCCACCGAGCTGCTCGGCGAGGTCGGCTCGCGCGTGACCTCGCTCGTCGGCGCCACGCTCTCGCGCGACAGCCGCGACAACCTGATCGCGCCGACGAAGGGGGCGACCGTGAGCCTGTCCGGCGAGGTGTCGGGCCTCGGCGGCGACTCGTACTTCATGCGCGCGGTCGCCGCGGGCAGCTACTTCCGTCCGATCTGGCTCGATCACGTGCTCTCCGGCCGCGTCGAGGCCGGCTACGGGACGGGCTGGAACGGGGAGACGCTGCCGATCTTCGAGCGCTTCTACCTCGGGGGTCCGAACTCGCTGCGCGGCCACAAGTACCGGCGCATCTCGCCGATCGACGCGGCCGGCGTGCGCGTGGGCGGCGACACCGAGCTGCTCGGCAACGTCGAGTACATCGTGCCGCTGCCGTTCGGGCTGCGCGTGGCGGGCTTCTTCGACATCGGCAACGTCTACGGGTTCGGGACCTCCTTCGACCCCACGAATCTTCGCGAGTCGGCGGGTGGCGGCGTGCGATGGTTGTCACCGTTCGGCCCCATCCGGCTAGACTATGGGATCAACCTCGACCGGCGCACCGGCGAGGATTTCGGGGCGTTCCACTTCTCGGTCGGCTCGCCGTTCTGAGCGGGCGGCGGAGATGGTTCGGAGCGGGAGGACAGGTATGAAGGCATGGCTCAGCGCGGGTCTCGTGGCCGCCGCGCTCGCGGGGGCCGGGACGTCCGCGCTGGCGCAGGCGCCGGCGCCGACGCCGGCGGCGGCGGGTGTCAGCAGGGTCGCGTTCGTGGACGTCCAGCGCGTGCTCGCGCGCTCCGCGGCGGGTGTCGCGGCCCGCGAGCAGCTCGAGCGGGAGAAGGCGACCATGCAGAAAGAGATGGACGCCAAGCGCCAGGAGCTCGAGCGGCTGCGCGACGAGATCGAGAAGAAGGGCCCGCTGATGACCGCGGATGCGCGGCGCGACAAGCAGGACCAGTTCGACCGCAAGCGCCGCGACGCCGCCCGCCTCGTCGACGACTTCCAGAAGGAGCTCGAGAAGAAGGAGCAGGGCCTGCTCCAGAAAGTGCTCCAGGACGTCTCCGGAATCGTCGAGCGTGTCGGCAAGCAGCGCGGCTTGTCGCTCATCGTCGAGCGCCGCGGCGCCACCGTCCTCTACGCGGCCCCGGAAGCCGACCTCACCGACGAGGTCATCCGCGCCTACGACCAGGAAGCGGGGGCGAAAGGCAAAAAGTGACGCGCTTCACCCTCGGGCAGCTCGCCGAGGCGCTCGACGCGAAGCTCGACGGGGATCCCGCCCGCGTCGTCACGGGGGTGGCAAGTCTCGACGCGGCCTCCGCGGACGACATCTCCTTCCTGACCGATCCCCGGTACGAAGCCGCCGCGCGCGCCTCCCGGGCCGGCGCCTTCGTGGTGCCCGCCGGCACCCGCGGGCTGCCGGCGCCCGTGCTCGAGTGCGGCTCGCCCCAGCGCGCGGTGATCGAGCTGCTCACGCTGTTCCACCCGCCGAGCCCGCTGCCCGCGGGCGTGCACCCGACCGCCGTCGTGGCTCCGAGCGCCGCGATCGATCCCACCGCCGCCGTCGGCCCGCTGAGCGTCGTGGAGGCGGGCGCGCGCATCGGCGCGCGCGTCGCGGTTCACGCGCTGGCGTACGTCGGGCGCGGGGTCGAGGTCGGCGACGACAGCGAGCTCCATCCGCACGTGGTCCTCCGCGAGGGCGTCGCGCTCGGGCAGCGCGTCGTCGTGCACGCCGGCGCCGTGCTCGGCGCGGACGGCTTCGGGTTCCGGCCGGAGGGCGGGCGCCATCGCAAGGTGCCGCAGGTGGGGCGGGTGGTGATCGAGGACGACGTGGAGATCGGCGCCAACACCACGATCGACCGCGCGACGCTGGGGGCGACCGTGATCCGGCGCGGCACGAAGATCGACAACCTCGTGCAGGTCGCGCACAACGTGGAGATCGGCGAGGACGCGATCGTCGCCGCCCAGACCGGCATCGCGGGCTCCTCGAAGATCGGCCGCGGCGTGATCCTGGCGGGGCAGGTCGGGGTCGCGGACCACGTCACGGTGGGCGACGGCGCGATGCTGGGCGCCCAGACCGGCGTCGCGCAGGACGTGGAGCCCGGCGCGAAGCTCGCGGGGACGTGGGGCCGTCCGCTCCTGCAGGCGCGCCGCATCTGGATCGCACAGGCGGAGCTGCCCGAGATGGTGACGCGCATGAAGAAGCTCGAGCGGCGGATCGCGGAGCTCGAAGCGCGGCTCGGCGGCGAGGCCCGATGATCCATCCCACCGCGATCGTCGCCCCCGGCGCCCAGCTCGGCGCGAACGTGCGCGTGGGACCGTACGCGATCGTGGGCCCCGACGTCGTGATCGGCGACGGCGCGGAGGTCGCCGGCCACGCCCTGCTCGACGGCCGCGTGATCCTGGGCGCGCGCGTGCGCGTCGGCCACGGCGCGGTGGTGGGCGGCGAGCCGCAGGACCTGAAGTTCAAGCCCGGCACACCGGCCGGGGTCCGCGTCGGGGCGGGCACGGTGATCCGCGAGTACGTGACGATCCATCGCGCGACGCACGCGGACGCGTGGACCGAGATCGGCGAGGACTGCCTGCTGATGGCGATGTGCCACGTGGCGCACGACTGCCGCGTCGGCCACGGCGTCATCATCATCAACTACGCGGGCGTGACCGGGCACTGCGAGATCGGCGACCGCGCGACGGTCGGCGGCTACGCCGGCATCGTGCCGTTCACGCGCATCGGCACCCACGCCTACATCGGCGGCTGCGCGAAGATCAACCAGGACGTCCCCCCGTTCATGCTCGCGGAGGGCAACCTCGCGACCGTGCGCGGCGTGAACGTCGTCGGCCTCCGCCGCGCGGGGATCACGCCCGCCGAGCGCCGGGCGCTGCGCGATGCGCATCGCCTCCTCTACCGCAGCGGGCTCGCGCCGGCCGCCGCGCTCGAGCGCATGCGGACGGAGATCGAGGCCACGCCGCAGGTGAAGGAGCTCATCGCCTTCGTCGAGACGGCGAAGCGCGGCATCCTGGGTCCCCCCGGCGGCGCGGGCGCCGACGGCGCGGAGGAGGCCTGATGGCGGTCGGTGCGGGACGGGTGCGCGCGGCCGTCGTCGGGGCCGGCCACATGGGCCAGTACCACGCTCGCGTCTACGCGGAGCTGTGGGACGTCGACCTCGTGGGCGTGGTCGACATCGACCTGGGGCGCGCCCGCACGATCGCCGCGCAGTACGACAGCGAGGCGTTCGACGACCACCGCGCCCTGATCGGGCGCGTGGACGTGGTGAGCGTGTCGGTGCCGACCGAGCAGCACTTCCACGTCGCGGCGGACCTGCTCCGCGCGGGCGTGAGCGTGCTGGTCGAGAAGCCGATCACGCCCACGCTCGACGAGGCGCGCGAGCTCTACGCGATCGCCCGCGCCTCGGGCGCCGCGCTCGAGGTCGGGCACGTCGAGCGCTTCAACGGCGCCGTGCAGGAGCTGCGCAAGATCGTGGACCGGCCCATCCTCATCGAGTCGCGCCGCCTGGGGCCGTTCGTCCCGCGCGTGCAGAAGGACACGGTGGTGATGGACCTGATGATCCACGACATCGACATCGTGCTCGCGCTCGTCGACGCCGCGCCGCGGCGTCTGGCCGCCTTCGGCGCCACCGTGCACTCCGAGGCCACGGACGTGGCCACGGTGCAGATCGCGTTCGACTCCGGCACGATCGCGCTGATCACCGCCAGCCGCGCCACCGAGGAGAAGATCCGCACGCTGGCCATCACGCAGCCCGACGCCTACATCGTGCTCGACTACACCGACCAGGACATCCAGATCCACCGCCGCGCGGCCCAGGAGTACACGCTCAACCGCGAGTCGATCCGGTACCGCCAGGCGTCGTTCGTCGAGCACCTGTTCGTGCATCGCGACAACCCGCTCAAGCTCGAGATCCAGCACCTGATCCGCTCCATGCAGCGCCTGCGGGCGGGCGAGCGCGTGGAGCTGGCGGAAGCCGACGACTTGCGGTCGCTCGCGATGGCGCTCTCGATCGAGCGCATGATCCGCGACGGCGTGGCCGAAGAGACCCTGCCGCCGGACCTGCCGTGGAGCAGACGCTCGGACTGATGTGCGGCGCCGGCGCCCTGCCGGCGCGCATGGCCGAGACCGCGCGCCGCCGGGGCTGGCGCGTGGCCGCGTTCACGTTCGATGCGCCCGACGCCGTGCGGCCCTTCGCGGAGCGCGTGGTCCCCGCGCGCCTCGACCAGATCGGCGCGGTGCTCGCGGCGCTCCAGGCGGACCGCATCACCTCCGTCCTCTTCTCCGGGCGCTTCTCGATGGGCGAGGTCGTGCGCGCGGACGCCGCGGGCGCCGACGCGTTCGCGCGCACGGTCGGGGAGCGCGCGGGCTCGCGGATCGACGCCGCGCTCGCGGGGACGCTCATCGCCACGCTGGCGGGCTTCGGCATCGAGGTGCTCGACCAGCGGCCGTTCTTCGACGACGCGCTCGCGGGCGCCGGCGTGTGGTCCACGCGCGCGCCGACGGACGCGGAGGCGGGCGACATCCGGCGCGGGCTCGCGGTGGCGCGGATGATCGCGGACGCGCGGGTCGGCCAGACCGTGGTGGTGCGGCACGGCGCCGTCGTCGCGGTGGAAGCGGTGGAGGGGACGACCGAGGCCATCCGGCGCGGCGCCGCCAACGCGGGCCCCGGCGCGGTGGTCGTGAAGGCCGTCGCGCGCGATCACGACTACCGTTTCGACGTGCCCGCGATCGGCCTGGAGACGCTGGAGGCGGCGGCGCGCGGCGGCATCGCGGTGATCGCCGTCGAGGCCGGCCGCGTGGCGGTCCTCGACCGCGCGGCGCTCACGACCGCCGCCGACGCCGCTGACGTCGCGCTCGTCGCCGTCGACGGCGAGGCCGGCGCTCCGGCGTGAGGGCGCCGCGCATCATGCTCGTGGCCGGCGAGGCGTCCGGCGATCTTCACGGCGCCACGCTGTGCCGGGCGCTGCGCGCCGGGGCGCCCGACGCGCGGCTGTTCGGGATGGGCGGCCCGCGCATGGCCGCCGCGGGCATGGACCTCCTCGAGGACGTCACGCGGCACGCGGCCGTCGGCGGCACCGAGGCGGCGGGCGGCGTGGTGCCGCTCTATCGCGCGTTCCGCCGCCTGCGCGCCCGGCTCGAGCAGGCCGAGCGCCCCGATGCGCTGGTGCTCATCGACTTCCCGGAGTTCAACCTCCGGTTGGCAGGGGCCGCGCGCAAGCGCGGCATCCCGGTCGTCTACTTCATCCCGCCGCAGATCTGGGCGTGGCGGGCCTGGCGCGTGCGCGCGATGCGCCGCCTGCTCTCGCTCGTCCTCGCCGTGTTTCCGTTCGAGCCGCCGCTCTACCGCAAGGCCGGCGTGCCGGTCGCGTACGTCGGGCACCCGCTGCTCGACACGCTCGCGGCGGCGCCGACGCGCGCGGCGGCGCGCGCGCAGCTCGGCCTCGCGGAGGACGCCTGCGTGATCGCGCTGCTGCCCGGCAGCC
>Ga0194131_10001783_pt1 | contig 36307 bp, 46 predicted proteins | sample TA2KigO120mmetaG_FD_148631 | JGI IMG/M metagenome (GOLD analysis project Ga0194131, IMG submission 148631) | Freshwater microbial communities from Lake Tanganyika, Tanzania - TA2015053 Kigoma Offshore 120m | ecosystem: Environmental > Aquatic > Freshwater > Lake | place: Tanzania: Lake...
ACAGATTCACTATCAGCTTCAATAGAAACAGACAACTAAAATGCTACGAGAACTCTTACAATTCATCATAGGACAAATCACACTACAAAACTATTGGTGTGACAGATGTCAGGATGTTGAGGAATGCTGGAATAAGGTAGGATTGATTGGGTATTTCGCTAGAACAAAAAATGGTCATCATTATTGCCAATCATGTTGGAACTGGATGAGAATTATGAAAGGCGAGTGTCCTAAGTGTGGTAATAAATTCTCAAATCGATCAACTAAGCCAAAAGTCTTTAAAACATGCGAATCATGTTGTATTTCATTTGAGTTGAGAAGATGAATATGGTCATAATAAAGTGACTAATGTCCTAAAAATATTTAATAGATAATTCATTCTCATTTTTTTATGCAATACAATGCTTTAGTGGTGCAATACTATGCCAGAGATTGGAGATAGTAGTTTCAACTATGTTCATCTGCATAATGCAGCAGATGTAATAAATAGTCAAACAGGGTTAGCAATATTCACAGCTGATACTCTACTGAAAGGACCGTCTACTAAAACTTTCACAGTTGATACATTAGTTAGAAGGGAGGGAACCAAAACTTTCATTGTGGATGTTATTATAAAAACAGATCCCACGCATATAGCATTTAGTCAAGTTCATTTGCATAATGCTGTAGATGTACTAGGTGGTCAAGCAGGACTTACTAAACCCTTCATAATTGGTGCAAGTGTCAAGAAGTTTGGTGCAACGAAAACCTTTACGGTGGATCTTTTCATGCAAACAGATCCCACACATATAGCATTTAGTCAAGTTCATTTGCATGACGTTTCTCCCATGATAACACCCGAAACTCAAAAGACATTCACTGTTGATGTGATTCTTGCAGGTTTGGAAACAACTCTAACACTTACAGCTGATGCCATTGTAATAAAAAGAAAAACAAAAACAATAGTCGTTGATTTACAATTAAAAGGAACACAAGCAAAAACATTTACAGCTGACTTGCTATTCCCAGCGGTTACAAAAACAAAAGTCTTCACAGTTGATGCTGTTATTAAAGCGAGGACAACAAAAACATTAAAAGTTGATGTAATACTTTCTACAGTACCAACGCATATAGCTTTCCATCCTGTACACTTCAAAGATATAATTGGAATAACTAGTCTTGTTGTTCTAAAGACATTTACTGTGGACGTTGCTCTTAGAGCAACAACAATAAAGACCTTCAAAGCAGATGTTATAGTAGTACAAAGATTATCAAAAACATTTAGAGTTAATGCTAATCTAAGAAATAGATATACAAAAACATTCAGAGTTAATGCGAGAATAAAAGCTATACAAAATAAACCATTCACAGTTGACGCATTAATCAGACAATCAGGAAAGACCAAGACTTTAACAGTTGATGTTTTGTTAGAAGCCATCAAAACAAAAACATTAACAGTAGATACGAGGTTGATAGTTAGACAAACAAATACATTTACAACCGATGTTTTGCTGAAAGGACCTGCTTCTAAGACTTTCAAAGTTGATGCATTAGTTAGAGGAGAGAAAACAAAGACATTTACTGTGGATGTTAGAGTAGCAGCAGTACGAACCAAAGCCTTTTCAATAGACACTCTGATAGAAAGAACTACAACTTTAACACTTACAGTTGATGCTTCATTAAGTGGAAGAAGAACTAAAACATTTAGTGTGGGTATTAAAGCATCAACTAGATACACTAAAACTTTCACAGTTGATGCGTATATAGGAGTAATAGTGTCATCTCGCCTTGAATCTGAGTCTGTTGTTAAAGATAAGTTGGACTTAGAATCAGTAACTCAAGATATATTTAATACCGAGTCGGTGACGAAATAAAATATGACACTTACATCTCAAATTAAAGTTGGAAATAAGGGAACCATAACAACAATAACCATGACAAAGCCTGATCCAAGTAACCCAACAGTTAGAATTCCTGTAGATTTGAGTACTGCTACCGGTGCAAATGCACTTGTTATAAGATTCAAAAAACCAACTGGTGGAGAAGTAACACTAACTGCATCCAAAGTAAACCCACCGGGAGTTAATGGAAAAATGAGGGCAACTGATGATGTTGGCATTTTTACTGTGCGTGGTAGATGGTCTGTACGTGGAGAAGCCACATTTGATACTGGTAATATACTAAAAGGTAGTTGGAGGGGTTTCACGGTGGGCGACTAAAAAACTATATAAGTCTTTAGATTATTTAAAAGGATATATGGGACTAATAAAGGCAGCTGAAACAGCATTTCAAACATTTAATCATTATCTTTCGAGCATTGTGAGAAAAAGAAATGCTAGTATTGTAGGTCCAAGTAAGCAGATGGCTGGAGAGTTTCCAGCTGTAGGATTTGATAGACTTTTTGAGTATTACCATCATTGGGATCACATAAAAAGATCCGTTGATACAATGCATCAGAAGTTTATGGGAACTGGTATAAACATACAGTCTAATAATGATGATTATAATTATTTTATTTCAAAGTGGATGGAAACAATTAACTTTCAGCAAAAAATGAGTGATTTCTTTTTGTCTGTATTTATTACTGGTAATGGTATTCTAGAATTACAATATGATCAGAAACGCAGAATAGCTAATATGGAGTTAATTCCAATGCAAACAATTCATAGGATTTTCAGAGATGAGTTTGCAAATGAAATAAAATTAGTTCAAAACGTAGATGGAATTTTCAAAGAATTAGATCCTCAGTTCTATGTTCACTGGATGATTAATAATCCAGATAGGCAGGCTTTTGGCAAATCTGAATTCTTTAGTGCAGCAGCTCCTAGAAAGGTATCAGGAAAAATAGATCCCGATACAGGACAAGCAGTTAATCCAGATAGAAACACAATATCATTGCTTGACGCTCAGGCAGAACTACAGAATGCTGAAGTTGAAATTAAAAAAATGATGGCAAAACCAAGGATCTTTGCCTCATTTCAAAGTATGCCTGAAGACCAATTAAAACAACTACAGCAAGAACTTCAAGATCCTAACTCAAGTCAAACAATATGGGTATTTGATAGAGAAGCAAAAATGACTGAAGCCCAAATTCAATCAGCTGGTAAATATGATGCGTATGGGGACAATGTTGATAAACACATAGATATTGCAACAGGCTTTGCGTCACAAGTTATTGCTCATCCGGGTGGATTTTCATATTCCAGCTCACAAACGCCCATTGATGTTTTAGATCAAAGAATGATACAATTACAGGGTTCTGCGAAGGAGATGATAAGAGATTTTATTTTGAGACCACACGCACACTCTTGGGGAATAACAAATTTTGATGATTTTGATGTACAAATTTCATTTATGCCCTCCATACGAAAACTCACAATGGAGGATATACAGAAGTTGCCAATAGATGCTGTTTCCCCTGAAGAAAAACGTGAAATATTAAAAATGTTAAATGTTCCACTAGATGATTCAAAGTGGGAAGATTATAGAAATAAGGTTATGGGAACTGCATTAGCTCCAAAAGGTGCGAGATTGGAAAGTCCAACTTCACAGACATCGTCTGATCCAACCAAAGCCAGAATCCCAGAAGAACATGAAAAAGATAGACCTAAACCACAGACACAGTCAAGGGAAAAGGCAATAGAAAACTATATTGATGACATGATTGATTATAAAATAAGAATAGCCACTGAAAGACTGACAATAAATCCAAAAGTTGATAGGGATCTTTCTATTCCCGGGGGAATTGGTGTGGATGAAGGACCACCGGAAGTCACTGATCAAAATATAATGGAGCAAATACTAGAACAGTTTGATGGTGATGATCCAGAATTAAATGATGAAGACTCACAACAAACTGGGAATAGGGATCTGATTCAGGGATCAAATAATAAGGAGTTAGATACTTTATTGAGAGATGTAGAGGAGCCATTTTGGTTAGATGATGATTTTGAAAAAGATTTTAATGATATTGTAAGTAAAGGAGACACTGTTTCTGCTGGCACACATAATTACACAATTCCATATAGAAAAACTGCAAACAGCCCAAATGATAATACTGGACAAACTTCAAATTCTGGTCAACAGAAAACCAATACAGTTCCAAAACAAGCACCCATGTCAGATAATGATAAACTTAGAAGAGGTCTTAAACAGAGTAGAAGAGATGATGTGGAATCTACATTACGTGGTGAATAAAATGACAAAGCCTGCTTGGGCTGTAAAAAAACCTAGAAGCAGCAGAGTTTGTTTACGGTGTGGTCATAAATATTCCTCACACATTGATGTTAGGTGTCTTAAAATAACACAAAGAATTCCAGAAAAAATAGAGTGTACTTGTAGGGGTTTCATTTCAAACCCATACGAGTTGGAATTAGCTCTCAAACGAGAGAGAAAAAAGACTTTAAAAGCTGAAGATGGTGACTGAATTATGTCATACAACGAAGACTCACATCCGATGCAAGACATGAAGGAAATTTCATTAGAAAGCTGTGATTGCTCTAAAGTTGATTCTTTTATTTCGAGACAGCATTCCAATCTAAAATTAAAAGCAAAAGAAAATCAATCAGTGGATTTACTAGTAGGTAAGCCACAGATAGAAGGTAAAAAAATAAAAGGAAGATTAGCGTATGCTGGAATTTCATTAAACAGAAGATTATATTTACCAGAAGAGTTAGCAAAAGGTGATGGTATGACTGTGCCACTAATAATAAACCATGCATCAATAGCTGGTGCAGAAAATGAACTATATGAGCAAAGGCGATTGTCACAAGAATTGGTACAAAAATTAGAACGTGGTGAAGAAATTCCGGTAGGAGAAGTTTCACTGACTTGGAGTGAGCCAGAACTAACACTTTATTACGAGGGAATTATAACCGATGAGTTTTTCCAGAAAGAACTTACTGATGGGAATATGTCGGTTTCTCTTGGAATGTATTATGATGCAAATTCACCAAAAATATGTGATGTTGAATGTTACACTGTATTAAAAGATGCAGAATTTCATGAAGTCAGTTTAGTGTATAATCCCGGTTTTCCTATTGCCACAGTAGAAGCTGTGGAAGCTTTGATCAAAAAGAAATTACTTGCAACTGAGAGTCTTGAAAAAATAAAATTTACCAAAGAAGATCATGATCTTTATCCTTTTTGTCCACACTGTAATAAAAAATTTGAAAATGAAATAGATTTTGATAATCACATGAGATATGAAGAGGATATAATGGGACATGAGTCAAAAATAGAAAACGTGTTATTCTATGCTTCTGAACAAACAGGTAATACACTTTATGATGTTTGGTCAACCTTACATGTGGGCGAAGTGCAAGTTGGAACTTCACAGCAACTAATAGAGGCAAAAACCGAGGAAGGTGCAAGAGAAATATTCCTAAAAACAAGAGCTAATAAAAAGGATGAGATTATATCAATTCATGAAGCAGTTATAAAAAAGACTTAAAAATTAAGCCTGCCATTTCAATCTATGCCAAAAACCGAAGATGTAAAGAAAAAGTTATGGGAGTCCGTAGGTTTTGGTGCTGATAATGATTCAAAGAAAGCCTTTGCACGAAAAGTACTTTATGAGATTCTAGACGACCCACCACTAGATTGGACTGGCACAGGTACAGATGCATTAAAGTATCTTCTTGAACATGGTGTTGATGAAAGTGCTGCTATTCAGACAATTCTAGAGTATGGTCGAGATACCACTTTAGAAAATGTATCTGGTCCACCTGCAAGCACTATACCTACTGTAGTGAAAAAGGAGGAACCTATAAATTTGTCGCCAAAATCGAATGAAATTTCTACAACAATATTAACCGTGCCTAAGGAAGCAGAAGAAAAACAGGCAGAAGGCATAAAAAATATATATAAAGCAGAAGTTACCGAGAATAAAATAGTTATGGCTGAAAAAGAAATTCCAAAAAAACCGGAATGGGGAGAAGAAAATGACAAAGCCAAGATCACTGAACAACAGGCATCTGGTGTTCCTGTGGATGGTGGAGGTCCTAATTGCCCAGAAGGTAAAGTTTGGGATGCTGAGACTGAAACATGCAAACCTATTCAAGGCTCTGTGTCAAGAGATGCTCCGCCACAAGCAAGATCAGCTTCTGAAACAAAATATACCAATAGAAGTGCAAATGCAGACATAAAGACAGAAAAGAGACGTGTAGCTGAATATTACAAAAAGCTTGATAGATTGGATGCTCTTAGAGGACTTAAAGTAGCAGATGCTAGAATTGCAGCCAAAGAAAGATATTTGAAGGAAAAAAGATTAGATAGATTGATCAAAAACGCAAAGGAAAGTGCTGTACCACGGGCTAGATTTGCTCCTGCAACATCAAAAACTCAGGGTGAAGCACCAGTGAGGAAAATTTCTGCACAAGAAGCAGAGGTTTCTGGTCCTGCATCTTGGTTGAGAGCGATCTCTCGAAATCAAAATGTCCCATCATCTTTTGTATGGCAGTTAAACAAGCAAGAAGCATTTGAAACTAGTGATCAGAGATTTGTAAAGAAGTTTGATGCTAACGATAATGTAGAGTTTATACCCATGACTAGTTCACAGAAAAAGGCAACAGAAGCAGTAACTGGTCCACCAGCAAATGACTTTATGCGTATAATGTCAGAGCAGGTACTAGTGTTACCAAATGGTAAAGTAGTTACACCAATCAGACAATTTTGTGAGACAAAGATTTTGCCTCCGGGCGTAAAGGAAGCATTCTTCTATGACTTTGGCGCTGTTTCATTCAGTGCTGTTACAGAAGATGGTTCAACGCAAGTAGGTGAGTCTGCTGTTGTGATCAGAAGTTCTGGTGGAAGTGCTTCACCAAGAGGTACTCGTCTAACTGTAGGTTATACTCAACTTGAGGAAGCCCCAATAGACATTGTTGCTGCTGCAAACAGATCGTTTGCACTTGAAAGTGTAAATGATGAATCTGTAGAAATAGTTAATAGGGCATACAACACTGATTCTGGTAGTGCAGGAGATGCAACTAACAGAAAAGCAAAAGGCGCTGGTACAAAATCAGGAAGATGGGTAGATCATAACGGAGATCAAATTACAGCTGATGCTTCTGGTCTAAATACTCTAACATTTTCTGGACTTGTAAAAGCAAAAGGAGTGATTGAAGACGAAGGTTTAGATCCATCAAACATAATCACATATACCACAGGTAAAGCAATACGTGACTTAATCTTTGATCCAGACTTGGACAGCTTCATTTCATTTAGCAGACCTGCTATCATTACGGAAGCAACTGTTGAAAGAATTGCTGGTACAAACGTAGTCAGAACAAGTGCACTCGCTAGTGGCACACAGACTTCTTCAAAACGAAGTGTTATGTTTATTCCAAACATTGCATTTGGTTTGATAAGTGGACGTGATCTAACAATGGAGGCACAGCGAAGAAACGAACTTCAAAGTGTATTCATTACTGGTACACAGAGAATCGTTGGTCAAGTAAAGAACGTAGAAGCAACTTGTAGAATCTCGCATCTATAATTATAATATCCCTTTTATTTTTTTTAAAGACTTTAATGTTAGATAGTATGATGTCATGATATGGTCGTGTACTCGGATTTGGATACTATAAAGCTAAAGTTAAGGGTGCCAGATGATACTATAGATTCAGAACTGGAAATTTATATGGATGAGATTGATGATTATATTAATAGAGAAATAAGAAAAAAATTAGGTACAACTGATTGGAATGGTGATGATATTATAATTCCTCTGACCGAGACTACAAGTCCTCAAATCACAAAAGACATGATTGCTATGTCTAATGATTTAGTAGAAGCAAAATTTAGAAGTAAAACCACAAATGATGAAACTTTGTGGGATAGAGCCAAAGATGAATTTAGTGAATTCCTTACAGAGAAATTTGGTTGGTCTTCTGGTAATGGATTTAGAAAAATCCCTACAATCACATTTACGCCTACAAGTGGGGCACAGGGATCAACAGTAACTGTTGGGGGAAGCGATTGGAAGGTTAGAGCAGAAGTTAAAATTTATTTTAATGATACACTAATATCTACAAGTCCAGCCCTCATAGTAACTAATGGCACTGGATCATTTTCTGGTGTTACATTTGTTATTTCTACAAGTGTTGCTGATGGATCAACCAAATTAAGAGTGACTGATGGAAAGAGTGCTGTCACTAAAACATTCACGGTGACTTAGTAAATATGGTTGAAGTTGAATTAGAACTCGAAGAATATGAAAGGATTCTCAGATGGTTTGGTCTAATTTTTGGAAAGGGTGGACATGAAGTAAGTCCAGAAGATGAGTTTCTAATACAAAAACTAGCAATGATGAATATAGCTAAACTAAAAAATAAAATAAATCAGTACCAAACAATTAAAAACATTTTAAAAGACTTAAGTAAAGATGATGAAAAATGACAGCCGTTACTGCAGCAACTTTAAAGACAGCATTAGAGGCAGCAAGTTATCCGTATGTAATTAGGTTTTACACAACAATCCCAAAATTTCCAATATATCCGTATGTGACGATAATCAAACAGCCACCACAGGGAACCGAACAGACCATCACAGATACAACAAAGACTGATGGATTTGAAATTACTCTAAATATAAGATATACGAGGAGTGAGTCCGTAGAGGAATCTGATCAGGCAACAATAGAAAATACAATTTTAGCCACATTGGAAGCACAAAACTTTGGTACATCTGCTCTCTACTCTGAGGGAAAAATGTGGAATAGGGTTGGAATTCCCAAGCCGTATGGAAGTCAAAGTTCAATTAGAGTAGTAATAAAAGATAAAGCTTCAACTAGTGGTTCTGGTACTTTAGGTTCTGAGGTCACTTTGGAAATACAAGATGGATCAACGATTCAGGTACTTAGTTTTAACTACAGCAAAGGACCAAATGTTGAAGACCATGGAGATGATACAGGTCTAATTGCTAGAAGTGTTGGTCTTTTTGATGCAGGAAATTATACTTTTGAATATGAAAGTACACCGGATTTGGATTCGGAAATAGAAACCATTAGTAGTACTGGGATAGGAAAAAACATAAAGTGGAAGGAAAAAAATTCCACAAAACAATGGATTGCACTTTTTGGGAAGACTACAAAACGAGGGCAGTTTGATAACATTATGAGAGCTGTAACTCAATTCACTGTGGAAGGATCATGGTAAAAATACATTTAAAGGCAGAGGCGAAATCTAAACATGGTTGTTGCTACAGATATTAACTTACAGGGATTAAGAACTGAAGCATTTAAAGGATTTGTACAGTTTCTGAGTGGTAGTACTTGGTATAGATTAAAAGAAAGACAAAATCTTAGAGTTACTTTTAATTTCCTAAGAGAGGGACATTATACTGATGATGGAGTAAAAGTTAACACTAGTGCTGGTATTAGTCATTCTTTTGTACTAACACTTAAAATAACATCTGATATGTTCACAACATCTTTTGGAAGTGGGTATAGTGGTCAACAGATTGTATCAGAATGGGTGTATCAAAATACCAAAAATACCCCACAGTCTATAACATTTGTTACCACACTAACTGCACTTGCTGGTCCAAGTGGAGCATCAACAGAAAAATACATTCATTTGAAATTTGTATTAGATCCATCAACATTTGGTCCGATAACATTTAATCCCAATGGGGGAACTAATGAAATAACAATATCTGGTGAAGTATTAAGTATAACGTCATTGATTAGAAGTGCAACCAAAGATCAATAATAAGCTGTGTTATAAATGGAAGACTCTGAGTTAATAGACACTCAAAAAGTGTTAGAGGCAGTTGGTAATACCAAGTTAGGTGTAGCACAGATCAGACTTCAGAAAGATAATTTCATTAGAACTGTGATAGAAAAGAGAGTTGAGGAGATGATCATAAATCCTATAAAAGATTCCATGCGGAATCATAATTTTTCGCCAAAAATAGTAGATAGTGTGGTTATTGATGGATATATAATTGAAGGGAATAAACTACGAGTTAGAATAAAAAGTGAGTTTGAAGTTGGTGGTTTTGATGTTGCCGTAGCTAGAGAGTTTGGGACTAAAGATCATTGGATTAGACCAAGGCTAAAGAAAGCATTGCATTGGATTACAGATACTGGTCAAGATGCATTCTCAAAAGGACATGTTGTGAGTGGATTACCGAATCTAAGATTAATCCATAACACAATTAAATTAAATAAAAAAACATTGCGAGATACAATCAAACAGGATATGATTAATTGGAAAAATAGTATTCTGCGAATAAAACCTTAAAGACTACAAGATCCAAAATAAATCCATGCCCGTAGAGGAAGAGATTGATCTTAATTTTATATCCGATGAGCAGCTGGAAAAGATAGAAAAACAAGCTGAGAAATTAGAAAGAGCTGCGAACAAAGCAAGCAGTGCAAAGCAAACACTTCAGGGAATTTCGCCTACCTTTGGTATTGGTGGTGCGGAAGAATTTCCAGATACTTCACCACAACAAGTAGGTGTTGTTACACCAGATGTTGTGTTACCATCAAAAGGTAGGCGTGTAGCTCAGGGAATAGCACGTAGTCCAGTTGCTACTCTGACTGTTGATGAATTACAAAATAAAGTTAGTTTGATGGAGGAAGAAACCGATAAAATAAAAATCAAGCAGAAAGAACACGATGATTTTATTAGGAAGCTTCTTTCAACACAGCAGGAGGTTAGTAGTGATGTATCACAAGTATTTAGTGCAATACATGATCCATTTAATTTTATTAAAAGTAAAGCCTTTCAGCAATTAGGTAAGCTAGGCATATCTGCAGGAGCTATCATTGGTATCGCATCAACTGTAATGGATTTTATATCGGAGCAATTCAAACCCGGTGGTATATGGGATTTGCGCAAAATGGTTTTGGAAGAAGTTAGAGAGTTTATGGAATTAGAAGTTATTGATGCTTTGAATAGAGGAGAACTATATCTTGGTGATGTTACTTATCTTGCTAGTAGAGAGCCATCAGGTGCAACAACCACAAAGAGAGGTAGTTTTGCTCACATTAATGATCTGCTAGATCATAGGGGAAATTAAAATGGCTAGTGCCGTATTGTATTTTAGAACTGAGGCAACTATTGGAACTGCCATAGATAGTTTGCCGTCTGCACAAAAATTAATCTATAATGCACCGAATGATATACTTGAGGCTGTATCGGAAGTATATGAAAATAGGATTAATGTTCAACAATCAGTTAATTCCTCTGGTGTGAGAAGAATATTTTTGAGAGATGATGGTCTTAAGGGTAGAAGAATTGTGATTAGAGGAATTATGACAAAAACATCTTCTGATATAACGAAAATCAAATCATTTAGGAAACTACAACAGACGACACCAACCTTGATTCATGGTGTTTTTGGTCTAAGAATAGACAATGCACCAGAGTACACAATAGACTGTACATCTACTAGAGGACTCATGATCGGAAGAACGTCAACTGGATTTGCTGGTCAAAGACCAACGCTATATGGATTTGAGATAGAATTATTCTTTGGTGGAGAACACGAATGAGTGTGAGATTGAGATATAGTAGGAGTGTAAAGATAATAAATAAGGGATCAAATCCCATAACCTATCCTACAAGTGGAACAATAGTGAATGGTGATTTGGATGCGTATGTATTAAGACTGGAATTAACCAATTCAACGGTGGACGAAGTTAACAGTTTGCTCTTAACTCTTAGGATTGATCCTGCCGGAACTTTCATTAGGTCTGGACCAATCTTGATTGATGAGCACACACAAGACAAGTACCTCATACATGCTCAAGTAATACAAGACCCGGGAGGACCAAACGAAGTGAAAGGTAAATTGTTTAGATTTGAGATAAGTTCGGCTATAATAAAAGAAGATCAGGTGAATGGAGAGGTATTGCAAATAATTGGTCGTGGATTAGAATATATCTTCAAGGAAACATTGGATTCACAGCCACTAGTTCTTCAATCTCCGCACACAGCATTTTTTTCAAGACTTGAAAATTATGCACACCAAGCCACTAATATTTTAATTTCGGTTGATTCAGTTGATATAGAATTACCTAAGGTGGAAATATTAAAGAGAGATTGGATACCATCTGGTCCAAGAACAACACATGATTGTCTGAGAGAGATTATAGAAAGAGTGGCACTTGCACCTGCAAGTGGTGGTGTTCTAGAGGATTTTTATTGGGATGCTATACCTCATGACTCCGCAGCAAATACAATAAAACTGATATGTAGAAAGTTTGGTACTAATAATTCTGGTGTAACCATAAATCCACAGAATTTCTCAAATGCTGAACAGAAAGATAAGAGTTATATCACTGATAATAAGGAGTATAAAAACTATATAGTGTTAAGGGGAAGAAGAAATTCTGGAACACTACCAATGAATCAAGCTAGATTTGCGAGTGATGAGATTCATGCTAGGTTTAGGCAGGTTTGGTCCTCAACAAGTACATACGAAAAAGATGATCAGGTAAGACATAGTTTTGGTGGGAATGATAGATATTACAAATCAAAGGTTGCTAATAATATAAATCACATACCACCGTCCTCAGGATCTCCTGCTCAAAATTCATTTTGGATAGAAGATTTCATCAAAAATCAACCAAGTAACATATCACCATGGACTATCAATAAGGATGATATGGTACAAAATCTATGCAAACCCACGAGTGCTGGAAACTATGATCCAGCTGGCGTTGGTAGTACATATTATGGTTTTTGTGTTGATCATAATTTTGTTAGAGCAAATTATGATAGAGCTAATGATAATGATGAGTTTGAGACAATAACCATGAAATGGGTAACGGAGTCAAGAACTAGTCCGCCTGTATCAGGTTCACCACTTTTGTATCATGGTCAAAGGTATCTAGTGGGTGTAGGTTCCAACCCAGCGTTATGGGGAATTGCAGGATCATCAACTTTTGCAGATAACAAAATAATTCAATATGATAGGTTTCCTAACCCTAATGCTGGCACCACTCAGATTCCAAAATGGAAATTATCTAAAGCTCCGACAGCAGGAGATGTAATATCAAATTTGTCTACAGGAAAAATATTACAGTGGAGTGGATCTGCTTGGGTTCCAAAATGGAGTTTGGAGAGTGTTGATGCAGCCACTGCTAGCGGATCGTATGATAGACACACTCATTTCCATCCGGTTGATGATGTACAGGTTGTAGAAGGTGCTACAGCTGGAGTCAATAGTGCCATAGAATTGACATATAATTGGAGAGTTATACCAATAGCAGAAAACAGATCATCTAGAGGATTATGGTTTAATTTTTGGTTCCCCTATCCAAGACTGCAATCCACACATGGTACGGTGGGTCATGAGTATGGTGATGACTATGGAAGAATGTCTGGTCTTGATGTAGTTAATTTGACCTACACTTCACATGGTAAGAAGGGATGGAATTGGGGAACAGAGTCTGAAGATTTGGGAACTCTTAGTGCAATATCATTTAAGATGAGGACGAAATTCATAAGCACCTTTGGGAAAGTGTCAAAGGTTGCATTTGACAATCAACCATTTAGAATATTCTTTGTTGATATTTTTGATAGAGTTGTGTACTATGATTTTAGAATAAGACAGAATGGTGGATGGCAGAATGTAACCATACCAATAGGACCATCTAGTGGCATGAAATTATATTTTAATCGTATTGATGAGTTGGCATTAATATATGAGTTTGATTTCAATGGGAACTTCTTTTTGCCCGAAAAAGAATATACTGGCGAATCATTTAAATGGGAATTTGTTAGAATGTTTGGTATCGAGTGGATGGGTTCTTATGGTGATGCTGGAGAGTATAATGGTCATGTATTTGCTGGATTAAAGGACATAGCAACAACCGCAGTACAGATAGTATCAAATTCCTTTGGAAGTCTATTTTCAAAAATAGAGGGGTTTTTTTACAAGGGTACTCCACAGCAAGCACAAGATGTTCTTGATGCTATAACTGCTGGAGCTGTTGATATTGACGAAGCAAGAATAGCAATAGATGAATTACGATTTAAAAAGGATCTTTTTGTCGTAAGTGACGCAGAACGACCATCAAATTGTAGAGCTGAATTATATAGTAGAGAAGCTGAGTATGATTATCTAAGTGCAAAGAGAGCTGCAGAGGCTAGAAGGGAAAGATTGAAGTTCTTCCCACAAACATACCATCTTCAATCATTTGGTGATGTTAGAGTTGATGTTGGTGATGCCGTAACAATAACTGGTGAAAAGGTTCCCACGCTTGTCGGAACTAACCCGTTAACTGGTTTGCCCTATGCTCCACATACTCAGGTCATGGGTGTGCAGTCTGTTAAGCATATAATAGACGAGGGATCATATAGCATGGACATAACTGCTATTAGGAAGTTCCATTTAGCATAGGTGAAGTAAAATGTCATGGTCGCCATCAAGTAACGAGAAAAGAGTAAGAGAGTTAGAAGATGAGTTACAATATGTAAGAGAGATGGTGTATCAGCAACCAGCACAGGTGGGAGCTTTTGATTCTGATAGTTCTAGTTTTGGTATTGGTTCATTAACAAAAAGTACAGGAAATGTTTCTGGTATAACAACGTGGAATCCATTAGAACATAGAAGATTTCATGGTGAAGCAATAGAGAGTGGAGGATCTACTGTGTCTAATGCAATACTTGTTAAATCAACTGCAATCAAAGTTATACCAAAATCAACAGAAAACCCAATACTCATTAGAGATATTAGAAATGCTGCACATGATGGGCAGATTATAGTTTTGACACCAAAAAATGGAAAAACCTTAACACTCGCAGCCCCTTCGGGTGGTGCTGGTAACATAAACATAGCATCTAATATCAGCGTGAGTGATGATGAAATATTTTTTCTTCAATGGCAAGAAAATAGTCCAATAGCTACTTCGTCAGGAGGATCTTGGGTTCCGCTAAAGAGTGCGGTGGGAGGTGAAGATAATCTAGGAGATCATGTTATGAGACAATCCATAACTGTTAATGCTTCAGATTCTTATGATATAGGAACACAGAGTGATTTTGTTAGAGATCTATTTGTAAAAAAAATTCGTTTTGGTGTAACTGGTGCTGGCACATCTATAGCCACAAATGTTGTTGGCAGGGTTATGAATATTATGTTAGATGGGATTGAAAGATTTACTCTAAGTAGAAATACTTCTGCAAATTCAATTCTTGAGATCACCGGTTCAAACACAACCTCTAATGCTAGTGCATTGAAGTTTCTTGGCACCAATATTCCAGCAATAGCAAACATGTTGATAGGAGACGTTGCTTTTGATGGTATTAATTCAGCTCAGGTAAGAAAAACATATTGTACCATAAGGGGTGGAGCAAAGAGTGTAACCTCTGGTAGTGAAGAAGGTAAAATATCATTTCTGATTCTTGATTCTGGTGTAGAGACAACTCCAATGAAAATAGAGGCAAACACAGGAATTTATATTACTAGTCCATTCGTAACCCAAGGAACTCTGACAAATTTACTTTCAGCTAACATTTTTTTGGGTCTAGACTCAAGTAGTAAAATATACCTACTTGGAAGGATCAACACGAATGTTGAACCAGTTACTGATAATGCAAGCGATCTAGGATCGTCTGCTAGAGTTTGGAGATATGGATATTTTGCTAATATAGCAATTCCAGAAAAGTATGGTTCAGGAGCTCAGCCCGGGGGACAAGCTAACACAGCTATCCTCTTTACAAGAGATAATGGTTCTGGGAAGACTCAACTAAGAGTTAAATTCAACACAGGAACGTCTGTTCTTTTAGCCACAGAACCTTAATATATATGGCGAATCAGTTGACTTTGTGGAAAAATTAATCAATGATCTTAATGGTGTTCTAGGTAGAATCTATAGATTGCAACAAAGTGCTAATGTGTTAAATGAAACTACAATAAACAATCTTCTTGAGATAATGAAAGCTCAGGATGAAGAATTAGTTTCACAGCGAACTGAAATAGAAAAGCTAAAAAAAGAATTGGACGAAGAAAAGAAAAAAACTAACTAACATTTATATTTAATAATAAAATTAATCAATCTATGGTAAAACCAGTCAATTTAGACAATGAGATCCACGCAGCATTAAAAATGATGAGTGCTGTTCCTACAGAAGAAAGAGATATGAAAAAAATCATTAGAGATGCACTTTTAGCCGACCATGCGTTCCGCAAATACTTCAAAGATGCAAGAGAAAAACTGAGAGTGAAATAAATGGGTAGAATACTGAATGCCAAATTTGATTCCACATGTAAAAAATGTGGATTAACATGGAGTGAAGGAGAAAAAATATACTATCAAAAAGATCCGAAGGCACTTTGTAAAGAATTGAAATGTTTCATTGGGCAGGGAGGGTTTGTGGAAACAAAACCAGAAGTTGTGCAAAAGCGAACAATCGAAGAAAGAATGGCTGAGACAACAAAAGCAATACAATTTGCTATAGAGAAATATGAAGTTGTTGCCCTAAAATTCGATGGTAAGTTAGAACCAAAAGATGGTATAGTCTTCATTGAATCCATAGTGAAAACACTTGTAGGTTCTCGTTGACATGGGGAGGAAGAAGAGAGAGGATGGTAATATGGATACTGTAGAGTCTGTTGTAATAGATTCCCCACCTAGTGAAAAAACATTTGATCTGACTGAGTTAGAAGGAGTTGGCACTGTGCGTAGAAATAGACTCGTTGAGGCTGGTGTGAATACACCACAGGAAGTGGTTCTTCGTGGACCACAGGGTATAGCAGAAATAACAAATATGGAATATGACCAAGCTGAGAAAATAGTAAAAGCAGCTAGGATGTTTTTGCAAGAAAGTCATTGGATGGCACAATCAATAAAAACTGCTAAACAGGAACTTGAAGAAAGAAAAGCTTTAGTTGATGCAAATAGAATGAGTACTGGGTCTAAAGCATTAGACACTTTGTTAAGAGGTGGAGTTGAGCCAAGGGCAGTGACTGAGTTTTATGGTCAATACTCTAGTGGCAAGACACAGATCTGTCACACATTGTCAGTAATAGCACAACTCCCAAAGGATAAAGGTGGACTTGAAGGTAGAGTCATATATATTGATACTGAAGGAACTTTTAGACCTGAGAGGATAAGAGAAATAATCATTGAGAGGGGATTGGTTAATCTAAAAGAAAGAGAAAGAAAATCAGATCCCAAAGAACCAGTTAATGAGGAAGACATAACTAAATTCATGGAAAATATAATTCACATGAGAGCGTTTGATTCCAGTGAGCAAATGCTAATGGTTAATGAAAAACTCCCAGAACTTTTGAATGAGAAGGATAAGGCAAAAACAGTACTCATAATTGTTGATTCCATCACAAATCATTTTAGATGGGAATATATTGGTCGTGGACTTTTGCAAAACAAACAATCTTTGTTGAACAAACACATCCACAGATTAGAAAGAATTGCAGAGATGTATAATATTGCTGTGGTAATAACAAATCAAGTTATAAGTGATCCGGGTGGATTCACAATGCCAATAAAACCTGCTGGTGGGAATGTTCTTGCTCATACTAGTACTTATAGGATATTTCTTAGAAGAAGTGGACAAAAGAGAGTTGCACGGATGGATGATTCGCCAATGCATGCAACCAGTGAAGTTGTGTTTACGGCAGATGGAAGTGGAATTGTAGACGTTGGTGATGTTCAAGATGAATAATTTTGGAGTTAGTGTATGATGGTAGAAACAACTTGTTTTTGTGGAAGATTGGTTTCAAAACATGATCCCATGCAAACTAGAGCGTGTCTGCTTGATCTGTTAAGAGAGAAGGAACAGTTATCCAAGAAAATAAATAACCTAAGTGATGAGTTGACATTGCTAAATAAACTGTTGAAGGGGAAAACATGAAATCTAAACTAATGTGGATATGTCATATTTGTGAGACGGAGCTGGAGAATACACGAGCATACAAACATCACATGATAAAGCATAAAAAAAATAGACCTCTGACTAGAAAACCCAAGAAGAATGTAGTAAAGGAAAAAACGGATGTTCCTTATGCCATAGTGAGAGCTCAATTCATTCTTCATAATGATTTGCAAAAGCGCAGATTGGCGAGTCAAAATAGAATTAATTCACTGTTAAGAAAGTATGATGTCACTGAGGAACAGGTGACTTCTGCTGGCTTGTCGAATGTATTCACTGATCTGATGAATTTAGAAAAAGAAGCAAAAAACAGATTGCTTAAATTTCTCGAAGATAAACCACTTTGGGAGACGTATTTGCAACACATTCGTGGGATAGGACCGATAACGGCTGGTGGGCTTTTCTCACATATTGAAGATATTGGAAGATTTGATAATATTTCGAAGTTGTTAGAATATGCTGGTTATGGAATGAATTCGTATTGTAAAAAGTGCAAAACGCCAACCAGCGTTACAATAACTGTGGGAAAAACTAAAATGAAGAGATTAAAACCCATGGATTTCTGTCCTAAATGTAAAAAGAAAACAGAGCCAATAATCCAAAAAAAGACTGCTGGGTATGCTTCTAATTGGAGTGAGAAATTCAGACAAATTGTATGGACGATAGGTAAATCATTCGTGTATCAGAAAGCAGATAAGAGTGGGTATAAAAGACTATACAATTTGCTAAAAGAGGTGGAAAGAACTAAACATCCAGAAAAAATCAAAGTTGGTAAAAAAATCCTATACAGTGATGGTCATATTCATAACATGGCTATTAGAAAGGTGATGAAAATATTTCTTAGTAATCTATGGATTAAGTGGAGAGAGTTAGAGGGCTTGGAAGTAACTGCACCATATATAGTAGCAAGGGATGGACAACATACATTGATCCAACCATTTGTTGATGAGAAATGATAACCGTTAAGGATATAGAGAACACGATATTTGCAAAGTTTAATCAGGCAATACTTGATGTTGTTGGGTCTGACAGAAAAAAGGAACTCCATGTTAGTGATGTTATATCACCATGCATGAGGAAGGTTTTTTATGATAAAAATGTAGAAGCTGATGGTAGTTATGAATCAATTAGATCCCTATATTTTGGTACCGCCATTCATGGTGCATCAAAGATTGCGATGGATGAAAAACATGAATTAAAATTAGCTTATGATTATGTGAATAATGAGTCTGTTCCCATTGACAAATTACCTATGGGAGATAAAGCATGGGATGTCATAATAGGCTCTATTGATGATCTCATAGAAGTTGATGGTGTGCCAGTTATATGTGATAAGAAAACAACTGGGAGTATATCATGGTATAAGACTCATAACATGCATGAGGCTCATAGTACACAGTTAAATGCATACAGGGTTCTTTTGAAAAAATGTAAAGGTCTTGATGTTCAATATGGAAGTATAATCTACATTTCCAACCAAGTGTCTAAAGAATCAGTTGATCCGCCCATAGTAAAAGTGGAAAAACTGAAGCCAGTTGAGGAGACTTTGTTAAAACTAATCAAAAATGGGGAATCTATCAAACACGCCATGATGAACAATGAGTTGCCTGAGAGGAACATCTCTGATTATTGTGTGAGAGTGTGTAGCCATTATAGACGATGTTTTGCTTAAAATGGTATCTCGGGGTCATCTGTAAAAAGTATGATTTCTTTGCTGAATTGTGATTGTTGTAAATTTGGTATAGTCAAACATAGAGCTGTTTGTAAATTTTGTGAGAAAACTCACAATATTTGTGAAGAATGTTATCAGCATGGCATCAAACACGGAAATTTGATTGAAAAGCACTACACTAAACCTGAGATTGACGAAGGATTTAAAAAACGCCTAGCCTAAAAAAATTCTTAAAAGGGAAAAAAACACCTGACTTCTATGGTTGACGTTGAGATTAGTGAAAAAGATATTGTGAGTATTCTGAAGTGGTTTGGATTGGCATTTGAGGCAAAGAAGAAGGTCGCTGTTACGTTAACCGATAAAAAATTGTATAAGAAGTTAACGATCATGAGAGAGGCTCTAGAAGAAGAAAAGGATCTGTTCGAGGAATAGACTTAATAACTTACAAAAAAAGATTGATTAAATGACTAGAAGAATGAATTGGATTCGTGCTGGTATGGCAAAATCTGGTAACTTTGAGAATAGACCAGAACAAATGCTATGTGCTTCCATAATAAGAGAGATTTTTCCGCCAAGCTATGTTATAGACACGGAGTATAAGGTTATGGAGTTAAAAGAAATTGATGAAATTATTCCCAAAATAGCTGTTCTTGATATAGCAATTATTCCCAGAGGTTTGTTTGGTAGGAAAATAGGAGTGAGGATGATGGGAAAAATACATGAAGGTCGAAAGCAACAAATGAAAGATGAGGATCAACGAGTACTTTTGGAAGGAAATGATTGGTTAGTTTTTGATTTCTGGTATGATCATGTGCCTGAACTCTGGGAGCCAAAAAAGTACTCTGAAGATCAAATTAAGCGTGCTATACATAGGGAATTGCTAAAAGATACTACAACGTCAAACCCTTAAAAAAAACACATTATTTATTTAATTAAATTAATTAAATAACATTATATTAACCCCCCACATTAAAAGTGATGGATTTGACGGAAATAAAAACTATTAGTGTGACCTCTACGGATTTGTGGGAAAAGGCACAAAAAGTTGCTCAACGGGAAGGGAGAAAGTTAAGTAATGTGATTTGTGAATGTCTTGAAGAATATATCAAAATCCACGGTGATGGAAACCCACAGTATAAAATAACTCAATTTCATGATGAAATGTTCAAAGCCACACCTGCGGTATATAGAAAACTAGACATCTGGTCATCACACATAGATGGATTGGACGAGAATAATCAAAAAGAATTAGAGAGTCAGATTTATGGCATAAAGACCCTAATTGACAAAAAAAGAAAATACGGTACAACCCGTGTGATAATTAGTTGACTTTAACAAAAAAATGTGATCATACAAAAGGTGTAGAGGTAACTAGAAAACTAGACACTTATACTCTTATTTGTGAATGTGGCTATAAATGGTCGGAAAAGGTAGTAGAGCAATATCCACAAAAAAAGACAAAGAAAAAAGACCGCATATAAATATTTCGTTTTTTGCATATAACTCAAACCCAATAAATTTATAAACAAATTCATTCTAGTTACGGTGGACTTGAATCAAAAAATTCAATCAAAAATAGTCCATAATTGTGGACTTGAAAAAATTCTTATAGCCCAAGTTTCTTTGGCATTGGTAAAACTCGGGGGTCGGACTTAGATGAAGCGCTGCCAAAACTGCAACCTAGTTACAAAAACTAGCGAAATGGCACAAATCGCACGAGGCGAATATGAGCACATAATATGTCCTGAGGTGAGTAAAAATTGAAATTTGATGAGAATGGTAAAAAAATTCCATTAGTTTCAAAAGAACAAGCCTTGTTAAACGTCACAAGGGCGAGATCCGAAAAAATATCTGAAAGTAAAATATTCAGATGTTTTTGTAAAGGTTCATTGGAATCTGTTACAGTAAAACATTTTCCACATGAAGAAATTACAGGCGCAGTCAGGTGTAGAAGATGTAAAGCAATCTTCAATCCAAAAACAGGATACTCCATAACGCTTTATGTCCGGGTGATTGAAAATTGAGTCTGGTTGAGTTCGAAGCGGGGTTGAATGATGACCAGAAAATAGCCTACAAATATTTGCAAACATTGGGAGGAAATATGTCCAACTGGCAAGAGAAAACATTGCATCGCAGGGTTAGTGAGCTGGAACAATTTGTTCTGCACTTGAGAAGCAACAATATTGTGCCAACTGAACAGCTACTAGCAGAGCACATTGAAAAAACTGGTGACTTAGCACAAAATGGGCAAATCCGGGTAATTGATGTAAAGCCTGAAAGCCATTTGGGTCAAACTGTACCAAACTTTGTAGAGCTCCGAAAAGAGTTTCGCATGTTTGATGCACACATGGATTCTGGGAAACCACTACATCTGAAAGGTCCGAAAGGAATAGCAAAAACTCTCAGCGTTGCAGCATGGGCATCAAAAAGAGGATATGCCTTGATTCAGTTCGATTGTTCAGAGGGAGTGAAAGAAGCACATCTGGTGGGAAGATTTGTTATTGATTCAGATGGAAGCACGCCATTTAAGCTGGGAATAATTCCTACAATCATTGAGGTGGCAAACAAGGTGGGAAAGGCAATTCTAGTTCTTGAGGAGCTGAATGCTTTGAGTCAAATGATGCAAAAGCAACTCAACCCGTTACTTGACTGGAGGCAAGGCATATATGTTGAGGCAATCGAAAAACACTTTGCTCTGAAAAATGGTGCAAAGATAATGATCGTTGCAACATCCAACCCGAGCTCTCATGGGGGAGTAAATGAGTTGAATGAGGACCTGAGAAGTAGATTTGCAACATGGCAGTGGAACTACCCATCGGAAAGTGACGAGAAGAGCGTTGTAAACTTAGATGGAATTCCAACGGAAGTGGTTGAGGGTGTGTTCAGACTAGCAAAGGAAACTAGGGCTGATACAGGCGGAGAAGTTCTGGAGTATGCTCTTTCCACACGTGACATTGATGCAGCCTTCGTGGACTACAGGGCATATAGTAAAATAAAGGGACTAGATCCATTGGAAATGATCCTGAGCGTTAGGATTCTGGGATACTATGAGGATCCTGATAGCGTGAATGCCGTGAAGTCAAAAATCGAGTCAATCTTTGGAGTGAAACTATGACTGACTTCGAGCGACTAAAACAAGATGCAAAAGTGATAGGCATAGTCACAGAGAAGGAGATCGAAGTCGAAGAAGGGTATAGCGAGCCTGATATAGAGTCAACTTCCGGAGGTATAAGAATTTGTTTGGGAAGAAAAGATGATCACTTTGAAACAAAAACTGATATGGAGGAAATGTTGTCTTTTGCACTAGCAAACTCCCCAATGCATGTCTTCAAATATCAATCGCATAAATTGTTAAGTGGTATAAAAACCAACTATCAAGATTCGCAGAAGGCATTAAAAGCATCATTTCATATTTTGGAGGAAGTTAGAGCAAAGTCATTCTGGAGTCATTTTTATAAAGGTTCTCAAAAACGTTTCCAAGAGAAAGCAAATAAAGTGGACTTTGGTGACATTGAAGATCCGGTAACCGCACTGCGAGCAGCATCGTATGGTAAAGATATATCGCAAACAGAATTCAGGGAGGCTGCTGACTATGTTAAAAAGGTAGAAAAGTTGGGCGATTATGGGGCAATAAAATTGGCGTACGAATACTTTGTAAATGTAATTCAACCGTGGTTGAAGGAATCTGAAAAACAGGAGGAAACCGAAGATCCACAAACTGAGGAGGAATTAGATAAACAGTTACAGCAAAAAATGCAACAAGCATCCACTACACAGAAGATGAGGGATCAATGTTCGAAGGAAAGAAGTGGAGAAAGTTTCAAAGGTATGGGTTCCAGCAAATCAATAGAGGATTTGATCAGTAAAAGTATAGAAGAGTTCAAGGAGTCGGGAGAAAAGGAGCTCAAAAAAATAGGGAAAAAACTTGAAAAACTAATAGAACAAGAAGACGATAGAATTTCAAATGGTGCTGGGGGAGTAACTGTTCATGAAATGTTTGGTGATGGTGGTCAGCCGGCTGAACCATTCATGGAAGTGGTTAGAAAATTGAAAAGGAGATTCATGACGATAAAAGGAAAGCCAATGAGGGACTATGATGAAAGTGGAATAGATTTGGATGTTGACGAATACATACAATCAAAAGTAACAAAAAGTAGAAACTTCATGATTGATGAAAAAATGGTCACTGGGTTCGATGTTGTGATAGGTTTAGATTGCAGTGGTTCTATGGGCGGAGAAAGCATGCGAATGGCAAAAAGTATCTGTGCCACACTCTACAAAACCTTCGAGGACACGCCCAACGTTAAAATAAAAGTAATTGGTTGGCAAGGAGGACACTCGGCAAACGTGGTGGAAATTAACAATATGAGCGATCTCAGTTATTTGCATGCTAGCGGTGGGACACCACTGGGAAGTTCTACTGCGTATTGTAGAAAAGTTATTGAAAATATGAGTGGACAGAAAAGGATACTCTTTCAGATAACAGATGGATCTCCCAACAGTGGTGACTATGATGTTAACTTGACAAAACAGACAGTTGCAGACTTGAGACGTAAAGGAATAGAGACATTTGGAATTCTTGTTGGCAGAAGGCGAGTAGATGAAACCATGACAAAAATGTTTGGTAAAAATGCAATATGTGTGTTAACCTTTGATAGTGTAAAAGATATACTTTTGAAAGACCTCACAAAAACAATAGAAAAGCACTTGGTGAAGAGACTTTGATTGAAAAAATGACCGAGAAAATACTAACTAAAAGTTTAAACCTAATTTTTGCACCTGATGGTGTTTGTGAGCATTGTAATAATCATGATTGTGATGCTTTTGGATATGGTAGACTTGAGTTATTTTTAGCTGCAAAGCGAGCAGGAGAAAAAAGGATCGTAAACTGTAAACATTTTTGTCATGACATAATAGACACTTTTCTGCTTCAAAACCTACTTTGTCAATACATAAAAGATGATAAAGTCGCAGGAGCACTAGAAGAATTAAACAAGACATGGGAGAAGAATGAAAAATGACTAGCGAAAAAACAACAATCCAACTATCAAGAGCCACAAAGGCAAAACTTGATATATTTGGCAAGAAAGGCGAGACGTATGATCATATAATTCGGAAACTTTTGGTTCAGGTAAAAGTTTTAACGGAGCAGTATTTTTCAAAATGAAAGAAAATGATATAATTGATCCAACGGAATTAGTATATGTATGTAATGATGATGAATATAGTTTCTCCTCGGAAGTACGTATATTGGGGACTTTTACTTCAAGAGGAGCTTTGGGAGAATATCTGATTCAAATGTTAGAAGAAAAAGCTGAATCAATAAATGATCGTTACAAACCAGATGGTCTATATCTTAGAAAAACAATAATCAACCCACAACGTTGTAAGGAAGAAAAGGCATGAATGAAGAATATTTGTCCTGTCCTTATGGTTGTGAGAATTGTGACGAAAATGATTGGGAGAGTATGTGTAATGAATGTAAGCAGGATAGAGCTGAGAGGTATTTTGAGGCTATGAGTGATACTTTTGACTGAAATGAAAGATAAAATAAAATGCGAATCATGTGGTCACGACATAACGAGTATAGAACCGTATGCAAGTATTGAATCTTGGCAAAGTGAACATGGTGATAGCATGAACGAGTTGCAGATTTGTATTGTATGTCCTAATTGTGAACATGATAATTATGTTAGGAGTGAGTGGGAGTAGATGAGTGAAAACATGATGAAACAATACCGTTGTAACCTCTGTGGGCAGTCTTTCCTAGATGATAACTTGATAAAAATCAGAAAGCAAAAACATGAAATTTGGCATGGAAAGGCTAGAGTTCAGAAAAGAAACACAACCCAAGGAAATGTTAGATGGGTAGAGTGTGAGGAGTGGAAAAATAATGCTGCAGAAAGTTGATTCGCTGTGTAGTTTAATGGGAGATCAAAAACTACCATGTGGCTGCTCTCACGATACTGTATTCATGCTCTATGAAACTATTGATCTTAGTAGATGTTCAATCTGCAGTAAGTGGTTTTTGTTTGGAGAAAAGTTTTTTTACATTTCGAGTGATACGTATCTTCCAATTTGTATAAAATGTCATAATAAGTTTCATGGAGAGAGTGACTTTGCACAAAACTGAAGGTTCTCAAAGCGTGTATGGTCCACTCGACCATGAAATTCTAAAGAATTTGAATGGAATGGAATTCCATATTACAGTAGTAAGTCCAAGCCCTTACTACCATCAAGTCCAAGAGGTGGGAAGCTGTGCTTCCCTCTCTTTGTTGAATGGAGTGTGCGTGGACTGTAATGAGTGCTGACTATATGAAAGTGTGGGTTTGTAGAATTCAAGATACTGAGGATAATCAAATCATACATGTCTTTCGATTTCAACTAGATGCATACAGATGGAGACGGGAATGTGAGTCTGCTTTAGAAAGATTGGTGAAGCTTAATGATATAGCATGTCTTGCAATTTCTAAAATTGATAGGGAACTGGCGGAGAAAGAAATTGATAAAATAGGTGAAAAGTATGGTATTTGGGATGAAAGTTCAGCCTTTGAAATAGAAATGTGTGAGTTGAAGTGAATAGTAACATGCATTGTAATTGTGATTTAGGTGAAAGATACAAATGTTGTGCACTTAATCGTTGGTGCAATAAATATTCCAAACATTTTTATATTCTTTGGGAGGATTCTAAGTAATTATGGCACTAGCTCCTAGATCTGGATCACGGGAGAAGTCTGCCGTGTTTGTTTATGATAAGGTCTTGAAAAAACCTGAAAACATAAAGGTAATTCAACCACAAGTATTATGTTCTCTAGGAAATTCGTTTTTCTGGTCACTAAAAATAATAAGAATTGGTCAGTTAAAAGCAGGAATAACAAAAAGACATGAGATAGGATTTGTTATAGTAGAAGAAAAAGGAGAAAAATTCAAGTTTCTCTACAAAAAGTTGGAGGGAGAAATTGAGTCAAGTTAAAGAAGTGAAAAGTAGACGAATTGATGATCTTTTGCACTACACCGCAACCGAGATATTTCAGATAGTTAGCGAACAGGTGAAAAATCATAGCGAAGCCGACTTCCTCGCAAATCTATATGGGGTTACAATGCAGTTTTGTAGTCACCTACAGCTACTTGTACAATCAGCAACAGTGAGTGCTGTGCGAAGTAGTGATCAATACAGGCTAACTTCAGATGAGATTAGTGAAATCATGTCTACTCCAAAGGATATGTGGGAAGAAAAGTTTAAAGAGATTCTGGAGAAAAAAATGGGTCATGGACAAAGAGAACGAAGATTTGATCATTAATGCATTGTTATATTTACCACTTAACAAATTTGAGACAGCACAGTCTTGGTATAAGTCATTCAAACTTGAAATGAGGAAATCACTAAAAACGAAATTAAACAAGTGAGAAATGTATTTTTGGTTTGGTGTTCTTCATGAAGATAGCGATAATTGGTGTTGATGGATTAAAGCTTGATGACTTTGAGAAAAAGAAGGCTATTCAAGAAATCATAAAAATCATATCAAGTTATGAGAAACCAATAATAATAAGTGGGGCTTGTCCCAAGGGAGGGATTGACATAATTGCGGAGATGATTGCTGATGAAAATGGATTAGAGAAAATGATTTTTCCACCGAAAACAAATGACTGGGACGGGTATAAGGAGAGAAACATGATTATATCTCAGGAGTGTGATGTTTTGTACTGCATAACTGTACCAAAGAAGGAAAAGTTTTGTTATCATTGCAAGTCTGATACACATAATGTTAGTGGTGCATGTTGGGCAAAAAAATATGCAGAAACATTGGGAAAGGAAACTCATGTAATTGTCTTATAAATGCTTATAAACTGCGTACAGACATTTAATTTAATGCTCGAAAACATAGAATCTCATTATAAATTTTTGATTAACGCCTTTGAATCAAAAGGTAAAGATTTTGATCCTAATTATGATGATGATTCTGAAGACCGTGCAGAAATTGACTTGAATGCAAACCCAATAAAAAGATCTACTGAAGCAATACAAGATGAAGTTTTTGCATATCTTGATCAACTTCGAGAAGCTGGAATGGAGATATTTCATGCTGGACTTATTATTAATATATTTCACATTAGTGAAGAAGAAGCACTAAAACTGATAGAAGATTGGGTCAAAACTACAAAAGGGCTTATATGGCTTACCGACTACCCTATTCCACATTGGGAATCAAGCGAAGCAACGAAATCTACTGTAACACAAGATGAAGTTAATGATCTTCTTGATGGACTTCGAGAAACTGGTGTGATAGGTCACGCAGGATATATAGTTAGTGAATTTGATTGCACTCAACAAGAAGCAGAAAAGTTTCTTGAAAATTGGAAGAAGCAACGAAATCTACTGACACAAGACGAAGTTAATGATTTTCTTGATGGACTTCGAGAAAGTGGTGTGACGAATATGTTTGGTGCTACACCATATATAGTTCGTGAATTTGGTTGCACTCAACAAGAAGCAAGAAAGTTTCTTGAAAATTGGATGGAATCTTTTAGTACAAGGCACCCTATATCAGAATCTAGAAAAGTGTCTAGGTATTCTAATGAAGCAACACGAGCTGAAGTTTTTGATTTTCTTGATCTTCAGCTTTGGACGGAAGATCAAAGTTATCTTGAAATTTATGAAACTGCACTAGATATAGCAGATGAGTTCCACCTCTCTCATAGTGAAGCACTAACATTCCTTTCCAAATACTTAAGAATGGATTATAATGAACTTATTAGGGAAATTCAGAATGAACTTGATAGGGAGAAAGAAGATAAGTATGATGACGAGTTAATGAAATCTACTAAATCTGAAGAAGCAAAGAAAAAATCGCATACAGAAGATAAAGAGGATGATATAAGTAGTGAGGTTTACGTATATAAGCCATGTCCTGCTTGTAGATCCACTAATGTATATTATGATAAATATGGTAATCCCGCTAAATGCAATAATTGTGGTTGGGAATTGACACCTGATACCTTCATGATGATACCATCAGAGGAGAGATGTCCTGAGTGTGGATCTTGGAAAGTAGATTATGGTTTTTCAGAACCACTTAGATGTTATGATTGTGGTTGGCAGAAAATAAAAAAATCTAATGAAGCAACAAAAAAAGGAAATGAGGCAAGTCCGTGGGATGATTTAACCGAGATACGTTGTCCTAGATGTGGCGATAAATACAAACTATGGCTTATTTATGACAACGATGTTTTGGAGGAAGTTAGGTGTAGAAATTGTCATTGGAGTTCTGCATTAAAATCTAATGAAGCAACAAAAACAGGAAATGCGTTGGATGAATTAGAAGAATGTCCTTATTGTGGATCTTATAAAATAGATTTTGATGAAAATAATAAGCCTAGTAAATGTTATGATTGTGGTTGGGAGAAAATAAAAAAAGCTAATGAAGCAACAAAAGGTAAAGAGGATGATAGATGCCCTGAATGTGGATCTAATAAAATATACTTAGTGATAAGTACAGAGAAAAAGGAAGTCCGCACTAAATGTTATGATTGTGGTTGGGAAGTGATACTATCAGAGTCTTTCAGAAATTATCTTGAGGAACAGGAGTTATGATCCACTAATGAGTGCTGACTATATGAAAGATGCTATTTGTCCTAAATGTGCTTCTAGTAATTTCAAGCATTTGGGGTATGACGATAGAGATGATCCGATGGTTGAGTGCATAGATTGTGGTTCTCAGTTTAGAGGTGATATGGATCAGATATATCGGAAGTGCCCTGTTTGTGAAGAAGAGATTCATGCTTTCAACGTTGCAGCTGTTGATGATAGGATGACAAACCACCTAAAATTCAGACATAAAATAAGACGAGATGATAAGGATGGTTATTATCAACAGGAGGAAGGAAGAGAGTCTATTAAACTTTATGATCTCGTCACGAGAGAGTTGACTTTCAATATATCTTTGAAAAAATATGCGGTCATATCTATAGCTGATGAAATTCTCGTAAAGCGTACTAATGATCTCGAAGAAGCAAAAGATATAGCAGATGACATAGGAGGATATGTTTTTGATACTTATAGACAAATTTTTGTCAAAGGCTATGGGAGAGATGTGGGAGAAGAGTCTTGGATTTCTGTCCCTGCAAACAAGGATAAGACAACCTATCTAAAGTCTTATGTACATGATTCAACTTTCGATGATTCAGCTAATGAAAGCTCCTCTTTAGGTCCTGCATTTGGTTTCGACACACTAGGTGGGGAATGGATATATCAGAGATGTCCTATGTGTGGAAAAGAGTTTCAGGATTACGATCTTGCGGATCTTAAACGTCAGCTAAGTGACCACATGATTGAAGACGAAGATGTAGATCCACTTGAAGTAGATGGATTTATGAAACATTTTGAGCTTAAGTCTTATGCAAACGAGGATTCGGATGATATAGATGATTCCAAGTGGATTTTTGAAACCATATTTTTATCAGATGCAAACATAGCGCTAGCACATCAGCTAATGTTAGAAGAAAAAGATTATTTGGATAAGTATGAGAGACCACCAAGTTTGTGGAAACGAAACCAGCCCAAAGGATTTCCTTGGCAGGTTGGGGGAGAAGTAGAACCTAGCATAGCCGATGCCATAGATATTTATGTTGGCGGAAGGCCTGCTGGACAACATAAAAGGCGTGTTGATTATGATGATGTTGATGAGAGTGTTGATTATGATGAAGATGATGACGATGAAGATTCTTATGATGATTCCAAAGACGAAACATTTCCAGTTTCAAAAGATCAAGCATACGCTGAGATTGTTAGTCATGATGGCATATCTACTGATGAGATAGTGAAGTTATATCATAGCTCATATAATCCTTCTAACAATCCTCGTCATCTTGGTGGAATAGTAGGGTTATTTGATTTGGAAAGCGAGGGAAAAATAAAATATATTAATGGGAAGTGGTATGCTGCATCGAAAGCTACTGAAGCAATGCAAGTAACACAAGTAACACAAGATGAAATTGATAAATTTCTTGATGCACGTCATCCTCTGACTTATGATGCTTTGAATAGAGGAAAACTAGATATAGTTAAGACGTTTGGTGTCACTCCCGATGAAGCACATTTGTTTGTTGTCACTTGGATGAAAAATCCTAATTCATTTTGGCAGTATATGAGATCTAGCACAACATCGAAATCTAATGAAGGCATTCTTGATGACTATAAATCTAACGCACCAGACCGATCAACACTAGATCAACTTGATGATTTTTATGATGACCTTCTGAAATACATCAAAAAAATGAAAGCAATGAAATCTACTGAATCATATTTCGGACACTACCAAGCAAAACAATATCAAGTTGATAAATTTCTTGATGAATTTCAAGAATTGGGTTTGACTAATAGATCTGATACTATACGATATATAGTTATGGTATTTGAATGCACTCAACAAGAAGCAGAAAAGTTTCTTGAAAATTGGATGGAATCTAGAAAAGTGTCTAGGGATCCAAAGAGTGGATATTGGGAATCAAACGAAGCAACTACTACTGAAGCAACACGAGATGAAGTTTTTACATATCTTGATGAATTTCATAGGGATCTTTTTGAACGAGGAGAGTATAGGTACTATGATGTGCCCGAATTATTTGCAGAGGATATACTTAGCTTTTTGAATCTTAGTAAAGAAGAAGCAAACAAACTTGTTTTAGCTTGGCAGAAATCTAGAGGGAAAAACTTCAGCATAATTGAGCACGTTTATGGTAAGTATAGAGAAAAAGGAAATGAAAAAGATTATTCTGCATTTCAGGTCGAAAGTGACGCTGAGGAAGAGGTAGACATTGATCATCTTTACAGTGATGCCCCTACTTATGAAAGTGAAAGAAAACCTCATGCTACAGAGTCATTTGATCCCACACATGGCGTTGCATTTAGATGTAATTGTGGTACACTTGTGAGCGAGGAAACACTTGTAGAGCACATGCAGAAAGTACATAGTGATTATGCTAATTACTCTGGAGAGGATAATTTGTCTGACCTAGAGTGGTTAGAGCAAAAACTTGAAAGAGCGGACAGACCTGAAAGAGAGGAAGATGATGAGCCTTATGCTAAAGAATATGATCCTGCAACATTGAAAGATTGTCCATATTGTGAAGGTACATATTTACCAGAAGATACTCATTGTCCTTTTTGTGGAAAGCAAGTAGTTTCTGATGAGGAGCTTGAAGCTGAGATACAGTATGAGAAGGATTTGGAAACGTATCATAAAATGATGAAAAGGAGAGAGGAACAATTAGGACCTAATGATGAAATAGGTTCATCTTATGTAACCGCTAAAAAAGGAAGTCGAGAAACAGAAGATAATCCGTTAAGTGAGGAATCCATAATTACGAGGGCTACTAAAGAATTTGAAATACTGAAGGGGTAAAAATGACTGCCCCACAACATTGTCCAATTTGTAAAGAATTAGTGCATGATGTTCCTAATCATTTATCAATAATTCATGGTGGAGCACAAAAAAAGTTATTTGAGCATTTTCAAGAAGTCAAAGAAAATACAGATCAATCAACATTTTATACTTTTGATGGAGATGCTGAGGGTTTTTACACAAAAGAGCAAACGCCATTATATGATTCTAAAATAGTAATGGACCCAGTTGGCGAGAGAAGAGTCTGTCCACTGTGTGATAATTCTTATGGTGATGATGATAATGGGGATGAGTTGCTTTTACTACATCTAGTCAATCTTCATGGTATGGAGGAAGAAAATGCACATGATATAGTAACAAGAACCATAGGTGGCGAGGTTGATCTTCATGTCATGCGTAGTGCAAGGGATTGGTGGAATAAGGTTATCTCACACAAACAGGGAAGAGATACTTGGGAAGATATGAATATTAGAGATAGGAGAAATGCCATTAATGCTTTTCTTAGAAAAAATATAACTGGAATGAATGTTTTGGAAGAGAGTGTGGATCATGATTCATTTCCAATAGATTCTGATATAGAGGAAGAACAATATCTTGAAGATGAGGATCAGGAAGAAATTCCCGGAAATGAAGAATTGTATGTAAAAGAAAATAATGTTGGAGTTTCTAAATATTGGGATTCTATGGGTGCGAGAGAAAGGATGTATCTATTAGATGATATTGGTTTTGATGGTGCAGTTAGAGCTGGCTTACACCTTAATAATTTTAGTAAATTACCAAATGAAATTAAACTAATGATAAAAAGGAGAAAAAGTGAAGGCGGAGAGTATAGGTCTAGAAAGTCTAGGTCTAGTGAAAAAGTAGACAAGTATGAGTTATTTGATTATTTTGGTTTTGATGTTGATGATGATGATTTAAGGCGAATGGGAATAGATCCAGAGAATGATACAACGGAATTAGCTCAGAAAGAACTAGATGTGTATTATGAGTTATTAGCTGATGATCTAAAAGATTATGGAACTGAACAATTTGATGCTTTTATTTGCCCACTTTGTGGAAAAACTATGAAGTATGAAGTTAATAACCCAGAAAAGCTTTTACAAACTGAAAAGATAATGGCTGATCACATGACCTCATCTCATAATGCAGATTATGGCACTTGGAAAAGTGATGAGATTATAAAATTTAATCCGGTTGATGTGACAGAACAGGAAGAAAACCCAGAAGATGTAATTGAGTTAGATCATGATCTATTAGAAAAAGACATTGTAACGGAAACTGAAACTAGGAATTGTCAAAGAGATAAAATAAAACTGGGTACCTAAATGAAACCAACGGCACGAACACAACATGAAGTTTTTGTATTTCTTGATGATCTTCGAGAAAGTGGAGTGATTAATATGTATGGTGCTACACCACATATAGTTCGTGCATTTGATGTTAGTGAAGATGAAGCAATACAACTTCTTGTAGCTTGGATGAACTCTAAGAAGGATAGTAAGATAAAAAAAGCTAACGAGGCAATACAAGATGAAGGGGATGATGCGAAACATATAATGTATTCACAGTGTCCTATCTGTGGAGAAGAATTCGATGGTATAAGTAGGTATGATCTTGAGAAGCAAATAGCTATCCATGTGGAAAGGGCTCATCAGGCAGATCCACAATTTTATGATATTCCATCATGGCACAGACTATATTATCCACGCAACCCTAAATCTAATGAAGGTGGATTTGGTAGTGGGAAAGAAGGACACGTTCCATGGATGAAAGAAATTGAAAAAGATGAATCATTGAGTGAAGAGCAACTAAAAAGAGAAAAATTTCTTGTGAGAGCACAAGAAATACTAGATAACTTTGTCCCTGTAATAACTCCAGAAGATATAATTAACATAAAGAGTGGAGAATGTCATTGTACTGAAAATGCTTATGAGTGGATCTTGGGAAAGTTAAAATCAAATGAATCCCTTGCCAATGAATTGGAAAATGATCGGCTTGAGGAAGGAGAATCATTAGCTGGTAAAACTTTTACAGTTGATGGTCTTCGAGAGGGTTATTATAAAAAATACTATGGATTAGATGATGGTGAATATATTGTAGAAAGAGAAATAAAAGATTGGAGAGGAAATACAGGTTTGGTGATAAAAAATATTAAAACTAATCAGTCACATATAATTTCAAATAAAGAGATAAGAGAAGATCCACTACTGCTGAATGATATTGGCATTGAGTCTTATAATGAACAATATTGTCCGGATTGTGGTGAAGAAATTTTCCCAGAAGATACTCATTGTTATCTTTGTGGGAGGCAAGTAGTTTCAGATGATGAAAAACTTAGAAGACGACTGTCGGGGTGAGAACTTACGTGGTTTGACGAAGTGGAAGATAACAATTAATAGTGCTTTATTTTAAGAGAGTTATTGGCTGGCAAAAATTATAGGAAGGGTACAAGTCTGGAATATAATTTCATGTGGTATTTATTGCTACATGGATTTTACACAGTAAGAAGTTATGCGAGTCATGGAGTTATTGATTTATTATCAATCCCACCAAAAATAGCAAACAACACTCAAGCTCTTGCCTCACAGTGTAAGAACACGAAAAAAGGATCTTATATGTCGCCCAGAGAAAGAGATAACCTAAAAAGATTTGCGGAAACACATCAATGTCTTGTAGTAGAGCCATTCAAGGAGGATAGAACCTGTAATGTAAAACTCGATCCTTGGAATCTAAACAGTAAATCAATGAAACCCGATGAATTTCTATATCAGTTCTATGGGCTTGAAGCAATAACGTGGAAAGACTTTCATGGACAACTTAGAAAAATCAGAGAAAAAAAAACAAACAATTAAATATAATATTTTGAATTAACATTCAATCTTAATGGCTACATTTACCACCCAAGATGAAAAACTTTTCATTGACGGGAATGAAGTCATAAGGGGGTGGGAATCATATTCTGGTTGGTATTGGTTTGCCACAGAAAAAGGTAAATATGATGGGGAGTATTTTGGCTTTGTGCAGGGACATGAGGAAGAATGGGGATACTTTAATGAAAAGGAGTTTCAACAGCTAAAAGGACAGATTTGGGAGATTCCTAAAGAGAACTTGGTGTTTTCTGGAAGAAGAGATTAATGAGCAAAGTTGATGCTGTTCTATTTGAACTGCCTGTGAGTAGTGGTATGTTTGAAAACATGTATGGCTTTAGAAGAGCAGTAAAAGAAATTTATGTTCCCTGCGAGGGGGTGTTTTTTAATTCATCTTATGGTTGTGGTGTAACTCATGTAGGGAGATATGATGATGCAAAGAAACTTGGGACTTTGAAAATTGAAGAGAGTGATGTAAAAATATTAAAAGAGCATTTGAAATTCTGTGATGATAAAAACTCACTTGTTAAAACATTTTTTGAAGATGATAAACCTGAAAGCTTTTTAGATGATGTGATCTTTGATGGAAACAAGATCCAAGTTTAATGGAAGATAACACATGTCAGAACTATCAAAACTTTGGAGTGAAAAAGGATTAACAAAAGAAGGAGTGAAGCAGTTAACAAAAATGAAAAAAGAAGTAGAAGTTGAAAAGAAAACAAAGGATAAATATTTCCTAAAACTTATGACAGAATTAGAAAGTCATGCATCAGATACACAGTATAAGGCAATAGTGAGGAAGGTATATGAAGGGTTTATGCCATAAATGTTTCACTTCTAACGTGGAACTATATTATGAGAAAGGAAATATAATTTGTGAGAAGTGTAAAAATGGATAGAAAATACTATAGGTTGGACGGACCAGATGGTACTTTTATTATGGTGCCAGTCACGAAAAACTGGTATCTCTATAAAAATTTGAGGGCAAACAAATGTAATCGGTGGGAGTGTAAAAATGATATAGATTGTGTTTATCTTAATGCTGGTAAAATTCTTGTTGATTTTGCATGTAGAGCACACGCAGAGGTAATTGACTTGAATAGTAGAATGTGTAATAGATCAACCTATCGTGGTGGATGGTTCTCTTGTCGTGATGGTAGACTGTCATCATTGGTGGGCGTGGATTATGGTGTTCAAAGACTCATTAATCTACTAGCTAGGAAGAAGCACGATTATCTCCTGAGGCAATACAAAAAAGTTCATGGTGTTTTGACTGGATTTGAAGATGCTGAGTGGAAATTGCCGTAAAAACATGCACGGGTATTGTGATTCCATACTCATTTGTGAGTGTGACTGTCATGATGCACTGCGTAAGCAGATTGCTGAAGAGGCTAGTAAAAGATGAGTGCAAATCGTGCAAGATTTTGGAAAGGCAAGAAATTCTCACCTGAACATAGAGCAAAGATTAGTGCATGGCAAATAGGCAGAAAACTCTCACCTGAAACCAAAGCAAAGATGAGTGCACACCGACTAACCCAA
>Ga0194131_10001785_pt1 | contig 36265 bp, 21 predicted proteins | sample TA2KigO120mmetaG_FD_148631 | JGI IMG/M metagenome (GOLD analysis project Ga0194131, IMG submission 148631) | Freshwater microbial communities from Lake Tanganyika, Tanzania - TA2015053 Kigoma Offshore 120m | ecosystem: Environmental > Aquatic > Freshwater > Lake | place: Tanzania: Lake...
GGAGAGAGCGCCGCCGCGCCGGCGTCCGCGGCCGCCGCCGGCGCGCCGCCCGACAGCGCCCGCACCGCCGCATCGATCGCGCCGCTGCCGCTCGCCGCCACCCGCGAACGGGTGAGGCGCGGCAGCGCCGCGACCGCCGGCGGGAAGTCGCACTCGTGGCTGACGCCCACCAGCTCGTCGGCCGCGCCGACGGCCGCGACGAACTCGGTGGCGGCCGGCAGCAACGAGGCGATGCGCATGCGCCGGAAACTACTGCAACGTGACCACGATCGCCGCCGACGTGCCGAAGAACGGGCCGGCCAGCGACGCTCCGGTGACGAACTGCGCCGCCAGCGAGAGACCGGCGAGCCCCGGATTGTCGAGCGTCTCGTGGAACTCGCCGTTGCCGTCGAGCAGCAGCGTGAACGCCTGCAGGTGGACGAAATCGAGGTCGAAGAAGAGCGGCGCCGGCCACTTCCGGTTGCGCAGCGCGATCTCGCTCGCGGTCCCGGCGCAGACGAACAGCAGCCCGGCGCCGCCCGGCGTGCCGCCGGTGATGGCGAGGTCGAACGGGCCGGGCGGGATCGGCGTCGGCGGCGTGGTGGCGATCTGCGGCCGCGCGGGGTGGATCGCCATCAGGGCGTTGTAGCTCCAGAAGTCGCTGCGGATGGCGAAGACGGTCCCGGCATCGGCCGGCTGCCACGGCTCGAACGTCCCGTGCGCGGTGTCGGCCAGCGCGAGGTAGAGGAACGAGTCGAAGCCGCCGGCCTCGCCGAGCCGTCGCTCCGCGCCCGTCGCCGGATCGATCGAGAGGAGCGTGCCGTAGGTGGCGTCGCTGACGATCACGTCGCCGCCATCGTCGACCACCAGCGCGTAGGCGCCATCGAGCTGCGCGATCACGGGCGCCTGGGTCGCGTCATAGGCGCCCGGCCCGATGCCGCTCGCGAGATCGGCGGCGGCCACGCGGATCAATTCGGTCGCGTCGGGCTTCGGCGGAAAGCTGGAGAAGTCGGGCAGCGCGGTCCAGAGGTCACCGGCGGCATCGAACCAGAGCGGTCCCGACGCCTCCGGGGAATCGACCACGTCGTCCAGGGTGCCGTCCACGAAGTCGCACAAGGCGATGTGCGAGCCCTGGAAGAATCCGGGTGACCAGGTCACGTACGCCTGGCCGGTCGGCGCGAATGCGAGGTCGAACGGGAACGTGACGGTCAGCACCACCTGCGCCTGCAGCGTGGCGAGGTCGATCTCCCAGATCTCGTGATGGCTCGACTCGCCGAAGTAGAGCTTCGCGCCATCCGGCGACCGGCGCAGGAAGGCGCCGAAGACGAAGCTCGGCGGCGTGAACAGCGTCTGCACCACCTGGCCGTCGACCGCCGAGAGCTCCTGCACCGCCGTGCCGTCGAACAGGGCGAAATTGCCGTTGGCGAGCCGTTCGAAGCCGCCGACGAAGCCGCCCGGGGCGACGCTCCACTCGGTGGCGGCGAAACCCGCCTCGACCGACTGCCCGGCGAGCGCTCCCGCACTCGCCGCGACCGCGAGCAACGCGGCCGCACCGCGCGCGACGCCGGCGCGCCCCATTCGAAGACCGAATCCGCGAAGCCACGCACACCGAACCATGCCTGCCTCCCTGGTGCTCAAGGGAGCTGCGCAGGCGAGGCGGCGCGCCGCCGTCCGCCGGCGCGAAGCCGGCAGACGTGAAGACGCCACCCCGGTCCCGCTCCTCCCCCGAGGAGCACGAAACTGGAACCCTGCGGTGGAGCGGTCTTCTGGCTCTCGGGCGGTCTACTCGTCCGACCTTCCCAGGCTCCCCGTCACGGAGGCGTGACGGCTTGCCCAGTGGTTGCTGCGACGTTGCCGTCGCCCGGACTTTCGCTCCCGATCACAGCGGCGGGGCCGCGCCGGAATCGAGGCGTCAAGCGACGCCCCTCACCGGCTTCCCGGATTCACACCGCGAACGGCGGCGCAAACTAGCAAGCGCGCCGCGGCGGTCAACGAGCGGGCGGCGGGGCCTGCCCGAAACGGTGGGCAATCGGGTGACGCCAGCCAGGACCGAACGCCTTCGGCGAGACCTTCAGCACCGGCGCCGCCTGGCGCCGCTTGAACTCGGAACGCAACAGCATGCGCCGCACGTCGCGCGCCAGCGGCTCGGGCGTGCCCTGCACCACCAGCTGACGGATCTCGCTGCGCTCCACCACCAGATCGTGCAGCAGCGGATCGAGCGTGGCGTAGGGCGGCAGGCTGTCCTCGTCCTTCTGGCCGTCGCGCAACTCGGCGGTCGGCGGACGATCGAGGGTGCGCCACGGGATCACCTCGCCCGCGCGGTTCAGGTGGCGCGCGAGCCCGAAGACCAGCGTCTTGTGCAGGTCGCCGATGACGGCGAGGCCGCCGTTCATGTCGCCGTAGAGCGTGCAGTAGCCGACGCCGAGCTCCGACTTGTTGCCGGTCGTGAGCAGCAGGTGACCGTGCTGGTTGGCGATCGCCATGAGCACGGTGCCGCGCACCCGCGCCTGCAGGTTCTCGTCGGCCAGGCCCTTGCCGCCGTTCTTCAGCACCGGCTCGAGCGCGGTCCGGAACGCGTCGATGATCGGCTCGACCGGGAGCCGCAGGAAGCCGATGCCCAGGTGGCGCGCCAGCGCGGCGGCGTCGTCGTCGCTGATCGGCGCGGTGAAGCGCGACGGCAGGGCGACGGCCAGCACGTTCTCCGGCCCGAGCGCGCGCGCGGCGATCACGGCGGTCAGCGCCGAGTCGATCCCGCCCGACAGGCCGAGCAGCGCCTTGCGGAAACCGGTCTTCGCCGCGAAGTCGCGCACCCCCAGCACCAGCGCCGCCAGCACGTGCTCGTGGTCGTCGCTCGGCGGTGCCGGCACGAGCGGCGCGCCGCTGGCGCCCGGATCCGGCAACTCGGCCAGCAGCAACTCCTCCTCGAAGCCGCGCGCGTGGGCGACCAGGCGCCCCTCGCCGTCGACCACCATGCTGTGGCCGTCGAACACCAGCGAGTCGTTGCCGCCGACCAGGTTGCAGTAGGCCACCGGGATCCGCTGGTGGCGCGCCACCGCCGCGATCATCTCGCGGCGCAGCGCCGGCTTGCCGAGCTCGAACGGCGAAGCCGAGGCGTTCAGGATCGCGCTCGCTCCCTTCCCGCGCAGCTCCGAGTTGGGGTCGAGCGGGTAGAGGCGGCGCGGCCAGAAACGCTCGTCGTTCCAGAGATCCTCGCAGATCGACAGGCCGAGCCGCCGCCCGCGGAGCTCCACCACGGTGCGCGAATCGGCCGGGTCGAACCAGCGCCGCTCGTCGAACACGTCGTAGTTCGGCAGCAGCGACTTGCGCGCCACCACCTGCACGCGGCCGTCGACGATCCAGGCCACGCTGTTGCTGCGGCCGAAGCCGGTCGCGTGGGGCGAGCTCTCGACGAAGCCGACCAGCGCGGCCGGCCCGCCCTGCATCCGCGCCGCGAGCTCGTGCAGCGTCGCCTCGCCCTCGCTGACGAAGTCGCCCCACTCGACCAGGTCGCCGGGCGGATAGCCGCACAGCACCATCTCGGGGAAGAGCACGACAGCGGCGCCCTGCTCGGCCGCGCGCCCGTGGTACTCGCGGATCTTCGCCGCGTTGGCGGCGAAGGCGCCGATCGTCGGATTGACCTGGGCCAGGGCGACGCGCATGGCCGGCAGCATGCCGCGTCGCCGCGGTCGCCGCCAGTTCAGCCGGCGCGGCCGAACAGCGGCAGCGGGGCGTACGCGGCGCCGAGGATCGGCTCGGGCGCGACGCCGAACCACTGCGCGAGCAGCGCGGCGTAGACGCGCCGGAAGTCGATCGCGTGCGGCAGGTCGCCGTCGACCAGCGCGTCGAGGCGCGGCGCGTCGCCATGGAGTCCGCCGCGCACGTCCCGGCCCAGCACGAACAGCGGCGCCGCCGCGCCGTGGTCGGTCCCCTTCGAGCCGTTCTCGGCGACGCGCCGGCCGAACTCCGACCAGCAGAGCACGACGACGCGCTCGATGGCGCCGGCCGCCACGACATCGTCCCAGAACGCGCCGAGCGCGCGGCCGAGGTCGGTCAGCAGCAGCGCGTGGGCGTCGGCCTGGAACGCGTGGGTGTCGTAGCCGTCCTGGCGCACGTAGAAGACGTTGCCCTCGAGGCCGCCGGCGATGAGCTGCGCGGCCAGCCGCAGGCTGCCGCCGATCGGGGCGCGGCCATAGTCGCTGCGGACGCTGCCGCGCTCCGCCGCGCGCGCCACCTGCGCCGACTGCCGCTGCGCGGCGCGCGTCGTCGTCCGCAGGAAATCGAGCGGGCTTCCGCTCGTGCCGCCGCTCTCCGCCAGCCGTTCGAGCGCCGCGACGCGTGCCGCCGCCCCCTCGCCCGGCCCGGCCGCCGGCGCCAGCGCCTCCAGCCGATCGACCTGCGGCGCCGGACCGTGCGCGCCGACGATCGCCCGCGGCACGCTGCCGCCACCGCACATCAGCAGCGGCGTCCGCCCGGCGGCCGCGAACGGCTCCTGCTCGACCAGGCGCGTGATCCAGCCCGGCGCGGCGGAATCGGGCTCGCGCTGAGCGGTGTGCCAGATGTCGATCGACTTGAAGTGGCTGCGATCGGGGCGCGGATAACCGACGCCCTGCACGATGGCGAGCTCGCCCGCCTCGAAGCGGCGGTGCAGCGGCGCAAGCTCGCGGCGCAGACCGAGCTCGGGCGACAGCGGCAGCAGGTCGCCGGCGGCCAGCTTCAGCGTCGGCCGCGCCTTCGCGTAGAGCGGGTCGGCGTGCGGCACCACGGTGTTGAGCCCGTCGTTGCCACCGGCGAGGTCGACCAGCACGACGATGCGGTCGGTCCGGCGCGAGCCGAGCGCGGCGTCGAGCCAGCCGAAGCGCGGCAGCAGCGGCAGCGCCGCGAGCGCCGACAGCCCGCCGCCGAGGAATTCCCGGCGCGTGGCGCCGGAACCGACGGCCGGCACGGTCGACCTGCGGAGCGCCTGGTTCGCCTTCATTGCAGGAGCGCCTCCGGCGCCGAGAGCATCAGGTGAGCGATGCGCGCCGCACGCTCGGCGCCGCGTCCCGCGTCCGCCGAATCGGCGAATGCGGTGAGTTCGTCGCGGCTCGACGCCGCGAGATCGCCGTCGACGAGCCGCTCGGCCAGCACCGCCACCAGCGTCGCGCCGTCGCCCGCCGCCGCCGCGCCGAGCCGTTCGTCCCAGTCGACCGCGAGGCCGAGCGCGGGATCGCCGTAGGCGAGACTCGCCGCGAACCGTCCCCGCGCGAGCAGCGTGCGCGAGGAGATCCAGGCGCGTCCACCGTCCCACCCCTTCACGTTCGGCGGCGCGAAGAGCGCCTGCCCCATCTCGCCGAGTTCGCGGCCGAGCGCCGACCACTTCACCCGCGATCCGGTGCGCCGCAGCAGTCCCACCGCCCACTCGACCGGCGCAGCGATGCGCGCGCGCCGCTGCTCCGCGGCGAAGAACAGCCGCGACCGGAGGAGGCGACGCAGGAACGGGGCGAGCTCCAGCCGCTCTTCGCGCAGCGCGGCCGCCGCCTCCAGCACCGCCTCGGGGGAGGGCGCATCGGTCACGAACTCGCGCAGCAGCTTGGCGCCGAGGAACTCGGCGCAGGCCGGCTGTTCCACCGCCAGCGCGATCACCTCGTCGCCATCCTGCAAGCCGTCGCGACCGAGCACCCGCTTGCGCGCCGGATCGTGCGCCCGTTCGTTGCGCCAGAAGCGGCCGTCCTTCAGGTGCCAACCAGTGAAGCAGCGCGCCGCCTCCTTCACGTCGTGTTCGTCGTAGTGGGACAGCCCGAGCGTGAAGAGCTCGAACAGCTCGCGGGAGAAGTTCTCGTTCGGGTGGGTCTTTTCGTTGCTCTCGCTGTCGAGCCAGACCACCATCGCCGGATCGCGCGCGACCGCGCCGACGAGCTCGCCGAAGCGGCCGCCGCCGCGGGCGCGGAAGAGTTCGTACTGCGCCCACATCGCCGCACCACGGCGCACCTTCTCGATGCTGGTGGCGAAGTGGCCATGCCAGAAGAGCGCCAGCCGCTCGGCGAGCGGCGCCCGGCTGTGCACCATGCGGCCGAGCCAGGCACCCTGCAGCGCCGGCAGCTCGTCGTTCGGGGCCGCGCCGGCACCGAGCGCGGCGAATCGCGCCGCCTCGTCGCCTTCGGCGCCCGCAGCGAAGAGCGGCGCGACCAGCCGCTCGACCGTGGCGTCGAGCCCGGCCTGCACGGCGGCAGCGCGCTCCGTCGGCATCGCGCCGAAGCCGGCGCGGCGCAGCAGGTGGGCCGCCTCCGCCGGGCCGAACGGGCCGTCGCGGCCGACCGCGTACGGCGCGAGGTTCACTGGCCGGCTCCCGCGGCGCGCGGCGCCGGCTCGGCGCGTGCCGCCAGTGCGACTTCGAGCTCGACGTGGAAGGCCGCGCCATCGACCCGCGTCGACAGCTTCGCGCGGTCGAGCTCGCGCAGCAGGTCGATGAGTACGCCGGTCTCGAACTCCGCGCGCGCCGGTTCCTTGCCCTCGTTCAGCACGGCGTTCTGCACCAGCGCGGCGCGATCCTCCTCGGCGAGGCGCGCGCCGGCGGCGGCGAACAGCTCGACCGAGGTGAGCGTGCCGACCGGGGCATGCAGCGCGGTCTGCGGCGCCGCCGCGCGCGCGCCGAGCTCGTCGATCAGTTCCCGCAGCAGGCGGCGACTCGAGGCGGCGATCAGCCAATCGCCGACCTGGGCGAAGCACGGTTCGAGGTTCTGGTGCATCAGGTCGGCGGCGGCGAACTGGTCGGCCGCCACCACGCCGGCGACGATGCGCGTGCCGCGGTGCTCCTCGAGGGCCAGCCGATACGGCGTCGTGCGCTTCTGCTCCTCCGCAGCACCGAAGTTCCCGAGCGCGATCGCGCCGAGGACCGCGCTCTCGAAGTCGGCGACGATTGCCGCCTGCCCCGGCCGCGTCCGCCAGATCAGCGCGCCGGCCGGATAGCGGATCGAGGGCGGCGTCACCCCCTCCCACTCCTGGCGCGTGAGCACGAAGAGGAACGGCTGGTCGAGCGCCGGCAGCAGTTCGTCGGGCAGGCTGCGGCCGCCGAACAGGACGCCGAAGTTGGTCTTCGCCTCGACGAACGCCGGCTCCGCCGACGGATCGCACAGCTCGCCGTGGTCGGCCCAGAACGCGGCCCAGTCACGGCGCATCGTCAGCACCAGCAGCGCCTCGCGCGGCAAGAGCAGCGGCAACGGCTGCTGCCCGGCGTCGGCGTGGGCGAAGCAGCGGTAGTGCGCCGGCAGCGGCTCGGCCGGGTCGTGCGGCAGCGCGAGCGAGAGGCGCAGCGACCGCTCGCCGCGGCCGAGCTCGAAGCGGGCCACGTCGGCGCGCCGCACCGCCCCGATCAGGTCGCCGACCAGCAGGGCGCGGCCGGCGTCGAGCTTGCCTTCGGGCAATTGGAGACCGCCCGGAAGTGCCGCGGCGATCCGCCGCAGATCGATGGCGGCCGTGAGCAGCGCCCCGGCGCTCGCATCTGCGCGGGCGTCGGCGAGGAGCGGCGCCACCGTCTTCGCGGCGCCGCCGCGCGCCCGCAGCATCAGCTGCGCGAACCGTCCGGCGCTGCTGGCGGCGAACAGGTCGCGCCCGACCGCGCCGACCCAGAGCTTGCCCTGCAGCACGACCGCCTCGTCGCTGCCGACGTTCTCGATGCGGCTGCCGTCCGCGGCGTCACGCTTCGCCGTGACCGCGGCGCGCGCCACGGTCAGCACCTGCGCGACGCGATCAGCGTCGGCCGCGCGCACCGCCAGCAGCAGCTCGGGCTGCGCGCCATCACCGCTCGCCGGCACCACGGCGGCCACCAGCTGCTGCCCGAACAGCGTGCCGAGCAGCTCGCCGATCGGCATGCCGGCGGTGAGTTCGAGGAAGGTCGCGCCCGCCAGCAACTGCGCGTGCTCGGGGCTCTTCCGGAACTGCTTCCAGCTCGGCGTGGCGAACAGGCGCTGGCGCAGTTCGCCGGTGGGCAGCGTGGAGAGCAGCGTCCCGAGATCGCGCGCCTCGACCACCAGCAACGGCTCGGCCGGCAGCAGCGCGGCGAGGTCGGCGACCTCCGCTCGGGGCGCGGCGTCCGGCGCCGCGACCGTCGCGCGCGCCAGCGGCGGCATCACGCCGGCGCGCGACCAGGGGAACTGCGACAGCGCGGCGGCGACCGCGACGGCGCTGGCGACGCGCAGCACGACCTGACGGCAGCGGGCGAAGCGGCGGCGCGGGACGTTCACGGTGGGCTCCACGGCGGGCGAAGGGCTGCCGGGATAGACGCGCGGCGGCGGGTGGCGTGAAAGCGGCCGGGAAGCGTCCGCCCTGCCCGGGAGCGTCACCGCGCCCGGGCCGCCCGCCACCGCAGTTCGAGCTCGGCGAACTGCGTGCAACCGAAGCGCGCGGCGAGTTCGTCGGCCGACTCGCGGACCAGCTGCAGCCGCGGGGTCTCGAGCCAGCAGGCGCGGCGATGTGCATCGCCCCCATCGAGGCAGAACGCGGCGAAGGAGCCGGCGAGGGCGCGGAACTTCACGGCGTCCGGGCCGCTGGCGGCGGCGGTCGGCGCGAACAGCGGCGCCAGCTCGGCCGTGCCGGCCGGCGCGGCCAGGGCCGTGGCGGATTCCGCTGCCGCCAGCCATGCGGCGGCGCCGCTGCTCCACCAGCGCGGCGCCTTCGGCCATCCCGCCGTCAGCGCGAGCTCGGCCGCCACCTCGATCCAGTGGGCGGATGGCGCGGCCGCCTCGATCACCTGAACCGCACCTGGCCACCGACGTGCACGCGCCGCCAGTGCCGGCTCGTCGCTGCCCGCGATGAGGAGCAGCGGCGTCGCCGCGAGCGCACGCCAGCTCTCCGGCGTGAACAGCGACTGTTCGAGACGGGCGCGCGCGGCCGCGAGCGCCGACAGCGGCGGCGCAGCGTCCCGCCGCGCGAAGACGATCCACGGCGCGAGCGCATCGCCCGAAAAGCCCCATTCGTCGGCGCTCATCGACAGCACCGCCGCGAAGTCGGCGAGGCCGGCGGCCGCCGCAGCGGCGGCAGAGAACGGCGCGAGCCCGTCCGGCCAGGCGCCACCGGCGCTTCCGTCGCCGCCGCGCGGGGTGGTGACCGACCCGCTCGCTCCCGCCGGAGCGGATCCTGCAGACGTGACGGGAGGACTCGATTCCTCCGCCACCTCTGCCGGCGCCTTCGACGTCGCGTCGGCTGGCGCGGGTCGCGCCACCTCGGCTGCTACCGGCGCCGCTTCCGGCTCGGTCGGCGCCACCTCCGGCTCGGTCGGCGCCACGGCGACGGGCGCCGACAACCCGGCGCCGGCTTCGGGCGCAGCTTCGGCGGCGACAGAGGCGGCGGGACCAGCGGTGGGACCAGCGGTGGGACCAGCGGTGGGACCAGCGGTGGGACCAGCGGTGGGACCGGCGGCGAGAATGGCGGCGGGGACGACAGCGGGGACGACAGCGGGGACCTCGGCGGGAACGAGTGTCGTCGCGGGCGACTCCGGCACCCCGCGCTCCGAGCGGACCTCACGCCCCGAGAGCAGCCACCAGCACCCGGCCGCGACGAAGGTCGGCAGCCAGACCCGGATCGGAATCGTCGCCTCGCGCGTCACGGGCGCGATGGTAGCGGCGCCGCTTCCTCCAGCGGAAGGACAAGGACCAGCGCCGCGCCACGACCGCCGTCGGCCGGCGCCCGCAACCGGAGATCGCCGCCGAGATCACGCGCCAGACCGCGCGCCAGCGCCAGACCGAGTCCGACGCCCGGACGCGCGTCGCCATTGCAGGCGCCGCGCTCGAACGGCTCGAACACCGTGTGCGCGAGGTCGGGCGCGATGCCCGGCCCGTGATCGCGCAGCGTCAGCTCGACCGTGCGATCGCGGCGGGCCAGCCCGAGCTCGATCTCCGCCGGTGCGACGTCGGCGGCGTACTTGCATGCGTTGTCGACCAGGTTGAGCAGGATCTGCTCCACCGCATCGACGTCGGTCGTCACTCTCTGCCCGGCGACGCCGGCCGCCTCGCCGCCCGTGACCCGCACCAAGAGACCGGCGTCGGCGGCGCGACGGTCGAGCGTCGGCCGGATGCGCTGGACCAGTTCACCGACGGTCGTGGTGGCGCGCCGCGCGACGAAACGCCCTTCCTCGACGCGCGCGTAGGCGAGCACGTTCTCGACCAGCAGCGCCAATCGTCCCGACTGCTCCTTCAGCGTGTCGAGGTAGCCCTGCCGCGTCGCCGCATCGGCGACCATGCCGTCGGCCAGCATCTCGGAGTACATGCGGAACGTGGTGAGCGGCGTGCGCAGCTCGTGGGTGACGGCGGCAGCGAAGCGACTCCGGCGCAGACCGAGCGCGACGCTCGAGCCGGTCAGGAACCAGCCGCCGACCAGCGCCGCACCGACCACCAGCCACGCCACGACCAGCGCCGTCCGCGTCGCCGACCAGGGCAGCGGCGCCGGTTCGACGGCGGGCACCGCCGACAGCACCAGGCGTGCGGGCACGGTCGAGAGCGTGAGCTCGCCCGGGTCGGCCGCGGCTCCGTCCGCCGCGACCGGTTCGAGCGACGCGCCCGGCACCAGCGCCGCCACCGCATCGAGCAGCAGCGCACGCAGCGCCGGCCAGTCGCACCAGAAGCCCTGCAGCAATTCGGTGCCGGCCACCGTGACGCGACGGACGCAGATGAGTTCGGCCGGCGTGCCGAGCCACAGCGGCACGAAGGTGCCGACGTCGACCGCCGGTGCCGGTTCCAGGGGATCGGCGCTGCGATTGCTCAGGTTGGCGTCGGAACGCGCCGCCGACTTGGCGTCGATCGTCTGCGCTCGCCGCGATTGCCACGGCGCTTCCGGCGCCGCGACGCCGGTCAGCGCCACGGCCGGCAGCACGGCCAGCTCGCATGCCTCGATCGTCGCCACCGACGCCAGCGCCAGCTGCGGCGACACCAGCTCGCGCACGCGGGCGAGCCGCGCCTGCCCCTCGGCGACGTCGAGCAGGAGCGCTCCGGGCGGCGGCTGGCTGGCCTCGGCGAGGTCGCGCTGGTTCCCCTCGGGCGCCTGCGGCGAAGAGAAGCGGCCGGCGGCATCGACCTGGAAGTGGAGCCGCACCGGCGGCGCCACCGTGAGCAGCAGCGGCGACGCCACCAGCACGTCGCCCTTCGACAGCGGCGCGAGGAAGCGGGTGTAGGCGCACTCCTGCGGGTAGTAGGCGAGGTACTCGAAGTAGGGCCGCGCCCCCTCCCGCGCCAGCAGCGGCAGCAGGCGCGAGTCGAGCTGCCAGAGCGCGTCGCTGCACCGATCCTCGCGCAGTTCGCGCTGCCGCGCCGCGTGCTGCGTGGCGGCATGCTCCCGCTCGAGCTCGAGCGCGATCCGCGAGACCAGCGTCAACGCCACGACGACGCCGCCGGCGCACGCGCCGTAGACGAGCCGCCAGCGGCCGCCGGACGCGCGCGCTCTCATCCGCCCACCACGGCGCAGTCGGGCGCCAGCAAGTAGCCCTGGCCGCGCACCGTGACCACCACTTCGCTGCCGCAGCCGACGAGCTTCTCGCGCAGGCGCGTCATGTGCATGTCGATCGTGCGCGTCTGCAGCCCGCGCGGATCGAGTCCCCAAACCCGTTCCAGCAGCTCGTCGCGGGAGACGACATGCCCGCGCGCCACCGCGAGGTAGCGCAGCACGCCGTGCTCCTTGTCGGAGAGCTGGCGCACCGAGCCGTCGGCCAGGCGCACCTCGCGGCGCGCGAAGTCGACCTCGCCGGACGGCAGTCGCAGCGACAACGCCGGTGCCACCCGGCTGGCGCTGCGCCGCAGCACCGCCTCCACGCGGGCCAGCAGCTCGCGCGCCGAGAACGGCTTCACCACGTAGTCGTCGGCGCCTTCCTGCAACCCGCGCACGCGATCTCCCTCGGCGCCGCGCGCAGTCACGAGGATCACCGGCAACGTCGATTTCGCCTGACGCAGCGCCTGCAGGATCGCGAAGCCGTCGAGGCCGGGCAACACGACGTCGAGCAGCGCCAGGTCGATCGGCAGCGACAGCGCCATCTGCAGTCCGGCGCGACCCTCCTCCGCCTCGTGCACGGCGTAGCCGCCGAACTTCAAGGCGTCGACCAGGCCGCGCCGGATCGCGCGGTCATCCTCGACCACCAGCACCGTCGTCGTGGCGATCACCCGCCGCGGTTCTCCTGCCTGGACGGCTCCTGCCGGCCCGGCTCCGGCTTCTCCCCGCCCGCTTCCGGCGCCGGCGCGGGCGCCGGCTTGAATCGCAACCCCTTCGCCGCGGCCTGCTTGCGCAGCGCCGCGCGCACCGCGCCGTCGAACGCCGCCAGCTCGGTGGCGCCGCGCTTCTCCATCTCGACCGCCACCGCCGCAGCGCGCTTCGTCGCGGTCGCGCCGATCTTCTGCTGGAGTTCCTGCCGCCGCGCCCAGTTCTCGTCGACGCACTTCTGCTTCGCCTCGAGCGAGAGCTCGCGCAGCTTCTCCGGCAGATCCTCCTTCTTCACCTCCTCGAGCTTGAGCTGGCCGCTCTTCACCTGCTCGACGAGGTCCCACGAGCAGCTGTAGAGCCCGCCGGCCTTGCTCAGCGCGCGCGAGGCCGCGGTGGCCGAGTTGCACTTCTCGGCGTTCGCATCCTGCGCGCGCTGGTTGCCCCAGGCCACCGCGCCGGCGCTGCCGAGCGGCAGGTAGGTCTCGTTCATCGCCGTCGAGAGCGTGGCGAGCTCGCCGTCGAACGGCGTCTCGATCACGATCGTGCCGTTCTGCTGGTCGATCGAGGCGAAGTGGCCGTCGGCGAGCTTCGCCACCTGCAGCCAGGCGGGCGCCAGCTCGTCGGCCGGGCTGCCGCAGTAGATCGAGTTGACCACGATGCCGCGCTCGATCAGCACCCGGCAGGCGTCGGCGTTGCGCACCTCGGTGTCCTGTTCGGCCGACTCGTTGCCCGCCACGACGACCAGCTTCAGGTCCTTCGGGTCGGCCGACCAGTCGAGCTCGCGGTGCGCCGCCGACAGCACGCGCGCCACCAGCTCGGTGCCGCCGTTCGTCGTAAGAGCGAAGAGCTGCTGCGACACCAGGTCGAGATCCTCGGTGAACGGCACGTCGACCCGGGTCCAGCCGCGCGCCGGATCATGGCCATCGTTGCCGAAGGTGAGCAACGCCACCCGCAGCTTCGGCGTCGGCTCGACCAGGGCGAGCTCGTTGACGATCGTCCAGATCTTCTGCCGCGCGGCGTCGATCAGTCCGTCCATGCTGCCCGAGGTGTCGAGGCAGATCGCGAGCTCGACCCGCGGCGATGCCGCAGGCGGGAGCGCGGCGCGCGTCCCGGCGGGCAACGCCGGCGCCGGCTTCGCCTCGTCGCCCGTCCGCGCTCCACCCGGCTCGGCGGAGCTGGCGTCGGCGGCGAGGCCGACCGTCGGCACCGCGCCGGCGAAGGCGAGGCCGGCCCATGCGATCGTGACTGCTGCGGAATGCATCATCGAGATTCTCCGTCGGCCGGCCCCGATCGGCACGGCCCATGGTCGGGGGCTCTGTTTCACTCGGCGCTCAACTGCAGCTCGATCCGCGCGCCGCGGTGCTCGAGGCGCACGGCGCCGCGCAGGCTGAAGACCGACTGGCGGCCGTCGGCGATCAGCTCGTCGACGACCTGATGCCATTGCGGCGTGCCGAACGCCACGCGCGGCGCGGCGACCGGCTCCGGCTGGCCGATCAACCGGGCATCGAGCCATGCCCCGGCATCCTGGAAGTAGCAGCGATCGGCGGCGAGCTGCACGGTGGCCACTTCGACCCGCGCGAGCTTCTCGCCATCCGCCATGTTCCACGCATTGCGGGCGTCGACCGACGACTTCGACTTGCGCTCGTTGAAGTTGGCCCCTTGCGCCACGGCGACGAAACCCGTCCGCTCGAGGACCGCGCGCTGCTCGAGCTCGGCGTTGCAGCGCAGCGCCAGCCCGTTCCAGTCGTGGAAGCGGTTGCCGTCGGTGGCGAGGAACGCGGTGTACTCGGTCAGGATGCCGAACTCGGTCGACAGGCGCAGGATCTCCTGAGTCAGTTCGGCGAGGCGCGGATCGCCGGCGGGCACGCCGGGACGCAGCGGATCGCCGCCGACGCCGAGCGCGCGCACCTGGTCGACGAGATAGGCGATCTGGCGGGTCGCCCACAGCCGCGGCACGAAGGCGTTGCGCGTGCTCGCCCGCTTCACGTCGAGCTCGAACCGGTAGTCGCGCGGCTCGCCGCGCTGGCGGCCGGTCACGCGGAACGAGAGCGGCGCCTCCCCCACGTACTGGCCGAGCACGATCAGCGAATCGCCGTCGAACAGGTCGGGGAGCGTCGGCGGCATCAGGTCGCGCACGCGGCGCGGGTCGACCTGGCCCTCGGGCGCCAGCGTCTGCAGCGCGACGTCGGCCAGCACCGGACCCGACAGGCGGCGATAGACCTTCTCGACCGCGAGCTCGACGTCCTCGCCCGGGAGCACGTAGGTGGCCGAAGCGCGCGTCGCGTCGGCGATGCGGTCGAGCAGCGGCACGTTGACGTCGCCGCCGACGCCGAAGGTGAAGAACCGGCGCTGGTGGACGTTGCCCTTCTCGACCAGCTCGCGCAGCACCGCCTCGGAGGTCGAGCGCACCGTCGGCAGCCCGTCGGTCAGGAACAGCACCAGCGGCAGCGTTCCGTCCGCGTGCGGCTGGCGGAGCGCCTCGACCAGCGCGTCGTGGATGTTGGTGCCGCCGTTCGGGCGCAGGGCCGCGAGGTAGGCGCGCGCCTGCGCGATGGTCGCCGCGTCCTTCCGCACCGGCCGCTCGGCGAAGAGCGACACCGTGGTCGAGTAGTCGACGACGTTGAACTCCTCGCCGTCGGCGAGCCCTTCGATCACCTGCAGCGCCGCCGCGCGCGCCTGCTCCATCTTCCCGCCGGCCATGCTGCCGCTGCGATCGAGCACGACGGTCACTTCGCGCCGCTGCCGCTGGCGTTCGCCGGCCGGGAGCGGCGGCATCCCGGCCATCAGCAGGAAATAGCCGCCGCCGACCCGCGGGTCGGGGTAGGCGAAGAGCGAAGCGGTCAGCTCGCGCTGCGTGCGCAGGTAGGAGAGGCGGAAGGTGCCGGGATTGCGCCGGCTCGCGTCGGCGAGGCGCACGGCAACCTGGCCCGGGCCGCTGCGCGTGGTGACGATCTCGTGGCTCGGCGAGTAGGCCATCGCCACGCCGGCCCGGCTCGCCACGTCGACGTCGATCGACCAGAGCGCGTTGGCGGTGAGCGACTCGCTCCGCGGCAGCTCGTAGTCGATCCGCTCGCCGTCGCGCTCGAGGAGGTGGTCGTAGGCGAGGCGCACGCGCTGGCGGCCGCCGGGCGGCACCGGGAAGACGCTGCTCTTCACCAGCGCGTGGCCGGCGAACTCGAGCAGCGCCGGGTCCTTGAGCCGCCGCACGATTTCGTCGTAGATCCGGCGCGCCTCGCCGCGCGGCAGCAGCTGCGCGGTCGCCTCGGGATTCAGGCCTTCGAGCGCGAAGCCGGAGACCGCCGCGCCGTCCGGCACCGGCAGCAGGACGATCGCCTCCGCCGGCGCGTGGCCATGGTTGACCAGCTCGAGCTCGAGGGTCGTGCTGGCCGTCTCCTCCAGCACCTTGACCGTCGCCTTCACGGTGGCGAGTTCGACCCCGGCCGGGCGATGCGGCAGCGCGAAGCTGCGATGGGCCGGCACGACGAAGTCGGTGCAGCGCTCGAGTTCGCGCCAGTCGGCCACGGCCGGAACCTGTGCCGACGCCGTGCCGGCCAGCAGCGCCGCCGCCGCGAGGCTGCACGCCGCCGACCCCGCCCTCGCACGAAGAGTCGATCGCATCGGAGTCTCCTGCCGGACCGCGCGCGGACGCCCGGGTTCGACCCGGGCGGATCGCGGCGGTTCCACGCTCGTTCGTCGGCAGAAGGTACGGCGCGGCAGCGCGCCGGCAGGTCACGACCGCGCAACGGCCGCCGTCCAGGGAGGCGCCGCGGCGGGCTCGGACCGGGATCTCGTCGCACCGCTCAGCGCTGGACGAAGACTCCCCGGTTCTCCTCGGCGAGGCGCTTCAGGAAGTTGTCGTCGATCCCCTTGCCGAGCCCGATGGTGTGGACGATCACCCGCTTCAGGGGATTGAGGCGGCGCACCAACTGCAACGTGCGCTCGGGGTTGTCGCGCCCGCTCGGCAGGAACGGTTCGCCATCGGTGAGGAGGAAGACCGTGTCGACCGTGGAGTCGTAGTACTTGTCGGTGGAGCCGCGGCCGGCCAGGCCGAACGCGCTCTCCATCGCGTCGTGGATGTTGGTCGCGCCGCCCGGTCCGAGTTCGGCGATCCACTTCTGCGCCTTCTTCACCCGGTCCGGCGACGCCTCGACCAGCTTCGGCTGCCAGCGGTCGGCGCCGTTGCTGAAGTAGATGATGTTGAACTTCGTCGCCGGCGGCAGCTCGCCGAGCGCCTTGATCAGCTCCCGCTTCGAGGCCTCCATCCGGCTCTCCTCGCCGGGCGGCGCGGGGATCGGCTGGGTCTGGTTGCCGTCCTTCCACTTCGGATCGGTCATCGAAACCATCATCGAGCCCGACACGTCGATCACGTAGATCAGCGTGCGCGCGTCCTGCGGGATGCCGTGGAAGTAGCCCGAGGCCTGCAGCTGCACCGCCGGCTCGCCGCCGCCGAGTTCGACCTGCCCCGAGGTGTAGCGCAGTCCTTCGGCGGCGAACCAGCTCTTCCAGGCGTTCGGGCTGGCGCCAAGTTTCTGCCGGGTCAGGATCTCGAGCGCCGCGGCGATCTTCACCTGCGTGCGGCCACTCTCCTTCTCCAGCCGCCTGACCAGCGGCTCGATCGCCGCCGGGACCGCCAGCTTCGCCAGCGCCAGCGCGGCCTCCTCGCGCAGCGTCGCCTCGGCATGGTCGACCAGCGGCAGGAGCTGCGGCGCGAGCGGCTTCGCCGCCGTCCCGAGTTGCTGCACCGCCACCAGCAGGGTGACCCAGTCGTCCTGCTTCTTGAGCGCGGTCGCCTCCTGCTGCAGCAGCTTGACCAGCGGCTCACCGAGGAAGCCGGCGGTGCGGACCGCCGCGAGCTTGACCGACAGCCCGCACTTCTCCTCGCCGAGCGCCCGCTCGATCAGCCAGAGCAGCGCCTCCGGCGTCCGCAGCAGCGTGATCCGGTCGAGCAGGCGCGCCTGCACCCGGCGGATCGGGTCGATCGTCGCGCGTCGTTCGACGATCTGGCCGTCGGAGAGATCGCCCTTGCTCAACTCGGCGTGCGCGGTCTTCTCGGCCGACGCGGCGCGCGCTTCCACGGCGAGGAAACTGTCGAACAGCAGCTTCGCCACCGCGGCCGAGTCGCAGCCGCCGAGGCCGTCGAGCGCCTCGATGCAGCGCTCGGCGTCGAGTTCGGCGGCACGCAGCGCGCGTTCGACCGCCTTGATCGCTTCGGCCTCGCCCTCGCCCTGCGCACCGGGCGCGGTCGTGCGCCCCCCGGCGCCGCCGGTGATCAGCAGGAGCGCCAGGAGCGGGGCGAACGGGCGGACGCGACGGACGATGGCGAGGGTCATGGCGGCGGTTTCCTGCGGCGGCGGGCCGAGCGTCTCTCCCCGACCCCGGCCGGTCGGGTCCCCGCGGTGGTGCCGTATTACCCCGGGGCGTCCGGGGGCAACCGGAGCGCGTGAACCGCCGCCGGAGAAATCCGTCGAAGGGGCCGAACAGCCGCGCACCGGCGGCGTTGTCGGGGCGAACTCCGCAGCGGGAGCACGAACGACGGATGGCGGCGTGAGCGACACGAGAGCCGGCAACGACGACGGCGACGACCTGCGCCGCTTCCTCGCCGGGGAGCGCGAGCGGTTCACGGCGCTGGTCGAGCGGCACTAGGCCGCCCTGCTCCGCTACGCCCACCATCGTCTGGGCGACGCGACCGCGGCGGAGGACGTGGTGCAGGAGACGTTCCTGCGGCTGCTGCGCGAAGGGGCGGCGCTGCTCGGGAATGGCTCGCTGGCACCGTGGCTGTTCCACGTCTGTCGCAACCTGTGCGCCGACGCGGGGCGCAAGGAGGTCCGCATGCAGCAACGCCAGTTGCGAGTGGCCGTGCCCGATCTCGCCGCGCCGGAGCCGTGGCGCATCGAGCAGGACGAGGAGCACGGCAAGGTGCGCGAACTCCTCGCCGCGCTGCCCGACCATGAGCGCGAGGTGCTGACGCTCAAGCTCCAGCAGGGCAAGAGCTACCGCGAGATCCAGCGGCTGCTCGGCACGTCGCTGCACGACGTGTTCACCACCGCGCAACGGGCGCTGCGCCAGGTCGCAGCCGGACTTCGCGCCGCCGGCCTCGCCTGACGCGCGCCGCGCGCCGACGGCTGCCCCGATTCTCCGCCTGAACCACTCGCCTCGAAAGGAGGCGCACCCCATGAACCCTGACCCGACGACTTCCGGATCCAACGACCCCCTCGGCAGCAACGGTCCCGACCGCTGCGCCGCCTGCCGCGACGCACTGGTCGATCTCGTGCTGGGCGAGCTGCCCGCCGAGAAGGTCGCCGCCGTCGAGGCGCACTGCGTCGACTGCGCGAGCTGCCGCGCCGAGCGCGAGCTGCTCGCCAGGTCGGCCGCGCTGGTGGCGGCCGACACGCCGAAGCTGGCGCCGTTGCTGGCGCTGTCGGAAGCGCGCCAGCAGTCCCTGCGCGCGGCGGCGGCCGCGAGCGGCAGCGGCGCGGGCGCCGCCGACGCGGCCGGCGTGAGCACGGACCGCGCGACCGTGGCGATTCGCCCCTTCTGGAACCGGCGCCGGCTGGCGGCGGCGGCCGCCGCGATCGTCGTGGTCGCGATCGGCGGCCAGTGGCTCTGGCGCGGCTACGACCTGGGCGGGCACGGGAAGACGCGCGAGCTCGAGCCGTGGCAGGTGGCGCGGAACGAGAAGGGACGGGTGACTTTCCAGATCGACGATGCAGCTGCGGCAGGAGCGCCGGTTGCGGCGGACGCGGGGTCGGGCGGCATGGCGTCGGTGGATGGCGCCCGTGCGGAAACGCGCGAGTCCCTGATCGATCAGCTCTCCACCGCGACCGACGCCCGCGACGCTGAAGCCGCGCGTGCCGCGATCGCCGAACTGCAGAAGCAGCCGGTGCCGCTCGACGCCGCGCAGATCGCTTCGCTCAGCGTCGACCTCGCCCAAGCCGAACAACCGGAGCTGGCGCTCGAACTGCTCCGCCAGGCGCCGAAGGCCGACACCCTCGACGACGTGACGCGCGACAAGCTGGAACGCGTCAGCCGCTACGTCGAGGAGAAGCTGCCGAAGTCAGAGGCGACGCCCACCGCGCTGAGCGCAGCGGCGCTGCGCGAGTTGAAGACCCTCGGATACCTCAGCAGCGAGGAGGCCGAGGAGACGGCGGCGACGAAGGAACTCGCCGCAGCAGGCCACTCGGGTGCGGACGACTCCAAGTGGACTCGCCGCGTCGCCACGTCGCTTGAGAGCGCACTGGAAGAGCAGCGCCAACTTGGCGAGTCGTTGCAACTCGAAGTTCCTCCCGTCGGCGGACTCGGGCAGTCCCAATCGATCCTCTTCGACGACAGTGGCGCCGAGGCGTCGTGGCGCGTCTTCGATCCGAATGCGGCGACCGATGCATTCGGCGTCCAGCTCGACCTGGCGGCAGGCGGCGGCGCCCCGACGACATTCGCTCTCTCGACGTTCTTCACCGACGCTGGCGACGGCGACATTCGCGCTCGCCCGGAGTTGTACTTCGACGTCCCCGATCCGAGCGTCGAGGCGACGCTGCGTGAGCTCGGCTACCCGGACGACGACAGCGGCGGGAACGTGGCGCTCGCGCGTGGCGCCGTCGCCGATCCGCGCGCGCAGCAGTCCGCCCTCGCCGTGTTCCTCGCCAACGTGTCGATCGTCGCGCCGAGCGACCTGGTCGCGTTCGAGGGCGCGCTCGGGCGGGCGGCGGCGCAGGGGGCGAGCGTCGACGTCGACGCGATCGTGAAGTCGTTCCTCGCCAAGCTCGCGCCGCAGCAGGGCGAGGCGCCGCGCGACATGTTCTTCCGCTGGTTCGGCGACAACGCCGTGGTGCCGACGCGGATCGACTGCCGTTCCACGTTCGGCATGGACGTCGACAGCGCGAGCTACAACCTGGCCCGCGCCTACCTCGCCAAGGGGACGCTGCCGCCGAAGGCGGCGATCCGCACCGAGGAGTTCGTCAACGCCTTCCGGCAGGGGCTCGCGGCGCCAAGCACTGCGATCGTCGAGCACGTTGCCGACGGGATCGCCACCCATTCCGCCGCCGACGTCTTCGCGCTCACCACTGAGCTCGCCCCGAGCCCGTTCGGCGAAGGGAAGCACCTGCTGCGCGTCGGCCTGAAGGCGCGCGAGATCGACCGCGCGGCACGCAAGCCGGCGGTGCTGACCTTCGTGATCGACGTCTCCGGCTCGATGAACGAGGGCGGCCGGCTCGAGCTGGTGAAGCAGGCGCTGCGCCTGCTGGTGGCGCAGCTCGACGAACGTGATTCCGTGGGGATCGTGGTCTTCTCCGAGAACGCCCGCATCGCGCTCCCCCCCACCCGCGGCAGCGACCGCGAGCGGATCCTCGCCGCGCTCGACCCGCTGCGACCCGAGCAGTCGACCAACGCCGGCGCCGGGCTGCGGCTCGGCTACGACCTCGCGATCGCGGCGCTGTCGCCCGACGCCGACAACCGCGTGGTGATGTGTTCGGACGGCGTCGCCAACAGCGGCGTGACCGACCCCGACCAGCTCACCGCGCGGATCCGCGAGTGCAAGAACAAGCGGATCGCGCTGACCACCGTCGGCGTCGGCATGAACAACGTGAACGACGCGCTGCTCGAGCAGCTCGCCCGCGAGGGCGACGGCAACTGCCACTACGTCGACGGGATCGCCGAGGCGAAGGAGCTCTTCGTCGACAAGCTGACCGGCACGCTCACGACCGTGGCGCGGGACGCCAAGATCCAGGTCGAGTTCGAGCCGGGCGCGGTGGTCGCCTTCCGGCAGTTGGGCTACGAGAACCGCGCGCTGGCGCACCAGGACTTCCGCAACGACCGGGTCGACGCCGGCGAGGTCGGCGCCGGCCACGAGGTGGTGGCGCTCTACGAGCTCGATCTCGCGCCGGATGCCGCCGGGCCGCTGGCGACGGTGCGCTGCCGCTACGAGGATCCGCGCACGGCGAGCGTGCGCGAGCAGGCGCGAATCTGCTTCGCCGCCGAGGCGGCGAGGAGCGCGGGCGAGATGGGGCCGCGCTTCCGGCTGGCCGCCGCGGTGGCCGAGTTCGCCGAGCTGCTGCGCCAGAGCGTCCATGCCCGCGCCGGCTCGCTGGCCGGCGTGCTGCAGTTGGCCGAGCCGCTGGTCGCCGAGCTGCCGGACGACCCGGACGTCCCCGAGTTCGTGGCGCTGGTCCGGCAGGCCGCCCGGCTGCCCGACCTGCTGCCGCCGCGCACCGCGATCGTCCGCTGCGTCGACGAGCTGAAGCGCACCCGCTGCCTCGAGCAGGAGCTGCGTCGCCTCGACCCGCCGCAGCAGGCCGCCAACGACTCCCTGCTGCGCCAGCTCGAGCAGCAGAACCAGGACCTCGAACGCGCGCTGCGCGACGCCCTGACCCAGGCGGCCACGAAGCGCTGACCGCCGCTCCAGTCCGGGACGGAAGCGGCGCACGCAGCCGCTCCTGCATCGCCGGCGCCACCCCTCCCCCGGGGGGTGGCGCCGGCGGCCGTTTCAGCCCCCCTTGCCCGGACGACTTTCCATCGGTAAATCGCGATCTACCGATGGACGAATTGACCGCCACCGCCCGCGCCCTGCGGGCGCTCGCCGACCCGACGCGGCTGCGCCTGCTGGCGCTCCTGTCGCAGGCGGAGCTGTCGGTGGCGGAGCTCACCCGCATCGTCGACGTGGTCCAGTCGACCGTGTCGCAGCACCTGGCCCAGCTCCGCGACGCCGGCCTGATCGTCGATCGAAAGGACGGCACCCGCTCGTTCCATTCGCGCGCCACCGGCGCCGCCAGCCCCGCCACCCGCGCGCTCGCGCAACTCTGGGACGAGCTCGCCGGCGCCATCGCCGGTTCGCCCGAGTCGCGCCGCGACGCCGCCGCGCTGAAGCAGGTCCTCGCCGACCGCGCGCAGGAGGCGCGCGCCTACTTCGACCGCATCGCCGACGCGATCGAGCACGAGTACCTGCCGGGCCGCACCTGGGAGGGGCTCGCCAAGGCGCTGATCCGCCTGCTGCCGCGCGGCGTCGTCGCCGACCTCGGCATCGGCGGCGGCGAGCTCACCCTGCTGCTCTGCCAGTCGGCCGAGAAGGTGATCGGCGTCGACGCCAGCCGCCCGATGCTCGACCGCGTCCGCGCCAAGTCGGCGAAGGCTGGCATCGAGAACCTGGAGCTGCGCCACGGCGAGATCGAGGCGCTGCCGCTCGCCGACGGCGAGGTCGACCTGGTGGTCCTGTCGCAGGCGCTCCACCACGCCGCCGAGCCGCCCCGCGCGCTGCACGAGGCGTGGCGCGCGCTGCGGCCGGGCGGCCGCCTGCTGATCCTTGACCTGCAGAAGCACAAGGAGCGCTGGACGGCCGAGAAGTTCCAGGACCGCTGGCCCGGCTTCGAGCCGCGCGAGCTGTCCGACTGGCTCGATGCCGCCGGCTTCACCGAAGTCTCGACCGCGATCGTCGCGCGCGAGCGGCAGGAGCCGTGGTTCGAGACGCTCCTCGCTCTCGCGACCCGGCCCGCCGCGCCGGCCCGCGCCCGTACCCAGCGTCGTCCTCCCGCCCCCACCCGCCCGAGGTCGCGATGACCCGCCCCCCGCTCCCCGATCTGGCCCGCGAACGCGTCGTCGTCTTCGACGGCGGCATGGGCACCTCGCTGATCGCCCGCAAGCTCTCGCTGTCGGACTACCTCGACTGCGAGAACTGCTCCGAGACGGTCAACCTCGCGCGCCCCGACGTCGTCACGGCGATCCACCGCGACTTCCTCGCGGCCGGCTGCGACTGCGTCGAGACCAACACCTTCGGCGCCAACGAGGTGGTGCTGGCCGAGTTCGGCCTCGCGGCGCGCACGCGCGAGATCAATCGCGTCGCGGCCCAGCTCGCGCGCAAGGCGGCGGCGGAGTTCGAGACGCCGGCCCGCCCGCGCTACGTGGTCGGCTCGATCGGGCCGGGCACCCGCCTGCCGTCGCTCGGCCACACCACCTTCGCCGTGCTCGAGCAGAGCTACCACGAGCAGGTGCAGGGGCTCCTCGACGGCGACGTCGACGCGCTGCTGATCGAGACCTGCCAGGACCTGCTGCAGACCAAGGCCGCCCTGTGCGGCGCGCTGGCGGCGCTGGAGCAGCGCCGGAAGAAGCTGCCGCTGATGGTGCAGGTCACGATGGAGACGACCGGCACGATGCTGGTCGGCACCGAGCTGCCGGCCGCGCTAGCGGCGCTCGAGCCCTACCCGATCGACGTGCTCGGCTTGAACTGCGCCACCGGCCCGCAGGAGATGGGCGAGCACGTCGCGTGGCTCTGCCGCCACGCGCCCCACCTGATCAGCTGCCAGCCCAACGCCGGACTGCCGCAGATGGTCGACGGCCAGCCGCACTATCCGCTCAAGCCGGCCGACCTCGCCCGCTGGCTCGAGCGGTTCATCCTCGAGGATGGCGTCCGCATCGTCGGCGGCTGCTGCGGCACGACGCCGGAACACCTGCGAGTGGTCGCCAATGCGTGCGCGGCGCTGCCGCCGGCGCGGCAGTCGCCCAGGTTCGTGCCGTCGGTGTCGAGCCTCTACGGCGCGGTCACGCTGCGCCAGGACAGCTCGTTCCTGATCCTGGGCGAGCGCACCAACGCCAACGGCAGCAAGCAGTTCAAGCAGGCGCTCGAACAGGGCGACCTCGACGGCATGGTCGCGATGGGCCGCGAGCAGGTCGCCGAGGGCGCTCACGTCGTCGACCTCTGCACCGCCTACGTCGGCCGCGACGAGGTCGCCGACATGAGCGCCGCGGTGAAGCGGTTCGCGACGCAGGTGACCGCGCCGCTGTCGATCGACTCGACCGAGGCACCGGTGATCGCCGCTGCGCTCGAACTGCTCGGCGGCCGCTCGATCATCAATTCGATCCACATGGAGGATGGCGAGGAGCGGATGGCCCGCGTACTCCCCCTCGCCAGGAAGCACGGCGCCGCAGTGGTCGCGCTCACCATCGACGAGCGCGGCATGGCCAAGACCTGCGCCGAGAAGGTCGCCGTCGCGGAGCGCATCGTCGACCTGGCGTGCTCCAAGTGGGGCATGCGGCCGTCCGACCTGCTGATCGACCCGCTCACGTTCACGATCTGCACCGGCAACGAGGACGACCGCAAGCTCGCGCTCGAGACGCTCGACGCCATCGAGCAGATCAAGCGCCGCCTCCCCGATTGCCACACGCTGCTCGGCGTCTCGAACGTCTCCTTCGGCCTCAAGCCGGCGGCGCGCCACGTGCTGAACTCGGTGTTCCTCCACCATGCGCGCCAGCGCGGCCTCGACGCGGCGATCGTCCACGCCGGCAAGATCAAGCCGCTGTTCCAGGTCCCGGAAGAGCAGCGCACCATCGCCGAGGACCTGATCCACGACCGCCGCCGGCCGGGTTACGACCCGCTGCAGGCGCTGATCGCCCGGTTCGAGGGGGTGACCGAGGAGAAGAGCGCACGGAAGGTGGCCGCCACCATCGAGGAGCGGCTGAAGGAGCGGATCGTCCGCGGCGAGAAGCCGGGCCTCGAGCAGGACCTGGTGCAGGCGCTCGAGCGCTACGCGCCGCTGTCGATCATCAACGACCTGCTGCTCGACGGCATGAAGACGGTCGGCGAGCTGTTCGCCAGCGGCGAGATGCAACTGCCGTTCGTGCTGCAGTCGGCCGAGACGATGAAGGCGGCGGTCGCGTTCCTCGAGCCGCGCATGGAGAAGGCGGCGGGAAGCGGCAAGGGGAAGATCGTCCTCGCCACCGTGCGCGGCGACGTCCACGACATCGGCAAGAACCTGGTCGACATCATCCTGAGCAACAACGGCTACACGGTGGTGAACCTCGGCATCAAGCAACCGCTCTCGGCGATGCTCGAGGCGGCGAAGCAGCATCGCGCCGACGCGATCGGCATGTCGGGGCTGCTGGTCAAGTCGACCGTGGTGATGAAGGAGAACCTCGAGGAGATGAACCGCCTCGGCGTCCGGCTGCCGGTGGTGCTGGGCGGCGCGGCGCTGACGCGCAGCTACGTGGAGCGCGACCTGCGCGCGATCTACCAGGGGCCGCTCTCCTACGCGCGCGACGCCTTCGAGGGGCTCGAGATCGCCGGGCGGATCTGCGGCGGCGGCAAGCCGGCGGGCCCGGCGCCGGAAGCGGCCGCCGGCCCTGCCGAGAGCGCGCGCCGCGACGAGCAGCTCGAGGCGCGCGTCGAGGGCGAGGCCGAGCGCGCCCGCGTCGCTCCCGCCGAGCTGCCGCGCGTCTTCTCCCTGCGCGAGCGGCCGGTCCCCCACGACGAGGCGCAGGTCGCGCCCGCCGCGCTGGCGAAGGTGGCGGTCCCCGACGTGCCGTTCTTCGGCACGCGGGTGATCGAGAAGATCCCGCTCCAGTCGCTCGTGCCGCTGATCAACGAGCGGCTCCTGTTCCAGTTCCAGTGGGGCTTCAAGCGCGGGCCGCGCAGCGAGCAGGAGTGGCTGGCGCAGCTCGAGGAGCACGCGCGGCCGGCTTACATCGAGCTGCTCAAGCGCTGCGCGAAGGAGGAGATCCTCGAGCCGAAGGCGATCTACGGTCTCTTCCCGTGCCAGAGCGTCGGCGAGACGGTGATCGTCTACGACGAGACCGCCACCCGCGAGCTCGCCCGCATGTACTTCCCGCGCCAGCAGCGCGGCGCGCGCCGCTGCATCGCCGACTTCTTCCGGCCGGAGAACTCAGGCGAGATGGACGTCATCGGCATCCAGCTGGTCACGGTCGGCCAGCGCGCGAGCGACATCGCCCGCACCTGGTTCCGCGCCAACCGCTACCGCGATTACCTCTATCTGCACGGCCTCTCGGTCGAGGTGGCCGAGGCGCTGGCCGAGTACGTCCACCGCCAGATCCGCAGCGATCTCGGCATCGCCGGCGACGACGCCCGCGATCTCGGGGCGCTGCTGCGCCAGGGCTACCGCGGCTCGCGCTACAGCTTCGGCTATCCGGCCTGCCCCGACCTCGCGATGCAGGCGGTGCTGAACAAACTGCTCGGCGCGCGGCGGATCGGGGTGACGCTGAGCGAGGAGTTCCAGCTCGACCCGGAGCAGTCGACCTCGGCGATCGTGGTCCACCATCCGAGCGCGAAGTACTTCGCCGTTTGAGCGGACGGGCCGGAGGCCCGCCGGTCAAACCCGCGCCGGGCAGGCGGCGCGGGGCGCCGCTGCCCTCTCGGGCCATCCAGCGGGCGGACGAGCGCGCGCAGGCGCGCGCCGTCCGCCGCTGATGGCCAGCGCGCCCAGCCGGACGCACTGCAGGCGCTCGCAGCCGCATGGACCGCCAGCAGTTCCAGCCGCCGGCGGTGCAGACGGCGGGAGGAACCGGGCAGCGGCGGTAACGTCCCGCGCCCCATGCCGAAATACGACACGATCGACTGGTACGACACGCCGCTGCTCTACGACATCGTCTTCGAGGAGGACACGACCAAGGAGGGGCTCTTCCTCGAGCAGGCGTTCGAGCGCTTCGGCCGCACCGCCCGGCGCCGCTCCCCGCGCCGCGTGCTCGAGCCGGCGTGCGGCAGCGGCCGGCTGCTGGTCGAGATGGCGCGGCGCGGCTGGCGGCCGACCGGCTTCGACCTCTCGCCGTCGATGCTCGAGTTCGCGGCCAAGCGCCTGCGCTCCGCCCGCCTCGAGGCGACGCTGCGCGAGGCGCGCATGGAGTCGTTCCGCTTCAAGGAGAAGTTCGAGCTCGCCCACTGCCTGGTCTCGACCTTCAAGTACCTCCCGACCGAAGCGGCTGCGCTCGCCCATCTCCGCCACGTCGCCGACGCGCTGCTGCCGGGCGGCATCTACGTGCTCGGCTTCCACCTCACCTGGTACCCGTGGCGCCGCTGCCAGCACGAACGGTGGATCGGCGAACGGGACGGCACCCGCGTCGTCTGCAACATCCGCAGCTGGCCACCCGCCCACGGCGAGCGTCGCGAGCGCGTCCGCTCGCGGCTGCTCGTGACCGAGACGCCCCGCCGCGGCCCGCCGCGCATCCGCCGCCATGAGACGCACTGGTGGTTCCGGACCTACGACGCGCGCGAGGCGAAAGCGCTGCTGGCGCAGGTCCCGGCGCTCGAGCACGTCGCCACCTACGACTTCTGCTACGACTGGACCCGCCCGCGCGATCTCGACGACAAGCAGCTCGACACGCTGCTGATCCTGCGGCGGCGCTGAGCGGCGCGCACGGCAGTCACCCGCCGGCCGCCAGCCGCTCCACCAGCGCCGCCAGCGTCCGCACCCCCATCCCGTTGCCGCCGCGCGGCGTCTCCGGCCGCCCGCGATCCTCCCACGCGTAGAGGTCGACGTGTGCCCACGGCAGCCCGCCGGTGAAGCGGCGCAGGAACAACGCCGCGGTGATGGCACCAGCTCGCTTCTCGCTGCCGGTGTGGCTCACGTCGGCGAACGGCGTGTCGAGGCTCTTCTCGTATCCGTCCCACAGCGGCAGGCGCCAGACCGGTTCATCGCCGGCGCGCGCGCACGCCTCGAGCGCGCTCGCCAGCGTCTCGTCGCTGCAGAAATGCGCCGGCAGATCGGGCCCGAGCGCCACGCGCGCAGCGCCCGTCAGGGTGGCGTAGTCGACCAGCCGCTCCGCCCCCTGCTCCCGCGCCCAGGACAGCGCGTCCGCGAGCAGGAGCCGCCCCTCGGCGTCGGTGTTGCCGATCTCGACGGTGGTGCCGTCGTAGGCACGGAGCACATCCCCCGGCCGGAAGGCGTCGGGCCCGACCATGTTCTCGGCCGCCGGGATCGCCGCCACGAACGGCAGGTCGAGCTGCAGCGCGGCCATCACCTCGAGCGCGCCGATCACCGCAGCGGCGCCACCCATGTCCTTGCGCATCAACTCCATCGCGTCGGCCGGTTTCAGATCGAGCCCGCCACTGTCGAACGTGACGCCCTTCCCGATCAACGCGATGCGCGGCGAGACGCCGCGACGGACCAACGTCACCGTCGGCGGCTTCGCGCTGGCGCGCCCCACTGCCGCCACCATCCGGAAGCCGCGGGCGGCCACCGCGTCGCCATGCAGCACCTCGACTTCGGCGCCGCAGCGCAACGCGGCCGCGCGCGCCGCCTCCGCCAGTTCCGACGGCCCGAGCTCCTCCGCCGGAGCGTTGACCAGATCGCGCGCGCGCAGCACGCCGGCCGCCATCGCCGCGCCGCGCCGGACCGCCGCCGCGGCGACGTCCGGCGACAGCGTGCTCTCGATCGACACCGACGGCTTCGCTCGACTCGGCTCCGGCTTGCCGCTGCGGCGCGTCCGCTCGAGCGAGAGCAGAGCGCCTTCGGCGAGCGCCGTCACCGCGGCCGCCTGCTGCGGCGCGTCCGCGGCCATGGTGCGCGGCACGGCGACGACCACATGCCCGCCATCCGCCACCGCCTGGACGGCCGCCGCCATCGCGCTCCGCAGCGCCGCAGTGGCGCTGCCGCGCGGTTCGCGCCCGACCAGCAACCCGCGCCGCCCATCGCCACGGAGCCACGGCAGGAACTGCAGCGACTTGCCCTCGAAGCGGCCGAAGGCGGCGAGTTCCCGCAGCGGCGCGCGATCGGCAGGCGCCTCCGCGCCGATCAGCGCATTCCATTCGCCGCCGTCGATCAACTCGACGCGGACCGCTCCCGCGGCCTCCGCCGCACTCGCTGCCGCCGCGTCGACCGCGGCCACCACCATCCCGCCGTTCGCCATCGAGCTCGCCCTCCGCTCCGGGCGAGGATACGGCACGCCGAAACAACGGCGCGCGCCGGCTCCCCCTGGGGAGAGCCGGCGCGCGCGATCGCGGACATCGCGATCTCCGCGGGCAGGGCACCGCGAGGCGCCCCGCCCTGGGATCCGATCACTTCAGTTCGGCGTTCTCAGTAGTAGCCCGGGTAGCCCTGCTGCTCGAACGCGGCCTCGATGTCGCCCGAGTTCGGCGTGCCATCGTCGATGTTGCCATTGTCGTCGTCGAGGGTCAGGATCTGCGTCTCGTTCGAGTCGCAGATCTGCGTCGCGTTGTAGCTCACGAACCACCCGTGATAGAGCGTGTCGGCGATCAGGTCGCCGGTCGCATCGCCGTGCGTGATGTTGAGCTTGTCGCGCATCTTCCAGAAGGCGCCCATCAACACCTCCCCGCCGGCGTGCACGCCGCCGTGGCAGGTCGAGCCGCAGCTGCCGCAGTACTGGCGGTTGTTGCGCCCGTCGCGGATGTCGCCGCCGTTGGTGAAGAAGTCCTCGCCGACGATCGGCGTGTCGTAGATGTACATGGCCCAAGTATCGGCCGCGCCCTCGCCGAAGCCGTCACCGCCATTGCCGGAGCTGTACTTGTCATTGGCCCAGTGGCCGACTTCGTGCGCCACGACCGTCGAGTAGCAGGTGTTCTCGCAGCCACCCGCCTTGCGGTAGTAGTTGGTCGAAACACCATCGTAGTAGGCGTTGCAGCTCGAGTTGATGCTGGTGTTCAGGCGCTGCTTGAAGTCCATCTTGGTGTCGGACGAATCAATCGTCTTGACCCACTCGCGGAACAGCACGCCGTTGCGCTGCGCGTTCATCTCGGCGGTGTTGTACTGGGTCGCACTCGTATTGATCCCGGTGTAATCCTTGACGCCCGGCGTGACGTTCTTGCTGCGCGTGAAGTCGGCGCCGCCCTTGTCGTCGACGTGCGCATAGGTCGAGTTGCTGCCGAACGCCCACGTCACCGACTGCACCGCGGTGCCGCCGTAGGTGATGGTCCAGTTGCCGACCGTATCGGTGTCGGTGTTGCCGACCGCCGAGTCGACGTCGCCGCGTGACAGCAGGAACTTGGCCGTCGGGTTCGACGCCTTGTCCGGCAGGACACCCGGCGTGCACCACTGGCGCGTCTCGCCGGTGAGGTCGACGAACGTGTGGATCATGTTCTCGCGGCGGAGGATCGTCCCGTCCTTCGCATCGACGTAGAACTTCTCCTGGATCGGCAGGCGCTTGACCGGATCGAAGCCGCCGAGCAACTCGACCAGCCACGCGGCCGTGCCGCCGATCGACCGGCCGTCACGCACGACGGCGAACTCGACGCCGAGCACGCGGCCGGGCTGCCCGAACGCGTTGCGCGCGATCACCTGCGCCGCCTCGGCGCTCAGCGTCGGCACCACGTCGACCTCGCCCGCGTTGGCGATCGCGTTGTTCTCGATGCCGACGATGGCGCCGTCGGCGTTGAACAGGAGCGCGATGTTGCCGCCCTTCACCTCGACCCCGCCGACCTGCTGCGCGAAGTTGACCGCCACCTTGTTGGTGGTGCCGATCTTCGCCAGCTGCAGGTGGTGGATGTCGGTCGTGACCAGGATCGACGAATCGCAGCCGAACAGGCCGGGGAAGGAGTCGATGAACTGGCGCGCGGCCGCCTCGTAGTCGGCGTCGCTCTGCGGCACGCCGAACAGGCGGATCGGCTTGCCGAAGATGAAGGTCGGGAACCCGCTGTCGAAGTTCCAGTTGGCGCGGAGTCCGGGGACCTCCTCGCGCAGGAGCGAGAACGCGTGGTCGGCATCGCTCGGCGAGTAGGCCGTGCCGGCGAATGCGATTCCGGTCGACGCCAGCGTGATCGCGGCTGCGACTCCGCGGCGGAACGAGACCCGCCCATCACCCATTCGATTCATCTGCTGATCCTCGTGGGGGTTGAGACCAGCGTCATCTGCGAGCCTCGCGCAAGCGAGCACCACCCGCCTCCGACGCACCACCGTTCGTTGCTTGCAGCGTACTCCGGGCCATCGCCGCCGAATGCTCGGTGACCGCGACCCGACCGCCGACCGGGGCCAGCTCCTCGTCTCCAAGGAGCCGCCGCAGCAGGGAAGCCGGGTCGTCGTGGCCGCTGGCGGGCAGCTCGCAGTCGACGCTGGCAGTGACGGAGGATAGAGCAGCGCCGCCGAAGTACCAGCCGCGCCCGCACAACTTCTGGCGTGAACTGAAGCGGGAGTTCGCGACCAGACTTGTCGGTGCCGACCAGCCAGTCCGCCACGGCTCGGACGCCGCCGGAGGCGATCGAGTTCGACAAAATGTTCCGGTGAGTCCTTGAGTCGCCCGGGGAAGTCATGGAACGCGCGGAAAACTCCGCACCGCCGCCACGACGCCGGTTCTTCACGGCCGGCCTGCGCGCGCTGCTCGAGGGCGCTGAGACGATGTCGCGCTCGGTGCGCGACCGACTCCCGCTGGCAGCCGGGCTCCTGCTCCGGCGCCCATCCGCGCCGACGAACGCCGCCGCCCCGCCGCTGCGGCCACCGGGCGCGCTGCCGGAGGCCGAGTTCGTCGCCACCTGCGAGCGCTCCGGCCACTGCGTCGCGGCGTGCCCGGTGCAGGCGTTGGTGGCGCTGCGCTCCGCCGATCCGCGCCGCGACGGCACGCCGCAGCTGATCCCCAGCCAGCGCGCGTGCGTGCTCTGCGACGACCTCTCGTGCATGAAGGCCTGTCCGAGCGGCGCGCTCAGCCTGGTGCCGCGCGCTGCGATCCGCATCGGTCTCGCCGTCGTCCATCACGACGACTGCCGGCGCAGCGTCGGCGAACCGTGCCGCGAGTGCATTGACCGCTGCCCGCTCCAGGCGGAAGCGATCAGCCTCGACGCGCAGGGGCGCGTCGCGGTGCGCGCGGACGGCTGCACCGGCTGCGGCGTGTGCGAGCTCTACTGCCCCACCGCGCCGCGCGCCATCACCGTCCTCCCGCTGGCGCAGCGACCGGCGCCGGACCATGGATCGTCGCCGTGACCAGCCACTGCATCGCGGCCGCACCAGCGGACGCCGGCGGCGCCGCCAGCAGAGAGTCGACACCGTCGAGGATCGCGGCCGCGCATGCGGCGCGGTCATAGCCGACGAGGAACGTCCGCGCCGACTGCGCCGCGGCCGCGAGGAGCGCGGGATCGTCGCTGACGCCGATCAGCGTCGCGCTGACGTCAAGTCCCGTCCTCCGCGCGGCCTCCAGCGCGACCGGCGTGCTGGCCGGATCGCCGGCGACGAACAGGTCGACGCGCCCGACGCGGGCGAGGCGCGGCATGGCCCGCGCCAGCGACGGCTCGACGCCGCCCTCCTCGAACACGCGCAGGCGCACCTCGACCTTGCCGCAGCGCCGTTCGATCGCGTCGAGGGTCGCCTCGACGCGACGGCGCGATTCGGGCCAGCGCGGATCCTCGAACGCCACCACCGTCGGTCGCGCGATGCCATCGGCGGCGAGACGATCCGCGGCACGCTCGCCGACGGCCGCCGCCTGCTCGCCGCTGGCGACGCCGGCCCAGGGACCGCTGCGGCCGTCGCTGCGCATGGCCGACAGCAGCGGCAGCGATCGCTCCGCCGCCAGCGAACGAGCCCGCTGCAGGAGTTCGGGGGCTGCGGGGAACAGCACGATCGCGCCGACACGCTGCTCGATCAGATCCTGGAAGTTGAGTTCCGTCGCCCTGTCGTGGCCGTGGCCGCTGCGCACGTCGAGTTCGCGACCGCGCGCGCGCGCCGCGGCGAAGAGCGCCTCTTCGTGCCCCTCGAAGCGCTCGCCGAACACGACGCCGATTCGCGCCGTTCGCGCGGCGACGGTCGGCGCCGCGCCGATGGGGTCCGGATCGCCGCCACAGCCCGCCGCCAGCACGGCGAGCCACGCTCCGGCGACGCGCCCTCGCAGCGCCCGCCGCGGGCTGCCCGCATCGATTCGTCTCGCTCGCCGCACTGCCATCGACCACGCCCCCGTCACCCCGATCCGGTCCCGCATCGCAGTGTCGGTCACTGCTCGCGCCGGTCAGGAGCCGCAAGTCTGACGCGAACCCGCCCCGTTGCGAATCGCCGCTCCCGGGCGGACGACGCAACCGGGAGTCCGGCCGCGGGCGACGTGCGCCGGCGAGCTCGCCGTGGGCGCTGTCGCCCGTCACCGCCCTGCTTCCGGTGGCGCTCCCCGAGGCGTGCGGGCGGCGGGCCGGCCCGCCCCGCGGCACAATCTGTGCTGGGATCGTCCGGGTTTCTCCGTGTGGGTGGGACCGCCCAAGGGGACACCGCCCCAGGGAACCAGAGCCCTTGCGCAGCTCGGGACACATCGACGCCAGTTCGCAACCCCGCCGTCGCAACGGCGGTCGGGCGGCGGCACCGCTTCGGCCGTGGATCGGTGCCTTGGCCATCCTGGCAGGCGGCTTCGGCGGCGCGGCCACGGCCGGCGCAGCGACTCAGTCGGCGCCGTCCCGTCCGGCCACCGCCCCGCCGGTCACCGATGGTCCGAGCGTCGGCCGACGCGAGGTCGATGGTCCGCTGCAGAGTCCGCTCGACGACCGCCTGCTCCACGACACCGCGCGGTCGCCCTGGCGCACCTGGTTCAGCCGCAATTTCGGCCGTTTCGAGCCGCCCCCGCTCGAAGGGGGCGCCGGTCGCGGTGCGCTGCCTCCCCATCTGGTCGATCCGACCCTCCGCGACCATCGCCGCGCGCTCTATCGCGAGGACGTCGCCACGCGGTTGCGCCTGCTCCTCCGTGACGGCGACGACCGCGTCCGCGGCGCCGCCGCACTGGCGCTCGCGCGGACCGATTTCCTCGACGATCCGGGAGCGGTCGCGGCGCTGTTCGCGCTGCAGGGCGACGAACAGAAACGGGTGCGCGAGCAGGCGCTGCTCGCGGTCGGCCTGGCCGCTCCGGGAGCTGCGCGCCATCGGCTGCTGTCGGCGCTGCTGGCGCTCGGCCCCGGCGGGAGCGCCGGCGCACTCGCGCGCGAGCTCCATGCCCAGAACGAAGTCGAACGGGCGCGCGTGCGGGCGCTCGGGGCGCTGTTCCTCGCGCTCCAGGGCGAGCCGCTCCTGCCAGCCATCGTCGGCGACCTCGCCCGCGATCCCCGTGCGCCGCTGCAGCTGCGCGCCCTGGTGGTCCAGGCGCTCGGCCTGTCGGGCAGCGATGCGGCCGCACCGCTGCTGCGCGACCTGCTCGACGATGGCGAACAGCCGCCGCTGATCCGCGCCACGGCGGCGGCGGCGCTCGGCCTGCTGGATCGTGCCGAAGCGGTGCCCGATCTGCTCGAGTTGCTGACGCGGCGCGACACCGACACCGACGTGCGCGCGGCGGCGGCGCTGGCGCTCGGAGCATGCGGCACGCCTGGCGACGACGCGCTGGTCCGCGAACTCGCCCGCGCGGCCGAACGCGAGGGCAACGCGCTGGTCGGCCGCTTCCTGCTGCTGGCGATCGGCGAGGTCGGCGGCGCCACCGCGCGCATCAAGCTCGAGTACGCGCTCGAACACGAGAGCGCCGAGCAGCGCGTCTTCGCCGAGCTTGCGCTCGGGCTGGTCGCTCGCCAAGGCGACGGCGAGCTCGAGGTGGAGACGTTGATCGGCGCGCTGCGTCGATCACGCTCGCAGGACGAGCAGTGCGCGCTGCTCTGCGCGCTCGGCATCAGCGGCAAGGCGGCGGCCTATCCGGCGGTGGCGGAGCGCATCAACGCCGCTGCACCCGAGGTGCGGCGCGCCGCGCTCGCCGCGCTGTCGCTGCTGCGCCAGCCCGACGCCGTGGCGCTGATCGAGCAGCGCCTCATCGACGACCCGAGCCCCGACGTCCGCATCCACGCCGCGCGCGCTCTGGCGCGGCTCGACCCCACCTGCGCGTCGCTGCTGGTGCGCGAACTCGGCAGCAGCAAGACCCGTTCGGCCAGCGAACGGTCCGCGCTCCTGATCGCGCTCGGCCACACCGGTGATCCGCTGGCGCTCGAACCGCTGCTCGACCTGTTGCGCGAGCCGGGCCGCGGCAGCCGCGAGCGCGAGGCGGCGACGCACGCGCTCGGGCTGCTTTATGACGCGCGCCGGCCACCGCTGACCACGCGCCTCGGCGCCGAACGCAGCTTCCTGCACGAGTCGACCGAACTCGCGAGCCTGCTCACGCTCGCGGAGTGACCTCGGTGGCGTGACCGCCGGCGCCGGCACGGGCTCGGTCAGACCCGGCTTCGTCGCGCCGCCTCACCGCCTGCTCTCGCAGTCGCTTCGACGGCATTCCTCGCTCTCAGTGAAACGTGGGCGGATCGTCGTCGTCCGGCGCGTCAGTGCCCGTTCCGTCGTCGTCGCCATCGAAGAGATCCGCCGCGGTCGCAGCCGGAGCCATACCGCCCGTGCCGCCGCCGATGGCGCCGCCCGTGCCGCCGTGGCGCCGACGCAGCTCCTCGACGAAGGCGGCGACCTTCTGCCGCAGCCGGATGGTGAACCAGGCGCTGGCGAGCGGCGGGAAGAGCCGCGGATCAGCCTCCGCCAGCGACGACAGCAGCGACAGCCGCAGGCAATCGAGCGGCTTGTCGGCGCCGAGCAGCTCGCGGATCCGCGCGCCGACGCCCTTCCAGCCGACGTAGGTCGGCAGCGCGTCCGCCTCGGACGGCGCCTTCCAGCCGGTCAGCTTGCGCAACTTGCGCAGGCACATCGGATCGACCAGCGGATCGAGCCCCTGCAGCCGGTGGCCGGCGGCCTCGACCGCGAGCGGGTCACTGCCCGCCACCAGGGTGCCCGGCCGGTGCGCCATCGCGGCGGTCGGCGCCGCCGGCATCACCGCCTTCAGGAGCTCGAACGGGAACGTGCCGCCCGGCGCGCCATCGCGCGCGTGCACCGCATCGATCAGCGCGAAGTGGACCGGCAGCTTCTCGAGCAGCGTCAGCGCCAGATCGCCCGCCTCCTGCCCCTGTTCGAGCGACAGGAGGTCGGAGGTCGTCAGCACGTGCCAGAGGTTCCAGAGCACCAGTGCGGGGCCCCACTGCTCGTCCGTCCGCGCCTTGGCGAAGACGATGCGGAAATCGGCCTGCTTCCACATCCGGCCGGTCGGGCGCTTGCCGCTGGCGCCGACGTCGAGCGGCACGAGGTCGTCGGCGAGGTCCTTCAGCTCGTAGCACGACTCGTCGTAGCCGAGCGCGTTGCCGACCTGCTTGACCGAACGGTTGGCCAGGTAGCGCGACAGCTCGTTGCGCGTCTCCACCACGCGCAGGATGCGGAAGCCGCGGTCGAGCAGTCCGTTGAACAACTGCGCCACCAGGCGCGGATCGACATAGGAGAGCGGCTCAGTCTCGCGCTTGACGCCGCGCATGAAGTCGACCTTGCAGACGACCTCGAACAGCTCGCGGCGCTTGCCCGACTTGATCTGCGCGTTCTCGACCGCTTCGTAGAACCCGGCGTGGCGGAGCGTCTCGCCGAAGACGCGGCCCGCATCCTCGCCGCGGGCGACCACGAAGGGCCGTGACCCGGCGCGCGACGGCATGGCCGGGCTGGCCGGCGGCAACGCGACG
>Ga0194131_10001790_pt1 | contig 36228 bp, 31 predicted proteins | sample TA2KigO120mmetaG_FD_148631 | JGI IMG/M metagenome (GOLD analysis project Ga0194131, IMG submission 148631) | Freshwater microbial communities from Lake Tanganyika, Tanzania - TA2015053 Kigoma Offshore 120m | ecosystem: Environmental > Aquatic > Freshwater > Lake | place: Tanzania: Lake...
CGCGGGCGTGTCGCCTTCGCGATCGAGCTCACCACCCCCGCCTGCCCCGTGAAGGACCAGCTGCGTGCGCAGGCGGTGGCGGCTGTCAGCGCGGTGCCCGGCGTCACCGGCGTGGACGTGCAGATGACGGCGAACGTGCGCGCCGTCTCCGCTCCGGAAACCGGGCGGCCCGCGGCGCCGGGCGTGAAGAACGTCATCGCCGTCGGCGCCGGGAAGGGCGGAGTGGGGAAGACGACGGTTGCCGTGAACCTTGCGCTCGCACTGGCGAAGTGCGGCGGCCGCGTCGGCATCCTCGACGGTGACATCTACGGCCCGAACGTGCCGATCATGCTCGGCCTCACCGACCAGCAGCTGGCCACCGACGGCCAGCGCATCGTGCCCGCGGAGAAGCACGGCCTGCAGGTGGTGTCGATCGGGTTCCTCACCGGCGAGGACGCCGCGGTCATCTGGCGCGGGCCGATGCTCCACGGCGCCATCCAGCAGTTCTTCCGCGACGTGGCCTGGCGCGACCTCGATTACCTGATCGTGGACATGCCGCCGGGCACGGGCGACGTTGCGTTGAGCCTGAGCCAGACCGTCCCCGTCGCCGGCGCCGTGCTCGTCACCACCCCGCAGCAGGTGTCGCTCGCGGACACGCGCCGCGCCGTGCGCATGTATCAGAAGCTCAACATCCCGCCGATTGGCATCGTCGAGAACATGAGCTACTACGCGTGCCCCAACTGCCACCACGAGGCCGACATCTTCGGACACGGCGGCGGACAGACGCTGGCGGAGTCGGCCGGCGTGCCGTTTCTCGGCCGGCTGCCGATCTACCAGCCGATTCGCGAGGGCAGCGATAGCGGCGTGCCGCTCGTCGTGAGCGAGCCGGAGTCCACGGCCGCGCGCGCGTTCATGGCGCTGGCCGAGCGGACGGCGGCGGCAGTCGCCGTCGCCGCCCATCAGACCGCCGAAGCGAACAAGGGCAAGATTCCGCTTATCCCCGTTCGCTGAACGGGCGCGTCATCAGAATCGCGTCGTCAGCGCGGCGCGCACACCGCGGGGCGAGCCCGGCGCGATGTTGTTGTTGTTGTGCGCCGCCCAGAAGTAGTGCTCGTCGAACAGGTTCTCGACGTTCACGTGCAGGCGCAGACGAGGATTGATCGTGGCGAACACCGCCGCGTCGACGCGGGCGTACGCCGGCAGCACGACCAGATTGTCCGTCGCCACGAACCTGTCGCTCTGCGAGATCACGCCGAGCCCGACGCCCCAGACGCGGGAGACGTCGTACTTGTTCCAGATCGAGAACGAATGGCGCGGCACCTGCGCCAGCCGTGCGCCGGCAACGACGGCCGCCGACAGTGATCGTGTGATCTCCCCATCCTGGTACGCATAGCCACCCAACATCGTCCAGCGGCTGCTCAGGCTGCCACTCAACTCGAGCTCCAGGCCTGACGTCCGCTCGGCGTCAACGAGATGGGACAACGTCGGGTTCACCGCGTCGCGAACGACGACGTTGCCGTGATCGAGGCGATACACGACCGCCGTCAGCGAGAGTGCCGGAGCCATCTCCCACTTGGCGCCGATCTCGCGGTTGCGGAACACCTCGGGCTCCAGCGCCTGGGTGCCGAGCGACAGCGACGACAGTTGTTCGCCGGCGCGCGGCAGGTACGACCGCGAGTAGCTGGCGTAGAGCGACACCGGCGTCACCGGCTTGAAGACGAGCGCGACACGCGGCGAGACGAGGTCGTCGGTGCTCGCAAACTGCGCGCCGTTGCGGTTGTCGATGAAGTCCACGTCGAACCGGTCGTACCGCACGCCGACAATCGCCTGCACGTGCCGCGACAGCGCGATCTGATCCTGTGCGTAGACTCCCGCGGCCGTCGCGACGCCGTGATTGTCCTGCTCGCGCGCCGACGACCGGAATTCGACGGGCAGCGAGGTGGTCGGATTGGCAATCGGCAGCGTGACGGACGTGGCTGCGGCGCCGACCGAGGGGAAGAAGCCGGTGAGACGGAGGTTATCGGTCACCTGACGCGCGACTTCCACGCCCGCCAGCAGCTGATGCTCGATCCGGCCCGTCGCCGCGGTGAACGTGAGATCGGTCTGGTTGAACACGTTCCGGCGATCCGTGCCGCTGTTGTAGGCCGTGAGCGCGAAGGTCGTGCGCGCCGCGTTCACGCCGCCGGGAACCGTGTTCTGGTAATACTTGTCGTAATCGGCAACCCTGAGGTGGTTGCGCAGCGTGAAGCGGTCGCTGACGCGGTGTTCGACGCTCGCCGATCCCGCATTGAGCGTAAGCCGCGACTCGTTGGCGTCGATATTGCCGAAGACGGTCTCGCGGTCCACGTCGAGTGGCCGGCCGGCAAACGACGGCACGCCGCGGTCGTTCGTCCTTTCGTCGTGAAAGAACTCGTAGCCGGCGCGGAGGGTCGTGCGCGGCCCGATGGCGAAGGCAACGGTCGGGTTGAGTCCATAGCGGTCCAGGTGACCCCCGCCTCGGTACGTCTCCGACCCCTCGAAGACGCCGGTGAGCCGTGCGGCGATGGTGCTGCTGAAGGCGTGACCGAGATCGGCAGCCACACGCCGATGTTCCCACGATCCACCCTGGACCACGACCTCTCGTGCCGGCATCCAGTCCGCCTGCCGCGTCACGCGGTTGATGACGCCGCCGACGCCGCCCCGCCCGAACACCATGCCGTTGGGCCCCTTCAGCACCTCCACACGCTCGACGTTGTAGAGGTCACGCAGGTACTGCGTGTCGTCGCGGATGCCATCGACGAAGAAGTCCGACGTCGACGTGTTGCCGCGGAAGATTGGCGCGTCGCGATGTCCTTCACCCTGCGCCATGCCGACACCCGGCACGTAATTCACCACGTCGGCCATGCTGCTCATCGTCTGATCGGCAATCAGATCGCGCGAGATCACGGTGACGGCTTGCGGCACATCGCGCAGCGGCGTGTCGGTCCTCGTCGCCGTCCGCGTCCGCAACGCCGTGGTCGCGGGCGCGCGCACGGTCACCTCCTCGACCACGTTGCCCGGCGACAGGACGACGCGGACGTCGGTCCGGCCGACGTCGACGGTGATCGTGCGCGTCGCGAAGCCGTCAAAACTCACGGTCAGCGTCGCCGCACCGGCCGGCAGCTGATCGAAGGCGAACGTGCCGGTCGCGGTGGTGACCGTGGTGCGCTCGCCGGCGGACGTTCTGGCCACCACGCTGGCGCCGGTGACGACGCCGCCCATCGAGTCCACCACGAGGCCGCTGACCGTTCGTGCCGCCGGGGCCTGCGCGTACGTCGTTGCCGCGCTGACGGCCAGCACGATCATCCACGCCAGAACGGCCCCTTTCCCCCACGCCGCGTTCGTCATGACGTCGTCGCCTCCCCGAAAAGATTGAGATTGAGTCTCACTTTCAATTCGTGGAGAATATCTCCCGGCCGGATGACTCGTCAAGCGGAAAGGGTCCTGCGTTGACGAGCCGTCGCGGCGGCCCGTATGCTGGCGCGACCCGAAGTAAGACTTGATCTCATTTCCAGAATGACTGATGTGGGCTCCGTTCTCGACGCCGCACCACCCGTCTCGCCGCACGCGCTCGCCCGCACGCCCATGGTGACGCTCGACGCCGTGACGCACCGGTACGGCGACCGTACCGCCGTCGAGGACGTGTCGCTGCAGGTCACGACGGGTGAGATTCTCGGGCTGCTCGGACCGTCCGGCTCGGGCAAGTCAACGCTCTTGCGGCTGATTGCGGGAATCGATCGTCCCTCGCAGGGTCGCGTTCATCTCGACGGCGCGGAGGTGGCGGGACCGAACCGCTTCATGGAGGCGGAGCAGCGCCGCGTCGGGATGGTGTTTCAGGATTACGCGCTGTTTCCACACCTGACGGTGGCGGCCAACGTCGCGTTCGGCCTGCGCGGGCGGACGGCCGCCGAGATGCGCCAGATCACCACCACGCTGCTCGACCGCGTCGGCCTGGCAGGGTTCGAGCGGCGCTACCCGCACACACTGTCCGGCGGTGAGCGGCAGCGCGTCGCGGTTGCGCGTGCGCTCGCGCCCGCCCCGCGTGTGCTCCTCATGGACGAGCCCTTCTCGAGTCTGGATGCCCGGCTCCGCGACCGCGTTCGTCAAGACACGATTGAGCTCCTCCGCGAGCTGCGCACGACGACGATCATCGTCACGCATGACGCCGGTGAGGCCGTCCGGGTTGCGGATCGCCTCGCGCTGCTGCGCGCGGGCCGTCTGCTGCAGAGCGGCTCGGCGGAAGAGCTGTACGTGTGCCCGACGACCGCGTTCGCGGCGCGGCTGTTTGGCGAAATGAACGAAATCGACGCGTCGTGCCGGGATGGCCTGGTGGCGACTCGGGTCGGCACGTTTCCGGCACCGCACGGCGTGGAAGATGGGCCGGTGCGCGTATGCATCCGCCCCCAGCACCTGCGGATCTCGGCGCATCCGACCGGGGTCGCCGGCACGGTGGTCGCCTATGAGTTCCTTGGCGAACGCCACCGAGTCGTGGTCGCCACGCCGGATCTGCCGGCGCCTCTGGTGGCGCATGTGGCGGGCACGGTCCGCGTCCGGCCCGGCGACCGCGTGCACCTCGCCGTGAATCCTTCTGACGTCATCGTCGTCGCCGACGATGGGCAATAGTGTCGCTTCTTCAGTGGAGACCGATATGTCACAGACACTCACCATGGTCATGCGCGCCGCGGCGCTGGTGTGCCTCGCCAGCGTCGTCGCCAGCCCGGCGCGCGCGCAGGAAATCAACCTGTACACGGCGCGTGAGCCCGGCCTCATACAGCCGCTGATCGAGTCGTTCACCAAATCGACGGGCATCAAGGTGAACACGGTCTTTGTGACGGCGGGTCTCGCCGAGCGCGTGGCGGCGGAAGGGACGCGTTCGCCGGCCGACGTGCTCATGACGGTGGACATCGGCGCGCTCGTCGACCTCGTGGACAAGGGGCTGACGCAGCCGGTGCGATCGGCAGTGCTCGAATCGGCCATTCCTGCGAATCTGCGCGCGAGTGATGGATCGTGGTTCGCCTTGTCGCTGCGCGCCCGCGTGATGTACGTGGACAAGGATCTGAATGTCTCGTCGCTCACCTACGAACAGCTGTCCGATCCGATGTGGAAAGGACGGGTGTGCAACCGCGCCGGGCAGCACCCGTACAACACGGCACTCGTTGCCGCCTACATCGCGCACCACGGGGAGGCACAGGCAGAAGCGTGGCTGCGCGGCATGAAGGCCGGGCTGGCGCGGGCCGCCACCGGCGGCGATCGTGACGGCGCGCGCGACATCATGGGCGGGATCTGCGACATCGCCATCGGCAACTCGTATTACGTCGGACTGATGCGCGGCGGCGCCGGCGGTCCCGAGCAGCAGAAGTGGGGCTCCGCCATCAAGGTCGTGCTGCCGACATTCGCCGGCGGCGGCACGCACGTCAACATCTCCGGCGCGGCGATCGCGCGCAACGCCCCGAACAAGGCGGCGGCGATCCGCTTCCTCGAGTACCTCGTCTCGGACGCGGCGCAGAAGATCTACGCCGAGGCGAACTTCGAGTATCCGGTGAAGGCCGGCGCGGCCATCCATCCAATCATCAGCGCGCTGGGGCCGCTGAAAGTGGACTCGATTTCGCTGACCGAGGTGGCACGCCAGCGTGCCGCCGCGAGCCGTCTGGTCGACAAGGTCGGCTACGACCGCTGATTCGCCGCGAGCGAACCGGAGGCCCCGCCAGCCGATCTTCAACGGCTGGCTCGGCGCCTCTGGTCTGCTCGCGCTCCTTGTCATGGCGCCGATTGGCGCCCTTGCCGTCACCGCGTCGGCAGGGTCTCCGGGCCTGTGGCAGGAACTCCTCGCGTACGTGCTGCCGGCGGCGCTCCGCGACACGCTCGTGCTGCTCGTCGGCGTCGCGCTGCTGGCGGGTGGGATCGGGACGGGCACCGCGTGGCTCGTGACGGCGTACGAGTTTCCGGGCCGCCGTATCGCCGACTGGGCGCTGCTGCTGCCGCTGGCGGTACCGACCTACATCGTCGCGTTTGCCTATCTCGATCTGCTGCACCCCATAGGCCCGGTGCAGACGGCGATCCGGGCGCTGCTCGGGATCGAGAGCCCTCGTGACTTCCGCCTGCCTGACATCCGCTCCATGACGGGCTGCACGATTCTGCTCGGCTTCGTGCTGTACCCCTACGTGTACCTCACGACGCGCGCCATCTTCCTGATGCAGAGCGCAAATCTGATGGATGCGGCGCGGACGCTCGGCGTTGGCCGCTGGTCGATGTTCATTCGTGTGGGGCTGCCGCTCGCGCGGCCGGCCATTGCCGTGGGGCTCAGCCTGGCGCTGCTCGAGGCGCTCAACGACATCGGGGCGGCCGAGTTTCTTGGCGTGCGCACGCTCACGGTCTCCATCTACACGACATGGGTGACGCGGTCGGACCTGCCGGGTGCGGCTCAGATCTCGCTGGCACTGGTCACGCTGGCGCTGGCGCTGCTCGCCATTGAGCGCTACGCCCGTCGCCAACGCCGGTACGCCAATGACGCCCAGCAGCCGCGACCGGCCGTGCCGCGGCGGCTGCGAGGGTTGGGGGCCGCTGGCGCGCTCGCCGCTTGCGCCGTATCGGTCGGCATCGGCTTCCTGATTCCGTTCGTGCATCTCGCCAATCAAGCGCGCATGCGTATAGGCTTCGCCGGCCTGTCGCCGGCAGTCGTGTCGGAGACGCTGAGTACGGTCACGCTCGCGCTAATCGCCACGGCAATCACCGTCGGCGCCGGTCTTGTCGTGGCCTACGCGGCCCACGTGAGTCGCGGCCGGACGGCCTCCCGGCTGCGCGGAGCGGCGTCGATCGGGTACGCGGTACCTGGAACCGTCCTGGCCATCGGTGTCCTTCCGATCGTCACGGGCATCGAGGCGCTCACCGATGACGCCGCGCGGCGCCTGCTCGGCGCCTCCACCGGACTCTTCATGATCGGCAGCGGATCGGCACTCGTCTACGCGTACGGCGCGCGGTTCCTGGCACTCGCGGCCGGCGCGCTCGAGGCCGGCTTCAGTCGCATATCGCCGTCGCTCGACGCCGCCGCGCGCACCTTGGGCGAGGGCGCGGGCGGGCGGTTGTGGCGAATCCATTTACCGCTCGTCAGGCCGGCGGCGGCGACGGCGGCGCTCCTGGTATTCGTCGACGTCATGAAGGAGCTGCCCGCCACGCTGATCCTGCGGCCGCTGGGCGTCGAAACCCTTGCCACGCACCTGTACGGCGAGGCGGTGCGCGGCACGTACGAGGACGCCGCCATTGCCGCGCTACTGATCGTCGTCGCGGGACTGATGCCGGTGGTGATGCTGGCGCGCGTGAGCCGTGCACGCGCGGCTGACGTGGACAGCCTGCTCTAGCCCGGCAGCCGGGCCGTTGACGTGCGCTACGATCGGGTCGTGTCCGCCGCCCTGCCGTTTGCCAAGCGCACGCTCGCGAACGGCCTTGATGTCATCGTGCACGAGGACCATCACGTCCCCGTCGTCGCCGTCAACATCTGGTACCACGTCGGCTCGAAGGACGAGCGGCCCGGCAGCACCGGCTTCGCCCACCTCTTCGAGCACCTGATGTTCGAAGGCTCCGAGCATCACCACGCCGGCTACTTCCAGCCGCTGCAGCAGGCGGGCGGGCTCGTCAACGGTTCGACCAACACCGACCGGACCAACTACTGGGAGGTCGTGCCGACGAGCGCCCTGGAACTGGCGCTGTGGATGGAATCCGATCGCATGGGCTACCTGCTTCCGGCGGTGACGAGCGAGCGCTTCGAGACGCAGCGCGACGTCGTGCTGAACGAGCGGCGGCAGAACTACGAGAACCGCCCGTACGGGATGGCGATGATGGCCCTGCTCGCGGCGCTCTTCCCACCCGGCCACCCGTATCACTGGATGACGATCGGCGACGCCGCGGATCTGCGCGCGATGCGGCTCGAGGACGTGCACGCCTTCTTCCGCGCGTACTACCATCCGGCGAACGCCTCGCTCGCCCTGGCGGGCGACATCGACTCCGCGCGGGCGTTCGCGCTCGCCGAGCAGTACTTCGGCGACCTGCCGGCAGGCGAGCGGCCGCCGCACGTCACCGCCTCGGCCTCGCTGGCGCGCGAGGCGCGCACCATGCTCGAGGACCGCGTCGAGATGCCGCGCCTCTACATGGCCTGGCATTCCCCGGCCATGTTCGACGAGGGTGATGCGGAGATGGATCTCGTCGGCGATCTGCTGGGCAGCGGCAAGACGTCGCGTCTGTACAAGACGCTCGTGTACGACCAGCGCCTCGCGCTCGATGTCTCCGCGTACCAGAATTCGCGCGAGCTCAGCAGCTTCTTCCTGCTGGCGGTGACCGCCGCGCCGGGGCAGTCGCTGACCGACATTGCCACGGTGGTGGACTCCGAGCTGCAGCGGCTCGCCGAGGACGGCCCGACCGTGGCGGAGATGGAACGGGCGGCGGCGCAGGTCGAGTCCCACTTCCTCTACCGCCTGCAGAGCGTCGGCGGCTTCGGCGGGAAGTCCGACCAGCTCAACGCCTACAACGTGCTGCGCGGCAACCCGGCGTACTTTGCCGAGGACCTCGAACGTTACCGGCGCGCGACGCCCGACGGCGTGCGCGACACGGCGCGCCGGGTGCTCCGGTTCGATCGGCGCGTGCTGCTGAGCGTCGTGCCGCGCGGGCAGCAGGCGCTGGCGCTCTCCGGCTCCGAGCTCGTGCCGGTCGCCTGATGCGCGCGGATCGTTCCCGGCTGCCCCGCATCGGACCCGACCCGGCCTTTGCCTTCCCGGAGATCGTCAGGCACACGCTCGGGAACGGTCTGCAGGTGCGCACCGTCGAACATACGACGGTCCCGGTGGTCACCTTCGTCCTGCTCGTCGACGGCGGCGCGGCCGGCGATCCGCGAGGCCGGGAAGGGCTGGCGGCCATCACCGCGGACATGGTGGACGAGGGCACCGGCGGGCTGACGGCCATCGACGTGTCGGACGCGCTGGCGCGGCTCGGGGCCGTGTATGACGCGGACGTCGGCGCCGATGCCACCACCTTCATGCTGATGACGCTCTCTCGGTTCGCGGCTCGCGGTGCCACGCTGCTCGCGGACCTGGTGACGCGTCCGGCGCTCACCGAGCCGGACTTCAGCCGCGTGCGCCAGTTGCGGCTGGATCGCCTGAAGCAGATGAAGGATCTGGCGCCGGCGGTGGCCGAGCGCACGTTCCTGCGGTTGATGTACGGCGACCACCCGTACGGACACCTCGCCATCGGCACGGCGGACGCGGTGGGCGCAACGTCGCGCGACGAGGTGGAGGCCTTTCATCGGCGCACGTTCCGCCCGCGCGCTGCGACCCTCGTCGTGGCGGGAGCGCACACGCATGCCGAGCTCCTCGACATCGCGGATCGTGCGTTCGGCGCCTGGCCGGACGAGGGCGGTGAGACGCCGTTGCCGCACGCCCCGATCGGCAACGGCGCACGGCCGGGCGCGCGGATCGTGATCGTGCCGCGCGAAGGCGCCGCGCAGTCGGAGATGCGCATCGGCCACCTCGCCGTGGCGCGCAATACGCCGTCCTACCACGCGCTGCTCGTGATGAACGCGGTGCTGGGCGGCCAGTTCGTCAGCCGCGTCAACATGAAGCTGCGCGAGGAGAAGGGGTACACCTACGGGGCGCGCACCGGTTTCGACTGGCGGCGCGGCATCGCGCCGTTCTACCTCCAGGCCAGCGTGCACACCGCGGCGACGGCCGACGCGGTGCGTGATTCGCTGGCCGAGCTGGACGCCATCCGGGGATCGCGGCCGGCGTCGTCCGAGGAGCTCGAGCTGGCGAAGGCGTCGCTCACGCGCGGCTACCCGCGCAACTTCGAGACCGCGCAGCAGGTGGCGCGCTCGGTCGCGCAGCTCGCGCTGTACGGGCTGCCCGACACCTACTTCGAGGAGTTCGTGCCGACGGTGCACGCCGTCACCGTGGACGAGGTGAGCCGCGTGGCGCAGCAGTACATCGACCCGGCGCGCGCGACGACGCTCGTCGTCGGCGACCACGCCGCCGTCAGCGACCCGCTCGGGGCGCTCGGGTTGGGATTGCCGCAGGTCGTGCCGCCGTGAACGTCGACGTCGACTCCGACGCCGAGGCTCGCGGCGACCGCGTCGTCAGCGTCGCGGTGCTGATCGGGCTGGTGGCGGCCGTGATCGCCGGCGCCACGATCTGGCTGGTGCTCACCGACCCGGTGACGGTGGCCGAAAGCATCGAGGACGGCGAGATCTCGCCGCTCGTTCAGCAGCTCGCGCAGGTGATCGTCAACGCGCTCGCCGCGCTGCTGGACTATCTGTAGTGCCTGGGGTGCCCAAAGGGCCTGCTTACAGATTCGCGCGCAGAAAGCGCGTCAGCACGTACCCGTCGAGGTACTTGAACGGCGCCGAGCCCGTGCTGTAGTGGCCGCACGGCAGCACGGCGACTTCATGCGGCAGCCCGCGGCGCCTGAATTCGTCCACCAGCATCCGTGACAACTCGACAGGGAAGCTGAGGTCGTAGCGCGCGTAGACGAGCAGCGTCCGCGTGCCGCGGATCCGATCCAGATACGAGAACGGGCTGATCGGACGCCACAGATCGCGCAGGCGATCGAGGTCGATGTGGCCGTCCAGCCCCGCCCGCACGTGCGTCGTCGAGAGTCCCCGCCAGACCACGTCCGCGAAGTAGGGGGAGACGTGGTTGAGCGCCTGCGCGCGGATGAGCGGCTCGTGCGCCGCGGTCAGCATCGCCAGGCATGACCCGAGGCTCGTGCCGAGGATGCCGATGCGCGTGTAACCCTGAAGCGCCAGCCACGCCACCGCGCGCCGCGTGTCGAGCACCGCCTGCCGGCACACCTGCACCGTCCGCGCGACGTTGGAGCTGACGATGTAGTCGGCGCGGTGGAGCTCGGGCGGCATCCGGTCGTCGTGATAGGGAAGGCTGAGGCGCAGCGCCGAGACTCCCGCGCGCGCGAGCAGGCGTGACAGCCCGACGTGTCCCTCACGGTCCGAGTTCCACTGCGGCAGCACGACGACCGCGCGGTCGCCGCTGCCAGGAAACCAGCGCGCCACGACGGTGTTGTTGGAGGCGTGCGGCGTGACGAGCGGGCTCGGAAACCGCAGCGTGCCGTCCTTGAACTCGTAGTCGCGCGTGGGCGCCACGTCGAAGAACGCGGACGTGTCGCGCATGACGTCGTCCACCCAGCCCTGCAGCTGATCGGCGGGCGGCAGGTGACCGTGGCCGTTCGGCGTCAGCCAGTCGAGGCCCCACTCGAACGGGCGCACCACGCGGTCCGTGGTGACGGAGGCAAGCCGCCGCTCCCAGGTGTGAAAGAACCACTGAATCATGCGCTGGTCCGGATCGTGAAGGCCGGCTCGAGCGCGCGCGCGACCGCGAGCAGCGCGGGCGTCGCATCGCGATGCCCTACCAGCTGCGCGCCGATCGGCAGCCCCTGCACCGTGGCGCCGCACGGGATCTGGATCGCCGGGTGGCCGGTCACGTTGAAGAGCTGCGTCAGCCGCAGCGTGACATTGCGCACCGGTTCATCCGACGCGCCGACTCCTACCGTGGCCGCGCCGATTGTCGTGGCCGGCACGGGCACGGCCGGCAGGAGCAGTCCGTCGCGTCCCTTGAGCGCGTCGGTCACTTCCTGGATGAGCACGCCGCGCCCTTTGAGCGCGCGCATGTAGTCTTCGGCCAGGATGTAGCGCCCCATCTCCAGCCGCAGCCGGACGTTCGGCGTGTACTGGTCGCCGCGGCTCTCCAGCGTCGTTGCGTGGTACGCGGCGGCCTCGGCGAGCACGATGTGCGTGTAGACCGGCGCCAGGTCGGTCGCGTGCGCGATATCGGCGTCGTGCAGCTCCACGCCTGCATCGCGAAGACGTCCGCACAGCGCCTCGAACGCCGCTGCCACCTGCGGATCGAGGAGCGCGGTGAAGTAGCCGCGCAGCACACCGAGACGCACGCGCCGGGGCTCCGGACGTGCCGCCGGCGTTCCCGGCGCAATCCCGCGCAGCACGTCGTACAGGATTCCGGCGTCCTCGACGGAGCGGCACAACGGGCCGACGTGGTCGAGCGTCGTGCTGAGCGGCACGACGCCGTCGGTCGGAATCTCGCCCAGCGCCGGCTTGAGCCCCACCAGCCCGCACATCGCGGAGGGAATCCTGATCGACCCGCCGGTGTCGGTGCCGATCGAGGCATACGCCATGTTCGCCGCGACCGAGACCGCCGAGCCGCCCGACGATCCGCCAGGCGATCGATTTGGGTCGAGCGGGTGCCGCGCGGGCCCGAACGCCGAGTCCTCGTTGGTCGTGCCGAGCGCGAACTCGTGCAGGTTGGTCTTGCCGACGATCACCGCGCCCGCCTTGCGCAGGCGCCGCACGACGGTGGCGTCATCGGCCGCGACGTGCTGCTCGCGGACACGCGACGCGGCGGTCGTCGGCGTGCCGCGCACGTCGATCAGATCCTTGAGCGAGATCGGGACGCCGTGCAGCGCGCTGCGTCGGCGCCCCGCTGCCAGCTCGCGGTCGGCGTCTCGCGCCTGCGCCAGCGCCTCGCTGGCGAGCACGGTGATGAACGCGTTCAGTGCCGGGTTGAGCTCGGCGATGCGGTCGAGGCAGGCCTGGGTGACCGTCTCCGACGTCGTGTCGCGGGCGGTCAGGGCGGCGGCGAGGGCCGCAACGGACCGCGTGTCAGCGGCCATCCGCCGGCCGCCGCGCGCCGGACTCGCCGGTCGCGTCGTCGTTCCAGTCCGCGGTCCGCAGCGCGGAGGTGGCGAGCGCGAGCGCTTCGAGCAGCGGTTTCAGGTCGGGCAGCGCCCGCCGCTCGGCGTCCTGCACCGCGTTCTCCAGCCACATCTTGATGGTCACAAGTCAGGTCGTAGGTGGTAGCCAGTAGGTGGTAGGTCGTAGGTCGTAGGAAGAACCCTGGAGGCGTTGTCTTTCCTACCACCTACCACCTACCACCTGTATTGTAAGCTGCGGCTCGTGCGCGCCACGAACATCGTCGCCACCATCGGGCCCGCCACGAGCGGCGACGCGGCCATCCGCGACCTGATTGACGCCGGCGTGGACATCTTCCGCCTCAATTTCTCGCACGGCACGCACGACGCCCACGCGTCGGTCATCGCGCGCATCCGCGCCGCCTCCGAGACGCGCCACCGCGCGGTCGCGGTGCTGCAGGACCTCAGCGGTCCGAAGATCCGTACCGGGACGCTGCGCAACGGGACGCCCATTACGCTTGCCGCCGGGGACGCGCTGCGCATCAGCGTCGGCCACGCCGCCGGCGAGGCAGGTCACGTCACCACGACGTACGCCGACCTCCCGCGTGCCGTGCGGCGCGGCGACAGCCTGCTCCTGGACGACGGTCGCATTCAGCTCGAGGTGCAGGAGACGGGCGCCGGCTATGTGCAGACGCGGGTCGTCGACGGCGGCACGCTGGGCGAGCACAAGGGCATCAGCGCGCCCGGCGTGACGCTGCCGGCCGGCGCGCTCACGCCGAAGGATCGCGAGGACCTGATCTTCGGCGTGCAGCAGGGCGTGGACTTCGTCGCGCTCAGCTTCGTGCAGTCCGCCGACGACCTCCGCCTCACGCGCGACGCGCTCCGCGCGGCCGGCGCGGCGGACACGCCGGTGGTGGCCAAGCTCGAGCGTCCCGAGGCCATCGCGCAGCTCGACTCGATCCTCGCCGAGGCGGACGCCGTGATGGTGGCGCGTGGCGACCTTGGCCTCGAGATGCCGCTGGAGCAGGTGCCACGCGTGCAGAAGCACGTGACGCGCCGCGCGCGGGCGCTGGGCGTCCCGATCATCGTCGCCACGCAGGTGCTCGAGTCGATGGTCGCCGAGCCGCGGCCGACGCGCGCCGAAGTCAGCGACGCGGCCAACGCGGTGGACGACGGCGTGGACGCGATCATGCTGGCGGGGGAGACTGCCGTGGGACGGCATCCGGTGCGCGCGGTGCAGATGCTCGATCGCATCATCCGCGAGGCCGAGCTGATTCCTCCGGTGGGGGCGCTGCCGCTCGAAGGCGGCCGCTTGCTGCGCGGGCACGGCCGCGCGTTGTGCGAGGCCGCCGTCACGCTGGCCGATCGCGGCGACGCCTCCGCCATCGTCGCCGTCACGCGCGGCGGCAAGACGGCGCGTCTTCTCTCCGCGCTGCGGCCGCGCGCGCCGATCTACGCGGCGACCGACGACCTGCAGTGTGCGCGACGGCTTGCGCTGGCGTGGGGCGTGATCCCGGTGATCGCCGATCTCGGCGGCGACGTCAGCGCGGCGGCGGGCCGGATCGGCGAGCAGCTCGTCGCGCACGGCGCCATCCCGGCGGCGTCCGTCATCGTGCTCGTCAGCATCACGCCGGATCTCACGCCGGGCCCGTCGAATTTCCTGAAGCTCCAGCGCGTCTAGAGCGGTTTCTGAAACGTCGTAGTGTCCGGCTTTAGCCGGACCGAGTTGATCGGCACCGCCGTGTGTGGTCCGGCTAAAGCCGGACACTACGAAGAAGTCGAAACCGCGCTAGGCGGGCCTTTACGGGGCGCCTATTTCGCCCAGCGATCTTCGAGGTGGGTCTTGAGCGCCTCGAGCGCCAGCATCCATCCCGTCGAGATGATGTCGTAATAGCGGAGCCAGCGCGGGCTGTTCGGATCGCAGCCCGACTGCCGGACGTGGAGCAGGGTGCCGTCGCCCTGCAGGCTGCAGGTCGCCTCCAGCGCCATCGGCCCGAGCGGATCGCCGTCGGGCGGCAGCCAGTACGCGTCGGCGAGGAAGAACTCCTCACCGGGCGTGAACTCCATCACCGTGGCGTGAAACGCGCCGCCGAGGCGGCCGAGGTGCTCGTCGCGCCATTCGGTGGGCGGCCACTCGACCGCGTAACTGCCGAGCGGGCGAGGGATGCACACCGAGCGCGACACCTGCCACCAGACGGCAAGCGACTCGGAGTCGAAGAACGCATCGAGCACCGCCGCCGGCGGCGCGTTGATGACGAGGCTGTGGGCGAATTCCCGCACGTGGTTGATACAGTTGCAGTATGCAGCCGCTGGCCTACCTCGACCCTGAATTCCTCCAGAGCGAAGAAGCGCGGCCGATCAGGATACTCGCGGAATACCTCGAGCCGCTGCGCCGCTTCCAGGCGCAGAAGATTCAGGACACCGTCGTCTTCTTCGGCTCCGCGCGCATTCACAGCCGCGAGGCCGCTGAAGCCGCGCTCGCGCTCCTGTCCGGACGCACCGACGCGGCGGAGGAGCTCCTGCGGCGCAGCCAGAAGGCCGTGGAGTGGTCGCGGTACTACGAAGAAGCGCGCCAGCTCGCGTTCCTCCTCACGAAGTGGACCGCCACGCTCGACAGCGTGCACCACCGCTTCGTGGTCACCTCCGGCGGCGGACCCGGGATCATGGAGGCCGCCAACCGCGGCGCGCACGAGGCCGGCGGCAAGTCGGTCGGCCTCAACATCAAGCTGCCCTTCGAGCAGGGACCGAACCGGTACATCACCGAGGGCCTGCACTTCGAGTTCCACTACTTCTTCATGCGCAAGTTCTGGTTCGCATACCTGGCCAAGGCGCTCGTCATTTTCCCGGGCGGATTCGGGACGCTCGACGAAATGTTCGAGATCCTCACGCTGATGCAGACCGAGAAGCTCGCGAAGCAGATTCAGATCATCCTCTACGGCAGCCAATACTGGGACGGCATCATGCGCCTCGAGCCGATGGTGGAGTGGGGCGCCATTGCCGAGCACGACCTTTCGCTGCTCCAGCGCGCCGACACGCCCGAGAAGGCCTTTGCCCTGCTCGAGGCGCACCTCACGACGCACTACCTCGAGCCGACCACCGCCCAGGAAATGAAGGCCCCAGGCATCGCCAAGACGCGCGCTTAGTGCACATGGTGTGCGTTTATGCACATTCGTGTGCAAAACCTGGCTTCCGTCGTATACTCGATACCCACTTTCCGGAGCCTTTATTTTGCCTATAGCTCTCCTCGCAGCCGCGCTTGCCGCGGCCGTTCTCGCTCTTGCCTGCTGGTTCGCGATTCAGCTGGTGCAGCAGAACGGGCGGATGCTCGCGCGCATCGACGTGCTCGAGCGGATGGTCGCGGCGCTCGTGGAGCAGGCCAACGCCGCCGCGCTCGGCGGCCCGGATCCCTCGCTCGCCAGGAGCCAGATCAAGCGCGACGGCCTCGAGCGGGGAACCGAGGCGCCCGACTTCCGGCTGCAGCGCCTTGGCGGCGGCGACCTCTCGCTGACCGAGTTCCGCGGACGGCCGCTGCTGCTCGTCTTCTCCGATCCGGAGTGCGGGCCGTGCGACGCGCTCGCGCCGCAGCTCGAGCGGCGCAGCCGAGCCGCGGACGTGCAGGTGTTGATGGTCAGCCGCGGCGCCGAGCGCGCCAACGAGGCGAAACGCCGCGAGCATCGCCTCTCGTTCCCGATCGTCCTCCAGCGGCAGTGGGAAATCTCGAAGCTGTACGCGATGTTCGCGACGCCCATCGCGTACCTGATCGACGCACGTGGCGTCGTTGCCGCGCCGGTGGCGAAGGGTCCGGATGCCATTCTGGGCCTCCTCGCGCACAGCGTACCCCCCCAGGCAACCACCTAGCCCGAAGGAATGGCCATGGAACATCGTTTCGACCGCATCGCGAAGTCCGTTGGCGCCGCCCTCACACGGCGCGAGGCACTGTGGCGTCTTGGAAAGGGCGTCGCCCTGGCCGCCGCGGCGGCTGTCGGCCTGCGGGCCGCGCCGCCTGAGAATTGCGGGCACTGCTGTCAGGCGGCCTGCCGCACGCTCGACATCCCGCCGCGCGGTCCGGAGATGGCGTTTTGCATCCAGAACTGCCACGAGACCGGCGTTGCGATCGGTCCCACCGGAGAAATAAGCCGTACCTGCGAGAGCGTCTGCGTTCCACCGCCAGACCTGTCCTGAGGACGCCCGGCCGGCGTTTCGACGTGTCGGAATTCCGGATCCCCCGTCCGGAACGCCGTCTCCTGTGCGTCATTCGCACGCATCTCGCCTGAAATCGCCTTGAAATAGCGCTTTTTCGCCGTGTCGGCTGCACGGGCACGCCCGTGGTGGTCGGCGCGGCGACAGCCCGGACGCCTTTCCGACGAAAAACAGGCCTGTTTTTCCCTGGCCCCTCTTTTGCGCTCCGTGTCGGCGTCATGCCTACACCGCGCACGCTGCTCACCGCCGCCGCCATCGTCCTGGCCTCGGCATCCACCGTTCTTGCCGAAGGCCAGCTGACCAAGGCCGACATGTCCGTCAGGAAGGCAGTCGCCAGCGGCGCGACGTCGCTGCGGGTCATCGTTCGCACTGCGGGCTGCACCGCCACGGTGCAGCAGGCGCTCAAAGCGCACGGCGACACAGTGATCGGCGAACAGAAGCCGCTCAACGCGGTCACGGCCGTCGTCCACGTAAAACACATCGAGGAGTTCGAGGCGAACCCGTGCGTCATCGGCGTGTCTGACGACGCGGTGATTGCGACGCACGCGGGCCCGAAGACCGGCGGCGGCGCCGGGGGCACCGCGCCTGTCGTCAGCCTGCTGCGCGAGACGCTGGGGCTGACGGCCGGGGCCACGGGGGCCGGCGTGGGCATCGGGATCATCGACTCAGGCATCATCGCGAACACCGACTTCGAGGGCCGGATTACGGGTTTCTACAACTTCCTGAATGGCGCGAGCGGCTATGCCATGGCGGGCGACTCCTACGGGCACGGCACGCATGTTGCCGGTCTGGCGGGCGGCAGCGGTGCGAAGTCGTCGGGCCAGTACGCGGGCGTGGCGCCGGGCGCACGGCTGATCGGCATGGTGGCGCTCGACTCGAACGGGCAGGGGCGCACGAGCGACGTCATCAACGCGATCAACTTCGCCGTTGCCAACAAGGCGCAGCTCGGCATCGACATCATCAACCTCTCGCTCGGCCACCCGATCTACGAGCCCGCGGCAACCGACCCGCTGGTGCAGGCGGTCGAGCGCGCCGTGGCCGCGGGCATCGTCGTTGTCGCGTCGGCGGGGAACTTCGGCGTCAACGCGGCGACCGGCCAGCCGGGCTACGGCGGCATCTCGTCGCCCGGCAACGCGCCGTCGGCCATCACGGTAGGCGCCTTCGACATGAACGGCACCGCCGCGCGGAGCGACGATGAAGTGGCGCCGTACAGCTCGCGCGGCCCGACGTGGTACGACGGCTTCGCCAAGCCGGACGTGCTGGCGCCGGGACACCGTCTCGTCTCCGACACCGCGCGCACGACGACGCTCTACAAGAACTACACCTCGCTCCGCGTCACCAGCGACTATCTGCTGCTGAGCGGGTCGAGCATGGCAACCGCCGTCACCAGCGGCGTCGCGGCGCTCGTCATCCAGGCCAACCGCGCCGTGAACGGCTATCCCGCGCGGCCGTCGATCACGCCGAACGCCGTCAAGGCGGTGATCGAGTTCACCGCCGTCAGGATGAAGAACGCGCAGGGCGTGGCGTTCGACGAATTGATTCAGGGCGCGGGTGGAATCAACGCCGCCGGCGCCATCAGCCTTGCGTCGCTCATCAACACCGCCGCCCCGGTGGGATCGCCGTGGCTCACCGGTGGCTTCAATCCCGTGACCACGATCGCGGGCGAGCCGCTGCCGTGGGCGCAGAGCCTCGTCTGGGGCGACAGCATGGTCTGGGGCGACACGATCGCCATCAACTGGCCGGCCTGGGGGCAGGGGCTCGTGTGGGGCGACGACGACGGCCTGGTGTGGGGCGACGACGACAGCCTGGTGTGGGGCGACGGCCTCGTCTGGGGCGACGGCATCGTCCAGGGCATGGACGACGGCCTGGTCTGGGGCGACAGCCTCGTCTGGGGTGACAACCTGCTCTATTGGACCGTGTGGGGCGACGCGAGCACGTTCATCTGGGGCAACCTGTACACCGTCACCAACGAGACCAGCAACAGCGACGTCTGGGCGACCCTGACGTTCCCGTAGACACTGACAGGACTGGTAGCCGGCGCTGTACAGGTCGACACGCCGGCTACGTCCGATCCCGCTAAGTCCTTCCAGCGATTAGATCGCCCCACTTGTATGAATCTTGTGGTCGTGTAGGAGCACCCCCGACGGAGTGTCACGCGTGGACGGCGTCGAGGAGTCCATCCTGACACTCGACGCGCGGTGGCGCGACGCGGAGGCGCGGCTCGACGAACAGGCCGGAAGCCTGCGCGCGCTCTTCGACGCGGACGAGGCGCTGCAGGCGCTGGTGACCGCGCTGCGCCGCGACAGCGCGGCCTACGCCGCGGAGCTCGAAGCGCTTCGACTGGAGCTGAACGCTGCATCACGCCGTAAGACAAGCCACAGAGACGCAGAGGTCACAGAGAAGAATAAGTCTCTGTGCCTCTGTGGCCCGTCTCAATAAAGCAGGAATGGCCTCCGCAGCTCGCGGAACGCCTGTTCGTCGGCGCGCCAGCTTGCCGCGATGGCGGAGACCGGCGCGCCGGTTTCGATCTGGCGCCGCAAGGCGTCCGAGCCCGCGAGGATGTCGATCGGCAGCTTCGTGTGCTCGTACTCGTACGGCGGCTCGCGCCAGGCGAACCTGCGCGGGTCCTGCGCGTGGAAGGTCGCCAGCAGCGCCGCGCCGGTGCGCACCGGCTTGAACGCCTCGCGGTCGAGCACGTGGATCTGGCAGCCGCCGCATGCCTGCTTGGCGTGCTTCTGGAACGTCGGCTCGAACATCGCGGGCCGGAAGTAGACCCCGGGCAGGTCCTGGTCGTTCATCGCGGCGGCGAACGCCTCCGCGTCGATCCACGGCGCGCCGACCAGCTCGAAGGGACGCGTCGTGCCGCGCCCTTCCGAGAGCATCGTCCCTTCGAAGAGCACCGTGCCCGGGAAGACGACCGCGGTGTCGGGCGTCGGCATGTTCGGCGACGGCATCACCCAGGGCACGCCGGTGTCCTCGGCGTACATCTCGCGGTGCCACGGCTCCATCGGCGCGATCTCGAGCGACGCGCCGATGCCGAAGCGGTCGTTGAACATCCAGGCGAGCTCGCCAATCGTCATCCCGTGCCGCATCGGGACCGGGAACAGGCCGACGAAGGACTCATAGCCCGCCACGAGCGACGCGCCTTCGACCTCCACGCCGCCGATCGGGTTCGGCCGATCGCAGACGATGACGTCCACGCCGTGCCGTGCCGCCGCGCGCAGGCAGTTCGCCATCGTGTAGATGTAGGTGTAGATGCGCGCGCCGATGTCCTGCAGGTCGATCACCAGGACGTCCACCTCGCGCAGCATCTCGGCGGTGGGCTCGCGCGTGTCGCTGTAGAGGGAGTAGACCGGCACGCGCCGCGTCGCGTCGGTCGCGTGCGGCGTCTCGATCATGTTGTCCTGCACGGTGGAGCGGAACCCGTGCTGCGGGCCGAAGATCGCGGTCAGGCGGACGCCGTCGGCGCGCGCGAGGCGATCGCTGATGTGCTCGAAGCCGCGGCCGACCGACGCGTGGTTGCAGACGACGCCGACGCGCCTGCCGCGCAGGCGCGAGGTGGCGAGCAGGACATCGGATCCCAGACGGACCATGCGCTCAATTATCCGTCAGGTACAATGGCCGCCGTGATTGCTCGTCGTCCCGCGCACGAGCGCGGCCGCGCGGATTTCGGCTGGCTCGACAGCCGCCACACGTTCTCCTTCGGCGAGTACTACGACCCGCGCTACATGGGCTTCCGCGCGCTGCGCGTCATCAACGAGGACCGCGTGAAGCCCGGCCACGGCTTCGGCACGCACCCGCACCGCGACATGGAGATCGTTTCCTACGTGCTCGAGGGCGAGCTCGCGCATCGCGACAGCATGGGCACCGGCTCCGTCATCCGGCCTGGCGACGTGCAGCGCATGTCGGCGGGCACCGGCGTGCTGCACAGCGAGATGAACCCGTCGGCGACGGCGCCCGTGCACTTCCTCCAGATCTGGCTCCTGCCGGAGGCGCGCGGCATCGAGCCGAGCTACGAGCAGAAGCGGTTCGAGCCGCACGAGAAGCAGGGGCGCCTCACGCTGATCGCCTCGCGCGAGGCGCGCGACGGAGCGATCACGATCCACCAGGACGTGGACCTCTACGCCGGTCTCTTCAAGGCGGGCGAGGGCGTCCGGTTCGCGCTTCGGTCCGGGCGCCACGCCTGGATCCAGGTGGCGCAGGGAAGCGTCATTCTGAACGGGGAGACGCTGCAGCAGGGCGACGGCGCGGCGGTCGTTCAGGAGGACGCGCTCGACCTGCAGGCGCCCGGAGACGCGGAAATCCTCGTGTTCGATCTCGCCTGATTTTTCCCGCGTTTGCCCGGAAGGGGAGCTCAACACGCTCGAGATTCCGACCTTCGCCGCGAGCGCCGCGGCAGCGGCTGATTGGGCGTCCACCTCTCACGGGCTCAAGTACTACGAAGTGCAGGAGCAGAACCCGCTGCTCCGCCTTCCGGGCCTACCTCGCGGTCCACAACATGCGGAACACCGCGAAGGCGGAGCGACGCTAGAATACGCGCACTCGTGACGCAGGAGCTTCCCGCGCGGCCCGTTGCCATCCTGTGGCAGCTGGCCTGGAACGACGATCGCCTCTTCTGTACGGTTTACAGGAACCGCGACGGCCTGCAGCTGCGCGTCGAGTCGGGGGACGCAGTGATCGTCAGCGAGCCGTTCGACCTCCAGCCGCGCATGTTCGCGCGGACGCAGGCGCTCCGCGCCTCACTCAAGCGCCGCGGCTGGCAAGACGTCCCCGCGTCGTCTCGAGGAGGCTGTCGGTCATGAACCCGCGCACGTGGCCCCAGACGACGTCGAGGTCGGAATGCGCCCAGAAGTCGAAGCCGCGCAGGTCGTCTTCGAAGATGAGGCCGTACGCGGGCTTCAGGTCGCAGACCTTCCGCCGCACCTTGTGGAAATCGACGGCCGTGCCGAGCGCCTCGGCCGCGCGCGCGCCGAGCGCATCGAGCTGCAGGGGCTTCAGCGCCACGTTGGGAGGCACCGCCGGCGCGGGATCGAAGTCCGTGTAGAGCAGCCACTGCACGTCGGGGTTGCGCGCGCAGGAGAGCGCGAAGGCCGGCCACCAGAACGGCGGCCGCCCGAAGTACGTCAGTAGTTGGTCGCGCGACCGGCCGCTGACCTGAGGCGATCGCGTGTGCGTCCGAGCATTCCCGAACGCTACTTCTGCTCGCGGCTCTCGCGCAGGTAGTGCGGGCTGTAGGTGAGGCCGTACGAGGTCTTCTGCGCGGCAGCCGCCTTGTGCTGCGCGAACTCGCTTTGAGACTGCCGGATCGTCTTCAGCTCCTCCGCCGTGCAGTCACGCATCGTCACCTCTTCGCGCGGCACGAAGAAGACCTGGCCGATCGGCAGGCCGTGCGCGACCGTGATGCCCTCGCCGGGCTGCATCACGTAGCGGAACTCGCTCTCGTGCGCGTACCAGTCCGTCTCCACGCGGACGATGAGCATGGGCGCGACCGGGCGCTCGATCATGTTGAAGATCGGCGTGTAGACCGTGTCCCAGCCCTGCGGCGTCGCGAAGTTCGTGGCGGCACGGAGCGCCAGGGCGCCGGCCGGGGTCCCCATGTCCTCGGGCACGACGAAGACGCGGGCCACCTTGAGCGCGTCCTCGCGGGAGAGGATCGGAACGCCCATGAACGCCACTTCTTCCTTGATCATCCCGATGCTGCCGAGCGACATGGTGAAGGTGACCTGGAAGACCGGCGCCGACTTGCCGCTCTGCGTCTGCAGGTAGTAGACGAACTTGTACCGCCCGTCCCCCTCGTACTCGACGTAGTAGGACTCCTTCGGCTCGAGAGGGGCGTACACCATGAAGCCGAGGGCGCTGCCCGCCTCGAGCACGGGGCAGTGCCGGGCGTGCTGGGGCAGGAGCGGACGCTGAGCTTCGCGGCGGGGTTTCATCCCCACGCCCGGGCGCATCGGATTGGGGAAAAGACGGACTTCCATGCGCGTATGTTACGTGGCAATCCGCCGATCGTCATAACCGGGCGAATATTTCGCAAAACTATCGTCTCTGTCCTCAAGATTTCAGAATATTTCCTGGATCAAATGGACGGGCGGGGCGGTATCATTTCCCACTGAGGGAGAGGTGTCGATGGAGCGTGTGCGGACGATGAGCAGGCGGCATGGGCTGGGGGTGCTTCTGGCGACGCTGGCATTGGCCGCCGTCTGGCTGGCCGCGCCGGTCTTCACAGCCGACGACAGTCCGGTGGCCTCGGCCGCCAGGGCCGGAGACCTGGCGGGGGTGCGGGCGCTCATCGAGAAGCGCGCCGACGTCAACGTGCCCCAGGCGGACGGGTCCACGGCGCTCCTCTGGGCCGCCTACAACTCGGACCTCGAGATGACGCGCGCGCTGCTCGCGGCGGGCGCAAAGGTTGACGCCGCGAACCGCTACGGGGTGACGCCGCTCATCCAGGCGAGCCGTACGGGCGACGTCGCCATCATGGACGCGCTGCTCGAGGCCGGGGCCGACATCCGGCTCCGCCACCTCGAGGGCGAGACCGCGCTGATGGCCACGGCGCGCTCCGGCAACGTCGAGGCGGTCCGGCTGCTGATCTCGAAGGGCGCGGACGTGAACGCGCAGGACTCGTTCCAGCACCAGACGGCGCTGATGTGGGCCGCTGAAGACGGCCACGTCGAGGTCGTGAAGGCGCTGGTCGCGGCCGGCGCGGCGCCGAACCTCAAGGCGCACGTCACTTCGCTCACCAAGCGCGAGCACGCCGACCATCCGACCGGCGGCTTCACCGCCGCGATGTTCGCCGCGCGCAACGGGCACGAGGACGTGCTGAGGGCACTCGTCGCCGCCGGCGCCGATCTCCGGCTCACCAACGGCGACGGCGCCACCGCGTCGATCATCGCCATCGTCAACGACCGGTTCGACCTCGCCGCGAAGATGCTGGACATGGGCGCCGACGCCAACGACGGCTCGCTGTATTACGCGGTCGACATGCACGACGCGACGACCGACATGCGCGCCCGCGACGGCTCGCTGCTGCGCGCGAACCACCCGAACGAGCTCACCTCGACGGACCTGATCACGCTGCTGCTGGACCGCGGCGCGGACCCGAACAAGGCGGTGCAGGGCCAGCTCCACTCGACCTCGATGTGCTGCGGCGACACGGCGAACGCGTCGCCGTTCTACCGCGCGGCGATCGCGTCGGACGTGGACGTGCTGAAGCTGCTCATCGCGCGCGGCGCCGACATCGAGTGGACGCCCGCCGAGATGAAGTCCGAGACCGGGGAGACGGGCGGCGGCGGCGGCGCAGGCCGCGGCGCCAACGCCAACGTCGGCCGGGCCGCGCTCGTGGTGACGATGGGGGGCGGCCGTGGAGCCGCATTCGGCGCGGGTCCGGGGTTCAGCCGCGAGGGTCCGCCGCCGTTCCGCGAAGCGGGCAATCGCAAGCCGGCTGACGCGCTGAAGGTGCTGCTTGCGGCGGGCGCCAATCCCGACGCCAAGGCGCCGGACGGCTCCTACGCGATTCACGCGGCGGCCGACCGGAACAGTCTCGAGATGATCCGCGAGCTCGCGGCGGCGGGGGCGACCATCGACGCCCGCAACAAGGACGGGAAGACGGCGCTCGATCTCGTCGAAAAGAAGATTGCCGATGCCGCGTCCGGCACCGGTCGCGGTGGCCGCGGTGCGGCCGCAGCAGGCGGCGATGGTGGCGGCGGCCGCGGCGGCGACCAGGCCGCGAAGCCCGAAGAAGTGGCGGCGCTGCTGCGCGAGCTGATGGGCCTGCCCGCGTCGACCGCGAAGCCCGAGGCCACGCCGGCCGACAAGCCGGGCGACGGCGCTGCGAAGCCGGCGGCGAGCGCCGAAGGGGACAATCAGTGAAGAAGGTGTTGCTCGTCGCGGCGGCCGCGTGGCTGCTCGTTGTCGGGGTGGTCCAGACGCAGTCGCCATCGTCCTTGCCGGCAGCTGCGCCGGCGACGCGTGCTGCAGCGGCGACAACCCCGGCCGAATACAAGGAGCTCGTCAGCAAGTATTGCGTGACGTGTCATAACCAGCGCACGAACCTGCCGGCGGGCGCGCCGCTCTATCTCGACAAGACCACCCTCGATGACGTGGCGGCGGATGCCGCGGTGTGGGAGAAGGTCGTTCGCAAGCTCGGCGTCGGCGCGATGCCGCCGCAGGGCATGCCGCACCCCGGCGAGGCGAAGCTGGCGGAGTTCCGCACGTGGCTGACCGGCGCGCTCGACCGCGTGAGCAACGAGCAGCGGAGCGCGGGCCGCTTCGTGCTCCACCGCCTGAACCGCACCGAGTACGCCAACGCGATTCGCGACCTCCTCGGCCTCGACATCGACGTGCAGGAACTCCTGCCGAGCGACGGCGGCGACTACGGCTTCGACAACATCGCCGCGGCGCTCCGCACCTCGCCGCTGCTGCTCGACCGGTATCTCACGGCGGCGCTGCGCATCAGCGCGCTGGCGGTCGGCAACCGCGACGCGGCGCCGGGCGAGACGGTGTACCCGATCAGCCTCGAGGTCACGCAGAAGGAATACGTCGAGGGGCTGCCGCTCGGCACCCGCGGCGGCATCCTCGTGCGGCACGTCTTCCCGGCCGACGGCGAGTACGAGTTCTCGGGACGGCTCAACCGCACGATCCTGAACGGCTACTCGGGCATCGAGGGGCACGAGACGCCGCATACCTTCGTCGTCACGCTCGACGGCGTGCAGGTGTACACGGCGACGCTCGGCGGCCCGCAGGACCACGAGCTGAACGCGAAGGACGCGACCAATACCGCGCTCGAAGAGATCAACAAGCGGATGCGCGCGCGCATCGCGGTGACCGCGGGCCCGCACGACGTCGGCTTCACGTGGCGCGAGCGGCCGGCCGTGCGCCAGGACGTCTGGCAGCCGTCGCTGCGCGACACCCAGGAAGTGCACCACTCGGGCGGGACGCCGCGCCTGCGCGCGGTCGTCATCGAAGGTCCCTACGATGCGACCGGCGTGAGCGACACGCCGACGCGCGAGCGCATCTTCGTCTGCCGTCCGGCGACGGCGGCCGAGGGGCCCGCGTGCGCCGAGCGCATTCTGAGCAACCTCGCGCGCCGCGCCTTCCGTCGTCCGGTGACGGCCGGCGACCTCGAGGCGCCGCTCGCGTTCTACCGCGACGCGCGGCAGGCGAAGGGCGATTTCGACGCCGGCATCCGCGCGGGTCTCGCGCGCATCCTGGCCAGCCCGTCGTTCGTGTTCCGCGCCGAGCGCAGCCCCGCCACCGTCCGCGCGGGCGCCGCGCACCCGGTGACCGACCTCGAGCTCGCGTCGCGCCTGTCGTTCTTCCTGTGGAGCAGCATCCCCGACGAGGAGCTGCTCACGCTCGCCACCGCGGGCCGCCTGCGCGCGCCCGGAGTGCTCGAGGCGCAGGTGACGCGGATGGTCGCCGACCCGCGCGCCGACGCGATGGTCGAGAACTTCACGGGCCAGTGGCTGCAGCTGCGCAACCTCGAGCAGCGCGTCGCGCCGGACCTGCTGATGTTCCCGGACTTCGACGACAACGTGCGCAAGGCGTTCCGCCGCGAGACGGAGCTCTTCTTCGCCAGCATCATGCGCGAGAACCGCAGCACGCTCGACCTGCTGCGCGCCGACTACACGTTCCTCAACGAGCGTCTCGCGCGCCACTACGGGATCAGGGGCGTCTACGGCACGCGCTTCCGGAAGGTGCAGCTGGCGGACCCGAACCGCCGCGGGCTGCTCGGACAGGGCAGCATCCTCTCGCTGACCTCGATCGCGAACCGGACGTCGCCGGTCATCCGTGGCAAGTACGTGATGGCCACGCTCCTCAACACGCCGCCGCTGCCGCCGCCGCCGGTCGTGCCGCCGCTCGAGGAAAGCGCGGAGAAGGACAAGCCGACCACCGTCAGGCAGCAGCTCGAGCGCCACCGCTCCAACCCGGTGTGCGCCTCGTGCCACCGCAACATCGACCCGATCGGGTTCGCGCTCGAGAACTTCGACCCGGTGGGCCGCTGGCGCGAGCTCGACCAGTCGGAGCTGCCGGTGGACACGGCCGGCGTGCTGGTGGACGGCCGCAAGGTGGAGGGGCCGATCGCGCTCCGCCAGGCGCTGCTGAGCCGGCCCGAGGTGTTCGTGGGAGCCGTGACCGAGAACCTGCTAATCTACGCGCTGGGCCGGGGGCTCGACCCGGCCGATATGTCGGTCGTCCGCAGCATCGTGAAGAGCGGTACGCAGGACGACTACCGTTTCATGTCGATCGTCATGGGCATCGTCAAGAGTGCGCCGTTCCAGATGCGCACGAAACTGGCGCAACAGGATTCAGGAACCCGAATCGCAAGAGCCAACTGAGAAGGGTGGAGCGATGATCATCACCAAGAAGCACTTGTCCCGCCGCACGTTCCTGCGCGGCAGCTTCGGCGCCATGGTGGCGCTGCCCATGCTGGATGCGATGGTGCCGGCACTCGGGGCGCAGACGGGCGCGGCGGGGAGCACGTCGCCGTTCCGGTTCGGCGCGATTTACCACCCGAACGGGGTCTTCCCCGACGTGTGGCATCCCGAGACGGCAGGCAAGGACTTCGAGTTCAAGGCCGTCATGAAGCCGCTCGAGCCGTTCCGCGACCAGCTGGTCACGGTGAGCAAGCTCAAGGCGCCCGAGGGCTCCGTGCACCTGGGTGCCAGCGCCGCGTGGCTGAACGGCACGGGCCCCGCCGGTGAGAAGGGCGCCGCCGGCGACACCTTCGGCAAGATCCAGTCGAAGAAGACCATCGACCAGTTCATTGCCGACAAGGTGGCCGGGGACACGCCGCTCCGCTCGATCGAGGTCGGCACCGAGGACATGGGCACGGCCGCCGGCGCGTGCGACGGCTTCCCGTGCACGTTCTTCAACACGCTGTCGTGGCGCGACGACGTGAGCCCGCTGCCGATCGGCATCAACCCGCGGGTCACCTTCGAGCGGATGTTCGGCGAGACCGGCACCGCCGCGCAGCGCTTCGCCGTCCTGAAGCAGAAGCAGAGCATGCTCGACTCCGTGCTGGCGGAGACCGCGAAGCTGCAGAAGAAGCTCGGGCCGGCCGACAACGCCATCCTCGAGGAGTACCTGACGAACGTGCGCCAGGTCGAGCTGCAGCTCGATCGCATGGAAGCGCGCGCCAACTCGCTCGAGGACGCGCCGGACGCGCCGATCGGCGTGCCCGACACCTTCGACGACCACATGAACGTGACCTACGACCTGATGCACCTGGCCTTCCAGGCCGACATCAGCCGCGTCTTCACCTTCATGGTCGGCCACGAGGCGAGCACCCGCAGCTACGCGCACATCGGCGTGCCCGAGGCGCATCACAGCATCTCGCACCACGGCAACGAGCCGGAGAAGCTCGACAAGTACGCGAAGATCTGCCTCTACCAGGTGGTGAAGCTCGCGGAGTTCGCCGAGCGTCTCAAGTCCACGCCCGACGGCGACGGCAACCTGCTCGACCACTCGCTCCTCTACTGGGGCAGCGGCATGAGCAACGGCAACCAGCACGACCGGAAGAACCCGCCCGCCGTCCTGGTGGGTGGAGCGCACGGCCGCCTCGAGGGCAACCGCCACGTCGTCTCGGAGAAGGAGGAGCCGACGGCGAACCTCCTGCTCGCACTCGGGCAGCTCGCGGGAGCCGAGGTGGAGAAGATCGGGCCGAGCGACGGTCGGGTCGATCTGTAAGCCGGCAGCTGGCAGAAACAAGAAGGGCCGCCTCTCGGGGCGGCCCTTTTCATTTCTGCCGGCTTCTTCCTGCCGGCTGCCCGCTGCGTGCTGCCGGCTACTACGGGCAGGTGGCGCCGGCGTCCGTGACCTCGGTCACGTTGATGCCGCCGCTGCCGTCTTCGCCGACGAGCAGGCCGCGCACCGCCACGCGGTGGCCCGCCATCCGGTCGAGGCGCGTCAGCACGAACAGCAGCTGGAACGACCGGTCGCCGAGCGCTCGCGTGCCGAGATCGGCCGGCGCCGCGCCTGCATCGGCGCGCTCCGGCGCGGTGGCATTGTTCACTACCCAGCCGCTGCCCGCCTTCGCGAGGCAGCCGACGACGCGGGCGAGCGTCTTATCCGCGAGCGCGCGCGGGCCATCCTTCGGGATGATCTCGAAGTCGGCGGCGTTCTGCGCCGTCAGCGGCGTGGTGCCGGTGGGCAGATCGTTGCGGCTCAGGATGAACGCCATGAGGTCGATGTACGTGCTCGGGTCGAGCGTCCCGGCGTTGACGCCGTTCGGCATGTTCTTGCTGATGTAGTTGAGCACGTATTGCACCGAGCGTGACGAGAAGTCGTTCCAGAAGGTGTTCCCCACCAGCGCCTTGAAGCGGCCGGTGCCCTCGAGATTGGGCCCGTGGCAGTTGGTGCAGTTGGCGGCGAAGGCGCTGGCGCCGCGGTCCGCCTGCTCCTTGGTGTAGGCGCCGTCCCACACCGTTTTCTTGGCCGGAGCCTGCGCGCGGGCAAGGGTGAGCGCGCCGCCCGAGACAGCAACGAAGAGCGCCGTCGCGATGACCAGCATGTGTTTCATGACGGCCTCATTCTAGAAGAAAACCATGGGCCGGCGGTAGTAAACTCCCGCCTGTCAGGAGGCCGATATGGCGCGGAAGCTGGTTTTGCTCGTCGCGATCGTGGTACTGGCCGTGGGGTCCCCGGAAGCCCAGCAGGTGGACGCCCGGGCGGCGCTGCTCGCGGCGTCGAAAGCGATGGGCGTGGACGCCCTCAAGACCATTGAGATCACCGGCGCCGGCGCGACGTCGCTGATCGGCCAGCAGTACTCAATCGAGGGGAACTGGCCGCAGCTCGAGATCGCCGACTACGTCCGGCAGATCGACTTCGACGCCCGGTGGTCGCGCGAGGACTACACGCGCCGGCAGGGCAACTTCCCGACGTTCGGCCGCGTGCCGGTCGCCGACCAGCGCATCACGGCCGTCGTCAACGGGCAGTACGCGTGGGACGTCCGCGACAACATGCCCGTGCCGCTGACGCGCGGGTATCTCGACGGCACCTCGTTCAACGAGCTGCGGCAGCTCGAGCTCGCCATCACGCCGCACGGCGCGGTGAAAGAGGCGCTGCGCGCGAAGGACGCGACCGCCATCAAGCTGCGCCTCGTCGGCGCGTCGGACTTCGGCCTCTCGCAGTTCGGGCGCGAGGTGACGATCGTCTCGTTCACCTTCCTGAACAAGTACCGCATCAACGTCCACATCGACGACCGCAACATGGTGGAGCTCGTCGGCACGTGGTTCGCCAACCCGGTCTACGGCGACATGGACTACGAGATGCGCTACACGCAGTATCGCGACTTCGGCGGCATCAGGTTCCCGATGCTGCTGCATACGCACCAGGGCGATCCGCGGCTCAACACGGCGCACAACTACTACGAGTACCGCGTGACGTCCGTGAAGCCGAATGCGCCGGTCACGGTGCTGCCGGTGCCCGACGCCGTCCGCACCGCCACCATCCCGGCGCCGCGCGTGGAGAGCACGAAGCTGGCGGAGGGCGTGTGGCTGCTCGGCGGCGGCACGCACAACAGCCTGCTCGTCGAGTTCAGGGACTACGTCGCCATCGTGGACACGCCGAACAACGAGGCGCGCTCGCTGGCGGTGATCGCCGAGGCCCAGCGCCTCGCACCCGGCAAGCTGATTCAGTACGCGATCAACACCCATCACCACTTCGACCACGTCGGCGGCCTGCGGACCTACCTCTCGCAGGGCACGACGATCGTGACGCACGAGACCAACAAGCAGTACTACCTCGACATCCTCTTCCATCCCGCGCCGCGGACGCTCGAGCCGGATCGGTTCGCGTTCTACAGCCCGATGTACTGGATCAGCCGCCGTCCGCCGCCGATCGAGACGGTCGCCGGCGAGAATCGCGGCACCGCGAGATACGTCGTCACCGACGGGAACAAGATCCTGGAAATCCTGAAGGTGCAGGACATGGGGTACGAGACCGGCGACCGGACGCTGAACCAGGGCAACCACAGCGCCGACATGCTCATCGCCTACATGCCGAAGGAGAAGCTGCTCTTCAACGCGGACCTGTATTCACCGCCCGCGCCGGGCGCGCAGCCGCCGGCGGCGACGCCGTCGATGCGGACGCTCTACGAGAACATGAAGAAGCTGAAGCTGGACGTCGAGCAGCACGTGCCCGCGCACGGACGGCCCGGGCCGAACGCCGACTTCCTGCGCATCGTCGCGGCCGCGCCGCGCACCAATTGAGGAGGGCGACATGACACCGAAGCGGATTCTCGCGCTGGCCGTTGCATCGCTCGTGGCGGCGTCGGCTCATCTCGGCGCGCAGGGTGGGGCGGCCGTTCCCTTCAAGCTGGGGACCTTCGAGCAGAACGGCCGGGTGTTTGTGGGTCTCGTGCTCCGCGACACGCAGGTCGTGGACGTCGCGCAGGCGAACGCGGCGTTCGAGAGCGCCAACACCGGGGCGCGGCGGCTGGCCGCCCCAGCCGACATGAAGCAGCTGATCGCGCGCTATGACAGCGAGTGGCGGCAGCGGCTCGGCGAGATCGCCCGCACCGTGTCAGCGGCGGCGTCCGCTCCGCCGTACGCGCACCAGCTGTCGGCGCTGAAGATGCACCCGCCGGTCAGGCCCACCGTGCAGCTCAACGCCGGCGGCAACTACGTCGAGCACGAGCAGGGCATCGCGCAGAACCAGGCGAGGAGAGGCGGCGCCGCAGCCGCGCCCGCGCCCCCGGTGAACGCCTCTTCCGCGCCGGGAATCTGGGAGCGGCGCCCGGGCGATACGCGCGAGAACCCGTACCTCTTCCAGAAGTCCCCGACCGTCATCATCGCCAGCAACGAGAACATCGTCGTCCCGCGCGGACGCACGAACATCGACTTCGAATGCGAGTTCGCCGTCGTGGTCGGCCGGACGGCGAAGTACGTGCCGCAGGCGAACGCCGCCGACTACATCTTCGGCTACACGGCGCATCACGACGTCTCCGACCGCGGCGGCCGGGGCGACCGGAAGATGGGCGGGTCGGACTGGCTGGTGGGGAAGAACCACGACACGTTCGGGCCGCTCGGGCCGTTCATCGTCCCGAAGGAGTTCGTGAAGGACCCGATGAACACGCGTCACGTGATGTATCTCAACGGCCAGGTGATGCAGGACTCGAACACCAACCGGATGAGCCACAACGTCCACGAGCTGCTGCACTACGCGTCGAACATCCTGACGCTGAGCCCCGGCGACGTGATCGCCGGCGGCAGCCCGGCGGGGACGAACATCGAGCGCGCCGAGCCGCGCTGGATGCGCGCCGGCGACACGGCCCGATGTGAGATCGACGGCATCGGCGCGCTGACCAATCCCGTCGTCGGCGAGTCCGCTGTTTCGACGCGGTAGGGGCGACGCACGCGTCGCGCGTCACTGCGGGAGCGGCGCCTGAGCGGGTCCGAAGCCTCGATGGAGGAACTTCTGGACCCGCTTTCCTTCGTACGTCTCCCCGATGAACAGGTTGCCCGCGGGGTCGGCCGCCATCACGTGCGCGCCGTAGAACTGGCCCGCCCAGCGGCCCGCGTGGCCGAATCCGCTCGTCACCTCGAGCGTCCGTCGATCGACGATGTAGACCTGCTGGTTGGTGCCGTCGATGACGACGAGAAACGTCTGCGCGGGATCGGGTGAGAACGCGATGTCCCAGACCGAGCCGCTGCCGAGCGTCCGCCGCGAGATGAACTTCTCGGCGACGAACGTCCCGTCCTTGCGGAACACCTGAATCCGGTCGTTCGTCCTGTCGCACACGTAGACGAGGCCGTCATTGGCGATGCGGACCGCGTGCACGATGCGGAACTGCGGCGGCGGCGGTCCATCCGGGTCGTACTGGCTCGGCCGGTTCTCGAACTGCACGGCGCCGCTGAAGGGGCTCGGCAGCTTCTCGCCGGCGTTCGTGAAGTAGGAATCGTCCGGGGCTCGTCCGTACGCCCCCCAGTGGCGCTTGTAGGCGCCCGTGGCCGCATCGAAGACGATGACGCGGTGGTTCACGTAGCCATCCGCCACGTAGAGCTCTCCCGTGGCGCGATCCACGGTCATGTTCGCGGCGCCCCCCAGGTTCCGGGTGTCGTTGCTGCCGGCGTTCTGCCCCTTGCGGCCGATCTGCATCAGGAAGCGGCCCTGCCGCGTGAACTTCAGGATCTGCGCGTCCTTTTCGCCGCCGCCGCCGAGCCAGACGTTGTCCTCGTGATCGACGTAGATGCCGTGCTCGAGGTCCGGCCACTCGTAGCCGTCGCCGGGGCCGCCCCACGCCGAGACGAGGTTGCCGGCTTCGTCCCATTCGATGACCGGAGGCGCCGCGCGCCAGATGGACCGCGTCTCATTCGGCTGCAGCGTTCCCGGGCGATGGACGATCCAGACGTGGTTGCGCGCGTCGACGGCAATGCCGGCGATGGCGCCGACCAGCCATCGGTTCGGCAGCGGCTTCGGCCACGCGGGATCGACCTGATACACGGGCACCTGCCGGCCGGACTGGGCGGCGCCAAGGACGGCGACGGACGCAAGGAGCGCCACGAATCGGAGCATCAGGCCAGCGTGATCGAGCGAAAGCTCCCGTCGAGCACGATCCGCCAGAACGCGATGTGTGCGGAGACGAGGAGCGCCGCCGATAATACCGCGCGCCGCGCGTTTTGCGCGCAGGCCCACGCCAGCGCGTAGACGCCGGGGAAGATCGCGAAGACGACGTCCATGTCCTCCTGAAGTCCCTGGTTGGCGTCGCTCATGCGGACGTGGTACGGCGAGATCGGCAGCGCCCAGGCCTGGCGACCTCCATCGTGCCGCGATTGTGCGTGTCTTCGGCCGCGGGATGGGCGACGAGTGCGGCGACGTTCTCGCGCGACCGGTCGCCGAGCTCGTATTGCCACCTGGACGTGGAGCCCTCGTCGAGCTCGCCGTTGCGGAGGTCGAAACGCTGCTCCAGCGCGGCTCGCTCGCCGGCGGTGACCTCAGCCCGCCATCGCACCGCGACGCCCGGCGGGACATACCGAACCTCGACGGCGGCGAGGACCACGAGCACGAGGGCGATGAGCGCGACCCGGAATCGCGCCGCTGTTCTCAACACGGGGTCCCCATGATACCGGGATGGGGGACCGGCGCCCTGTGACGCTGACCGGTCCAGGGCGCCGCGTCTTCAGATCAGCCGCGTATTCAGATAAGCAGGAAGAGAGCGACGATCGGCAGGACGATGAGCGCGAAACCGGCGGGAATCCAGATCAATCCGAGGGCGTGTCCGACGTTGTGGTCCATCTGTTCTCCTGTGGCTATCGGCGATGAGTGGATAACCTTCCTATTGTACCCCCCCCCCGCCGCAACAACAGCCAGAACTCGAATCCGTGCGCCTGTGGGAGGTCGCCCCGAATCAGTCCACGGCGACGATGGCGAACTGGGCGTCGAGCACCACCCGCGCAGATCCAGACGAACGCGTACACGGCGGGGAACATCGCGAAGACGACGTCCATGTCTTCCTCGAGTCCCTGTGTGTGCCACACCAGGACGGTCATGAGCACCGACGGGACCGCGTACGCGAGTGCGATGGCCGCCTCGCGGCGGTGCTGGTGCCACAGAGAGGCGGCGACGACGAGCAGCGGCGCCCCGACGACCCACCTGGTCGTCGCAGGGTTCCCGGCGTTCTACGCGTTCGCCTGGATCTGTGCTCAGGACGCACGGCGCGCGACATGGGCGGCAGCGATGCTGGCGTCGGCCCACGCCGTGTTCTGGTGGGTCCTGCTGGAGACGCGTTCAGAGCGATCGTGGTTGGATAACGATGGTGCGGCCTGTGATAGGCTCCACCGTCGAAAGGGGGCATCCAGTGCAACACACGGCCGAAAAAATCAAGATTCCCGCGGAAGCGGTCGAACTGTACACGCAATTCATTCACGGCGAGATCAGTCGTCGCGACTTCATGGATGCGGTGTCACGGCGTTTCGCGGTCGCCGGACTGACGACGGCGGCGATTGTCGAAGCGTTGATGCCGAACTATGCGCTGGGGCAGCAGGTTCGCAAGGATGACGAGCGCATCAAGGCGACCTACGAAACCATCCCGTCACCCAACGGAAACGGCTACATCAAGGGCTACTTCGTCCGGCCGTTCAGCCAGGACACGCGTACCCAGGCGCCGACGAAACTGCCCACGGTTCTCGTGATCCACGAGAACCGGGGACTCAATCCGCATACCGAGGACGTCGCCCGGCGGTTCGCGCTGGAGAACTTCATGGCCTTTGCGCCCGACGCGCTGACGACGGTCGGCGGGTATCCGGGCGACGACTACAAGGGCGGCCAGCTGTTCGCCAAGATCGACGCCACCAAGAGGACCGCGGACTTCGTGGCGAGCGCGCAGTGGCTGAAGGCCCATCCGCTCTCGAACGGCCGTGTCGCGGTGACCGGTTTCTGCTTCGGCGGCGGCATGTCCAACAATCTGGCGACGCTGCTGGGTGCCGATCTGGCGGCGGCGGCTCCGTTCTACGGGGGCGCACCGCCCGCGGCGGAGGTCGCGAAAATCAAGGCCGCGATCCTCGTCCACCATGGCGCGCTGGACAAGGCGCTGGTGGACGCGTATCCCGCGTACGAGGCGGCCCTGAAGCAGAACAACGTCACGCACGAAGGCCACATCTATCCGAGCTCCGTTCACGGGTTCTTCAACGACGCCACGCCGGAACGCTACAACAAGGTTGCCGCAGAGGAGGCGTGGGGCCGCACCATCGCGTGGTTCAACAAGTACACGCGTGTAGCGACGTCCTGAAGTCCCCGGCATTCGCGTAAGAACATTCGGCCTTCTCCCGCGTGGGGAAGGCCGATTTCACTTGTTTCGGCGTCTCCTGCTGAGTCGTTTCAACGTTCCGGCATCACCGTCGATCAAGGCGGCCTTCTTTTGGGCGCTCCAACGTTTCAACTGACGCTCGCGCTCGATGGCTTCGGCAATAGAAGTGTGTTCCTCGCTGTAAACGAGATCGATGGGCAGTCGAGCCGCCGTGTGAGCTGCGCCTGCGGCGCTCTGATGGAAATGCACGCGGGCCTCGAGGTTCGCGGTGTGGCCGACATACAGAGTGTTATCGCCGCAGCGGAGGATGTAGACCCACGGCACCCGACGACGATGTCATCGTCGCGCGTCGCGTTCAATCGGGGATGGGGGTTCGAGGCAGATGCAGGTCCCTCGACTCGCCCTTCGGGCTCGCTCGGGACACCACTCGATGCGACGCGCGCTGAGCGCGCGCCGCATCGAGTGGTGCGGAAGGGGGGACTCGAACCCCCACGGTATTGCTACCGCCAGCCCCTCAAGCTGGTGCGTCTGCCAATTCCGCCACTTCCGCTTAGTAAAAACGAGGATATTTGATTTTTACGACTTGACTAGGTGTT